>CDTY01041366.1_pt1 | contig 160148 bp, 141 predicted proteins | sample 557731 | NCBI WGS metagenome assembly CDTY01 (sample SAMEA3182101, study PRJEB8094) | gut metagenome | biome: human; feature: gut; material: Stool; isolation source: human stool | place: Canada | collected 2013-02-12
TTTTGGTTATTGTTCAGTTTTCAAGGTTCTGCCTGCCGTTTTTGACGACTTGTATAGTATATTACATCTTTTCGATGTTGTCAACTACTTTTTTCATCTTTTTTAACGGTTTTTTTCAGTTATCAACTGCCTTCAATCGCCTCAGGCGACTTTCATTATCTTACTAGATTTTATGAAAAATTTCAAGTGCTTTTTTCATTTTTTTTATTTTTTAGCGGCAGTATAGACTACCGCTAAAAAACATCCTGTAATTTATTTATGTTCTACCTCATATTTGAAATTCGTTATCTCGGGACGCATATCTTTACCTTCCTGCGCTTCTGCGGCCAGAATCGCCTGCAGCACGATAGCGCATTCCAACCGTTTTTTCTGCAATTTACAGCCATATTGATATGGCTTGCTGATGTCACCATTGATAAGATCAGCATTAGCATGACAGCCTCCACTACAGAAAAATCTAGCCCAACAAGTACTGCATTCTGTCTTAGTCATCACATGAGTATGTCTGAATTTTTGTACCAGATCAGGTTTTACGACACCTGTTTCCAACGTTCCTAATTTGTATTCTTCTCTGCCTACAAACTGATGACATGGATAAATGTCGCCTTCGGGCGTTATGGCAAAATATTCATGCCCAGCACCGCAGCCTGCTAAACGTTTAGCCACACAAGGTCCGTTATCAAGAGCAACATTAAAATGGAAAAAATCAAAAGCATCGCCTTCACGGCGCTTTTGCAGATAAGCCCTTGCCAGTTTATCATATTCTTCATATAGTACAGGCAGATCAGCTTCGGTAAGTACATAAGGTTCGTCAATTCCTACAACAGGTTCTACAGAAAGTTCTTTACCGATCTTTGTCATATCGAGAGTATCTTCAGCAAAATGCGGATTAAAATGAGTATAAGTACCACGCAGATAATAATTTTTTCCATTCCGGCTTTCAATAACTTTCTTAAACCCGCGAACAGCTGCATCATAACTGCCCGTTTTATTTGGGAACGGCCTCATATTATCATGAGTTTCTTTTTTGCCATCCAAACTAAGAACAAGCATGACACGATTATCATTTAAAAATTGAATAATATCATCATTCAAAAGTGTTCCGTTAGTAGTGAGTGTCAATTTGATATTTTTGCCTGTTTCAAATTCACGACGACGCACATAGTTTATGACATGTTTGACAACCTCAGGATTCATCAGCGGTTCACCGCCAAATAGATCCAGCTCTAAGTTATGACGCATTTTACTGCCAGCTATAGCAAACTCCACAGCCTTTTCAGCTGTTTCTTTGCTCATCATTGCACGATATCCTCCAAAATCTCCTGTCCCTGCAAAGCAATATCCACAGCGCAGATTGCAGTCATGAGCTATATGCAGACATAACGATTTTAGTATTGGTGTTTCTGCAAAAGTCTGGGGCACTTCAAATTCAGGAGAAAAAAGTAATCCTTCTGCCTGTAACTGATGAAGTTCTTCTAAAGCTTCACGCAAATCTTTTTCCGGATAGCTTGTTTGTAAGGCCGCAATGGCTTCATCATCATTAGTTCCATCAAAAACATCAAGCAAATCATAGATGACATCGTCTACCAGATGCACAGCTCCACTGTTAACGTCAAGTACAGCCATATATTCATCAAGACGCATTTTATGAATAAGCATGTATTTCCACCTTTCATAGTAAAACAGCCCCCTGTAAAACAGGGAGCTGCAAATTAAACAAATATACTAGTTAAATAAAGCCACAGCCTGAATTATTTTTGCTCACAAACCTGATTGCCAACAGTGCAGGAAGTTTTGCAGGCAGATTGGCAGGAAGCAGGACATTCGCCGCAGCCGCCGGTTTTTAAAGTTTTGTTCAGAATTGCTTTATTCACGGTTTTAATGTGTTTTCTCATTTTAAGATACCCCCAATATGTTTTGCTTACTGATTTATTTTACCGTTTTTTGCAGATTTCTGCAAGTGTTCTCCTGATATTTTCTTATAAGCTCTTGAAAAAATGTATGTTAATGCCTCGTTCTTTCAAGTATCCAACCCAATAAGAATAACGCAATCTTTCTTTAAAAGTATTGATATTTGAATCGTCAATATAAATACGTCCTAATTCCAACGGCTTTTGTTCCATAGTTTTTTTACTGACAGTGCCGGCATTCCCAGTAACAGCCCAGTAATAACCGTATTCTTTTACCGCCGCTAAAATTTTTGAATTATACATACCATTAGGATATGAAAGTGAACGAACTACATAACCATTATAATCTTTTTTCAGAAAATACCGCGAAGTAGCAAGCTCCCAACTCAAATACTGAGGATCTATATCCGTAAGTATCTGATGATTGATTGTATGAGAACCAATTTCCATCCCATTATCTATCAAAGACTGTATCTGATCGTGTGTCATATATCTGTAATGCCCTATTTTACTATGAACAACAAAAAAGGTCGCTGTAGCGTTATATTTTTTTAAAAGCGGCAGAACATTAGTATAGTTATCAAGATAGCCATCATCGAAGGTCATAACAATTGTTTTTTCTGTAGATTCACCATTGGCAAACATCTCTGCCATTTTTTTCACTGATACCATTTTATAACCATTGTCATGCAAATATTGCAAATGCGTTTCAAAAGTTTCTTTAGAAACAAACAGTTCTTTCATCCAGCCATCTGCCGACCCGATACCATGATATTCCAATATCGGCACAGCCTCTTTACAATACTGTTGATAGTCATACCTTACATAAAAAGCTGTTAAAGCAAGCAATACTATTATACTAATACCAGCGGCAGCCATATATTTTTTATACTTTTTCCAAAGATCACTCATTCTTTATCATCCCTAGTTCTTCAGCTAAATGCTGTATTTTTTTCAAGCGGTGATTAATTCCTGATTTTCCTATTTTCCCTTCGGATAGATCAGCTAATTCATTTAGAGAAGCGTCGGGATGATTTAAGCGTAATTCTGCCGTTTCACGTAATGTCAGCGGCAATTTTCCCAATCCCAGATGTTTTTCTATATAACGTATGCTTTCAAGCTGTTGTACAGCCGCCTGCACAACTTTATTAAGGTTTGCCGTCTCACAGTTAACTACTCGATTAACATTATTGCGCATTTCTTTAACAATACGTACATTTTCAAATTCCAACAAAGCATTATGTGCTCCGATAACTGATAAAAACGAGGTGATACCATTTCCTTCTTTCAAATAAACGATATAATCATTTTTTCTGTCTGTTATTTTTACAGGCAATGAAAATCCTTGCATAGTTTTCATGATCATTTTCGCAAAATCCTGGTTCTCAGTTACCATTTCCAAATGGTAATCACTGGCAGGTCTGCTGATCGAGCCACCCGCTAGAAAAGCTCCGCGCAGAAAAGATTTGCGGCAGCAAGGAGTTGTTAATAAAGATGCTTTGCCTCCTTCATTTTCTGCCGGCAAAAGCTGTAATTCTTCCAAAGCTTTACCAGCCTCTGGGGAAGGTACTACTTTTACCTGATAGCGATTGTTTTTTTTAAGGCGACGTGATCTTGTTATTACTACTTCTGTTTTAACATCGTAGTTATTTTTAAACAACTGAAGCACACGCCTGGCTAAAGCAGCATTTTCGGTCGAAAAATGAATACCCATATTTCGGCCTCTTAAAATAATAGCACCACTCATTCTCAGCAAACCAAACAGTTCGGCTTTTTCACAGCACTGTTTACCGTTTTCAAGCCGGGCTAATTCGTTTTTCACTTCGTTAGAAAAAGACACCGGTCATTCTCCTTCTATAAAATAATTGATATATCTATTTTTTCTTTAATTCACGCATGCTTTGCCGCATAAAGAAGTAATCAAAAAATTGTATACCTTTGCCAAATAAACGTAAACGATAAACTAAAGAAATAATAACCTGCGCCAGTTTCTGCGGATTATGCCGCACTAAATCTTTATTACTGATAAGACGCGTGGGAATAACCTGGATCCCAAGCCGTTCTATTTTTTTGATATCGGGCGTAACAGGCATAGAACCTTTTTCGTTATATTGCGCTAATTGCGCCGCTGTAACCCGCTGGTCATTAACAATAACATAATCTAGAAACTGGGTTCCAGCCTGCTGAATAAGTGCCTGTACATGTTCGAAAGCCCCATAACCATCTGTTTCTCCGGGCTGCGTCATTACATTGCATATATAGATTTTCACAGCTTCTGATTTGATAACGGCATCACGAATACCTGTTACCAATAGATTAGGTATGACACTGGTATAAAGACTGCCCGGACCAAAAATCAGGATATCAGCATTTAGAATAGCCTGCACTGCACTGGCAGTTGCCGGTGCATCGGCTGGTTCCATAGCCATCGTTCTGATTCTTTTATGTGCTTTTGGTATCTCCGATTCACCGTTAATAATACTGCCATCCGTCATTTCTGCTTTCAGTCTGATATCACGCAGCGTTGACGGAACAACTTTACCGCGCACATTCAAAATCTGACTCGTAGCAGCAAGGCCTGCTTCCATACCGCCTTCAGCTTCAGCCATGGCAGCAATAAACAGATTGCCAAAACTGTGTCCCGCCAGCGGCGAATCGCCTTTAAAACGGTACTGCATGATCCGTTCCATCAAAGGTTCGCGATCCGCCAAGGCAACCAGGCAGTTGCGCAGATCACCGGGCGGTAAAATACCCATTTCTTTCCGCAGCCTTCCTGAAGATCCGCCGTCGTCACCTACAGTGACAACAGCAGTACAGTTATTCGTAATATATTTCATACCGCGCAGCAGAGTTGAAAGTCCAGTGCCACCACCAACAACAGTAATTGCCGGACCGCGTGTCAGCTTGCGCTGCGTAAAGATTATTTCCATCAGCGACGCATTATTATCTGGCATAACAGCCTCAACTACAGAACGAATAATTTTACGAGTTGCATAATACATAATAAATAATCCAGCACATAGGGAAATAAAACCTGTCAACATCGAGACGGTATTAGAATATTTACCAGTAGTAAGATATGACATACGAAAAAGCATTTCTTCAACAAAACCCATAAATTGGTAATTGAAAAATAGTGCCAGCCCAATAGCACAGCACAGCACGCCCCCTGCAAAAAGCAGCAACCAGCGTTTCAGGTTTATTCCCGGACATAACCAACTGATCCAGCCCATAGGAACCTCCTCTTATTTGTTTTTCCGCTGCAGATCACGATGAGTAAGCTGTACGGCATAGCCCTGTGTACGCAAAAATTCATACAATCGATTTGCTATAAATACCGAACGATGCTGTCCCCCGGTACAGCCTACACTTATAACAAGCTGGCTTTTGCCTTCGGAAATGTACTGTGGCAACAAAAATTCAAGCATTTCTTCTTCTTTTTTCAGAAACTGAAACGTTTGAGGGAAACGACAAATAAAATCGGCAACCGGCTGGTCATTGCCAGTTAAACGCTTTAAATCTTCTTCATAAAACGGATTGGGCAAAAACCTGACATCTAAGACCATATCACTATCTAATGGCAGTCCGTGTTTAAAACCAAAGGACTGTACTAAAACAATCATGCGCTCTACACCGCCATTGCCTGAATACAACTTCCAAATTTTTTCTTTCAGCTCTGCTGTAGGCATATCAGTAGTATCGATAATGTGTGTAACCCTGTTGCGTACTTCAGTCAATCTCTCACGCTCTACAGCAATATTTTCACTGAGGCTTTTACCCTGCCCGAGCGGATGACGGCGACGTGTTTCTTTATACCGCCTGATCAAGCTATCATCGGATGCATCAAGATACAACAATTCATATTCATGTCCCATAGCTTTCATTTCGTCCAATATTTCTATCAACTCGTCAAAAAAACGACCACCGCGTACATCTACTACCAGAGCAGTATTACGGGCCTGCGTTTGACGACATAATTCGGCAAACTTAGGAATAAGTGCCGGTGGCAAATTATCAATACAGAAAAAATTCATATCCTCCAACGTCCGCACAACTTGTGTTTTACCTGCACCGGACATCCCTGTAATGATCAGAAACTTTGATTCTTCCATAAGCTCACCTCCATATATACTAAAACCATAATAAATGACCCTATAAGGTTTATTATACCACAAGGGTATATATTCTCAACAGAATCGAAAATACCTCGTCAAGTTATCATATTATATCACAGTAATCAAAAAAGACGCCCCTTTCAGGGCGTCTTAATCAGCAAAACTTAAAATGCGCAGGGATCAGAAAATTTAATGTTACTATGCAGATCGACTTTCTCAAAAACTTCCTGCATTGCTTGTTCCAGTATACTCAGCATTTCTTCTATCTGCTGTACCGTACTTACCAGCGGCGGCATAAAAATAATAACATCACCAATATTCCTTACAATAAGGCCATATTTCCTGGCTGTCTGGCAAATTCCCCCTGCCATCAAAAGAGTTGAGTCAAAGGGTATTTTTAAATTTTTATCATGCATCAGCTCAATACCGGCAAGCATACCGCATTGGCGCGCATTACCAACATATTTCATAGTATTCATCTTCTGTATATGTTCTGCAATAACCGCCATTTTGGGCGGCAGATTTTCAATAACATCGTCTTTTTCAAAAAGCTCCAACCCGGCAACACCAGCTGCACAAGCCAAAGGATTACCGGTATATGAATGTCCGTGGTAAAAAGTTTTATATTCGGCTGCTTCACCTAAAAAAGTATTGTATATCTCATCAGTCACCATTGTAGCACCTAATGCCATATAACCTGCGGTAATACCTTTGGACAAGCACATCATATCCGGACAGATACCTTCATTCTCACAGGCAAATAATTTCCCGGTACGGCCAAATCCAGTCGCAACCTCATCGATTATCAGAAGCACATTATATTTTTCGGTAAGTTCACGTACACCTTTGATATACCCCTTAGGCTGCATCAACATTCCTGCAGCCGCCTGTACAAGAGGTTCTATAATCATTGCAGCAACTTTATCACTGTTTTCTTTCAAATAATCTTCCAACTCCTGCAGCAAAAAATCCCGGAATTCTATTTCACTGTTTATCCCCTCTATACTGCTGTGGTAAAACGACGGGCAAGTCATTTTTTTAGTATTAAAAAGCAAAGGTTTGTAGACTTTATGAAAAACATCTATATTACCAACGCTAACCGCACCTACCGTATCTCCATGATAAGAATCTCCCAAATTGATAAATTGCTGTTTTTCAGGCAAACCTTTATGCTGCCAGTATTGAAAAGCTATTTTTACTGCCGCTTCCACAGCTGTAGATCCGTCATCTGAATAAAAAACTTTATTCAATCCTTTAGGCGTTACCTCAACTAATTTTTTCGCCAATTCAGCAGAAGGCTTATTAATAAGACCAAGCAAAGTAGTATGGGCTATTTTATCAAGCTGTTTTTTTACAGCTTCATCAATTTCCCGACGGCGATGTCCATGTATATTAACCCATAAACTGGAAATACCGTCATAATAAGCGTTTCCTTCAACATCATACAATTTGACTCCTTCGCCATGATCAATTACCAGCTGCTTATTTTCGTTCCATCCTTTCATTTGTGTAAAAGGATGCCAGATATATTCTTTATCCATAAATTCCCATTGATTCATTTTACAGTACCTCCTGCTAATGATAATATTCTATCAATATCAATGTTCGCCTCTGTAATTTCAGCTAATTCACGACTATTAAATTCATCAAGCAAATGCTGAGATAGGACTGGCAATTTTCCTAAAATTGGTAAACCGGTTAATTTCTCATAATAATAAAGATTGCTTTGCTCCAAGGCACCAGCTTTTTTTCTGTCCCAACCGTTAACTATCAATCCCACTACTTTCAAACCATGTATCCTTGCATATTCAGCCGTCAATACAGCATGATTAACATTACCTAGAACAGCTTTAACCACTATAACCAAAGGCAGCTTCAGTTCACCGAAAAAATCTTTAACCAAATATTCATCAGTCAAAGGCGCGGAGATTCCTCCTACGCCTTCAACTATACTGATTTGACTGCCCAAAAGCATCTCCCTTGCTCCTGCCAGCATTACACACGGATCTATTTTTACACCAGCAAGACGGCTGGCTTCAGCAGGAGCCAAGGCAGCCTCCAATACATATGGTACGACCTGATCATGTTTTTCCACATTTAGCCCCGCGCAGTGCAGTAAAAACTCGGCATCTGTAGAAATCAACTTCCCGTCACTATTCTTAACACATCCTGAAGCAGCAGGTTTGTAAACGCCAGTTTTATAACCGCGGTGCCGCATAGCTGCCGCCAAGGCTCCACTTACTACTGTTTTACCTATTTCAGTATCCGTTGCCGTAACGCCTATTCCCAACATTTATTCAGCCTTCTTTCTTTTCACCATGTTTTAGTTCCTGCCAAAGCGCAGTAATTATTTGAGCCGCCTGACGCAACTGCTCTTCGCAATGAGCAGCTGTAACCGTTATCCGAAGGCGGCTTTCGCCACGAGGGACTGTCGGCGGGCGAATACCTGACACTAAAATACCTTTCGACTTCAACCTGTCAGCAAATTGCATCGTAAGCCCAGCCTCCCCAATGACAACTGGTATAATCGGAGTAATACCTTCAACAACATTCAATCCACCTTCCAATAAAAGCCGGCGCATTAGTCTTGAGTTCGCCCGTAAAGAATCAAGGTATTTGGAAGCCTGAGTTTGTAAAAGTAACAACGCTGCATTAGCTGCCGCTAAAGTAGCAGGAGCTAATGCTGTTGAAAAAATAAACGGTCGCGACCTGTTAATAAGATAGTCAATAAGTATTTTTTTACCAGCTACATAACCTCCTTCTGCTGCCAACGCCTTGCTCAATGTTCCTACCTGCAGATCTATTACATCCGTTAAACCGTAATGAGACGCCGTTCCGCTGCCATCATTTCCAATTACGCCCACTCCATGCGCATCATCAACTATAAGGAAGGCATTGAATTGTTTTTTCAGCACCGCCAAAGAAGGCAGATCAGCAATATCACCATCCATACTGAAAACTCCATCTGTAACGATAAATCGCTGACCAGTAACAATTTCCGTCTCTAAAAGCCGCTGTAAATCTGCCATATCATTATGTTTATAAACAACCACTTTGCAACGGCTAATACGGCAGCCGTCAATAATACTTGCGTGATTAAGTTCATCACTGAAAACAACATCACCAGTTTGCAGCAAACCATACAAGACTCCCAAATTGGTCATATAGCCTGTATTAAAAACCAAAGCACTTTCACTATGCTTAAAATCTGCCAGTCGCTTTTCCAGTTCACTTGCTATGAAGGTCCCTCCAGTAGTCAGTCGTGAACCACTGGAACCAGTACCAAATTTTAAAGCCGCTTGGGAAGCTGCTTCAATAACTTCCGGAGCATGAGTAAAACCAAGATAATTATTACTTGCCAATACCAAGTAAGTCTTACCGGTTCGATCCTGTGCCTGAGCTGGATTTACAAAATACAGCTCAGTAATTCTACGCGCCAGCCCTGCTTGACTGATATAAGCCAACTCTTTTGCGATCCTTGTCTCAAGCATCTTATTTATCCTCCGGTCTGATCAATACTACCTGATCCTGTAAATAGGTGATAAGTTTCTGAACATCAGTTCCATGCTCTACAAAAAAAACTCTGCCACCAATCGGGTTGCCATATTCTTTCAATACAGGAATACGTTTATATCCATATTTTGCCGAAGCTACATAACCAGTCACATATTCAGGATCATCCGACCAGCATAATTCAGCGACAACCCCAACAGCACTGGCCACTTTAGATGCCAATACCAAAGCCTCACGGACATGATCCCCAAAAAGCCCTTTTTCTAAAAGTCTCGCCTCATATCTTTCTGAATTGTCACAATCCATTTTACTGACTCTCACACCACGTTCACCTAAAGAGTCTACTCTTAGCCCTGTATCCGCATCCAAAAGCATCGCTCCACGCATACTGTCCCGCAGATTGATTATACGGGAAATCCCAGCCGCTGCAGCTTCAGTACTCACTCCGGCTTTAACAAGTTCCTCCACAGCCGCTTTCCTGCCTGCCATAACACTATCTGCCTGACAGCTTGAAAGCGGCAGCAACGGACGATAAAAAATATCCGCAGTTTTTACCGCTTCTACTTTTAAGCTTATAAAATCCGCCATTCCACGCTGATGCTTTTGTGCCCTATGCAGCATTGCAACAATCGCCTGTTCTATTTTTTCTTCACTTAAAATACGTTCGGCACCAGAAATATGGCGTCCGCCTTGTTCATGCGGACCTCCTTGCGCAGAACGCATTTTGACACTGTAAAGCATATTCTCACCTTCTTGGACTTACAGTACCGGAACAGTAACTTTACGTCCCAAATCTTTAATCATCTGTTTATCAGCATCTGTACTGCGTCCGCCCGTAGTCAGATAACCGCCTATCATAATTCCGTTAAGGCCGCCGTTAAGTGCCAAAACCTGCAAATCACGTAAATTTACTTCGCGTCCTCCGGCTGTTCTAATCAGTGCTTTAGGCAAAATGAACCGAAACACTGCATAAGCACGCAATATTTCTAAAGGAGTTAAAGTTTTATTATCGGCAAAAGGAGTACCGGGGATGGGAGTAAGTAAATTAAGCGGCACTGAATCTATTCCCAGCCTCTTCAATTCGAAAGCCATTTCAACACGCTGTTTTGCTGTTTCATTAAGTCCAAAAATACCGCCGCTGCAAACTCTTAATCCTGCTTTCTGAGCATTCCGGATCGTAAACATTTTATCTTCATAAGTATGAGTACTGCAGATATCCGGAAAATGGCTGGGTGCAGTTTCAATATTAGAATGATATCTGGTGACACCTATTTTTTTTAATTCAAAAGCCTGTGCTTCTGTTAATATTCCTAACGACGCACAAATTTCAATACCAACTTCCTCTCTAATTCGAATAAGCGTTTTACAAATATTATCAAAATCGTCTGCTTTACTTTGTCCGCGTCCACTAGTAACTATGGAAAACCTTACAGCACCTGCAGCTTTAGCCTTTTTGGCCGCATCAACTATCTCATCTTCCGCTAGCAATGAATATTCTTCAACACCAGTATTATAATGGGCTGACTGAGCACAAAATTTACAATTTTCAGGGCAGCGGCCGCTGCGGCCATTGATGATAGCACAACAATCTACAGCATCCCCTGTAAACTTTTGTCTGATTCTATCTGCCATAGCTAAAAGCAGCATCGTATCATCATCGCTAACATCAATAAGCTGTTCAGCTTCTTGACAGGTTATTGATCCACCCTGAAGAACTCTATCCGCTAAGCTTAAAATTAAATTTTTCATTTCTCCAGCTCCTTCGTAAACCTTTATTTTTTTTTAGTTAACAATCAAATTATAGCTCGTCAACGCTTTTTAGTCAACTAGTTAACTTAAGATGGTTAACGTATAATAAAAGGCACCGCTGTAAAAACAGCGGTGCCTTTTATTATTTTTCTGTAAATTATCTTATTGTAAATTTATCTCAGCCTGCCTGGTAAGTATATTTTCGATAGCCAATGCCACGCCATCATTATCATTACTAGCAGTAATCAATTTTGCCGCCTGCTGGACCTGAGGTTTTGCGTTAGCAACAGCAACGCCGATACCAGCATTGGCAATCATCGAAATATCATTATTTGAGTCGCCTATACACATGATTTCATCCGGTTTAATACCAAAACTTTCCGCCAATTCTTTAACAGCAACCCATTTATTAACCGCAGGCTCCATCAGCTCCAAAAAATTGTCCTTAGAACTGGTTACGTCAATACGTCTATCAAAACGATTCGCCACATCTTGCCAAGCCGCTGCAAAATCACTGCTTTCAGTCATCAGTAATAATTTATACGGAGCTTTGGTTATATGATATACAGCTTCACCAACAGCAGTCGTAGGAACACCGGAAATACGGCTATACATACGAGAATATTCATTTTCTTCCTTTACAAGCAGTTCATCATCTATATATACCTGAACATAATAGTCTTTTTCTTTGCAATAGGACAGAGCATCTAAAGCAGTTTGCAGCTGCATTGGTTTCCGAACGTATACTTTTTCTGAAAGCGCACCCTTTACCAATGCTCCATTATAAGCGATCAAAGGAACATCCAATTGTAATTGTTCAGCAAAGGGCTTGATAGATCTGTACATTCTGCCCGTTGCAAGAGTAAAAACAATTCCTGCAGCTAATGCTCTCTTAATAGCAGCAAGGTTACGCGGAGATATTTTCCGCTCATTATTGAGCAATGTATCATCCATATCACTGGCAATCATTTTGATTTTCATTCTTTGATCTCCTTTTTAACTGTTAGTTCAGTAACACCTAATACCATCAGACAAAATACCGCCAGCAAAACTAACGCACCAAATTTATCAGTCACTGTATAACCTGGCAGCAAACGCATAATATCCATAGTTAGACAGCTACTGCCCACAAACAGCAAAGCCCGCTTCCGTAAGATAGAACCACCAAGTTTCCATACTAAAATCTGGACTAAGGCACTGCCAATACCAGCAATACATGCCCCTGCTATCAGACCGCCCAATGTGACGACCTCCATAACATCAGTCCAGTAAATCAAACAAAAATAAAGCACGCTCAAAGTTACGGCGCGCAGAAAAAATGCATACATACCATCACCCGAGATATATTATACCACAAGGGTACGTATTCTCAACAGACTAGAAAGCACCTCGTCAAGTTTTTACACAGTACTATAAAATAAAAAGAAGTTTCGCATAGCGAAACTTCTTTGATATTATTATTTATTGTTTACTGAACTGGTCTTTGCCAACACCGCACAAGGGACAAACCCAATCTTCCGGTAAATCTGCAAAAGCAGTGCCTGCCGCTATCCCATTATCAGGATCTCCTATTTCCGGATCATAAATATACCCACAAACATCACATACCCATTTTTCCATTTGTTTCAACTCCTTAAATTGATATTTTCAACTACATCAGCGACCTGCTGTAAAACAAAACCTTATTTTTTCAAGCTCTGTTAATTAAGCATTAACTACGACATCAAAAAGCAAGTCCTGTTTTACCACAAAATTACCGCTAATTGTTCTTTAATAATATTATACCATCAATACAGCAAAAGTCATCAAACAAAATTTACATAAATGACGATTTAATTTATTTAAGCACTTCTCGCTTTTCTGGCAAATCTAAACGAAAAAAATCATAAATACGCTGTGCTGTTGGATAATTCATACCTTCTACTTCTGCTAATTCTTCTACACTGGCAGCTTTCATCGCATCCAGCGACTGAAAGCGTTTCCATAAAGCCTGACGTCTTTTCGTGCCAATACCTTCAATATGATCAAGTACCGAAACCAAATTCCGCTTACTACGCAATTTGCGATGATATGTTATGGCAAAACGGTGTGCTTCATCTCGAATCCGCTGTATCAAATGAAGAGAAGCAGAATCTCGATCCAATAAGATACTTTCAGACGAACCCTCTGTAAATATTTCTTCTTCCCGTTTAGCCAAGCCAATAACAGGAAGTTCATGCAGACCTAAGCCACGAATAACTTCCAGCGCTGAACTCAGCTGTCCTTTACCACCGTCGATAATGACAAGACTTGGCAGTTCCTCATAATCTTTATAGCGTCGGTAAACGACTTCCTGCATTGATTTAAAATCATCTGGTTTCCCTTCTGTAGATTCAATTTTATAACGGCGGTAATCTTTTTTACAGGGTTTCCCATTACGAAAAACCACCATTGAAGCTACCGTTTCTGTTCCCTGAGTATGTGAAATATCAAAACAATCTATTCTTTCTAATGCATTTGACAATTGCAGAGCTTTCTGTAATTCTTCTGCCGCCTGTTCCTCTGTTTTCAGCGAAACCTGACCTTTGCGCAGCCTCTCTTCAAGAAGTTTGGCTGCATTTTCAACCGCAAGATGCAATAATTCACGTTTAGTTCCCCTCCGGGGCTGTAAAAACTCAACTTTACGCCCGGCTCTTGCTGTCAGCCACTCTTCCAGAACGATCAACTCATCCGCTGCTGGAAGAACTGGCAAAAGTATTTCCCGCGGTACAAAAGATGCCTCGTTATAATATTGTTTAATAAAAGCAGTCAAAATTTCCTGATCGCTGTCATCATCATTTTGTAAAAAGAAATTATCACGACCAATCAACTTGCCGCCACGAACAAAAAATATCTGCAAACAAGTTCCGGTACTATCTTTGGCAAGACCTACTACATCAAGATCACCACCGCTTGTTACAGCCTTCTGCTGTTCGTTCAGTCTTATTACAGCCTGCAGTTGGTCACGTACCCGGGCAGCTTCTTCAAAAGCATAATTTTCAGCGGCCTGCTGCATCTGCAGCTTTAGTTCACGTTCAAGTTCAGACGTACGCCCATCTAACAGTAAACACACGGCTCTGATCATTTTTCCATAATCTTCTCGGGAAACATACCCCGCACATGGAGCAAGGCAACGTTTAATATGATATTGCAGGCAGGGCCTATCGGTATTCATTTTTCGGCAATTGCGCAAAGGAAACATTGACCGCAGCAGTTTAACAGTAGCGTGCATTGCCCCAGCATCTGCATAAGGACCATAATATTTAGCACCGTCACGAAGCTGTTTGCGCGTAACATAAATACGCGGGAAATCTTCCTGCATCGTTACCTTCAAATAAGGATAAGTTTTATCATCCTTAAGCATAATATTATAGCGCGGACGGTGCTTTTTTATTAAATTGCATTCTAAAATAAGCGCTTCAACTTCGCTGTCTGTAACAATGGTTTCTATTTCAGCAACTTTTGCGACTAATGCTTTAACTTTTACAGTATGTGATGCCAGATTACGAAAATAACTGCGTACACGATTTTTTAATACTACCGCCTTTCCGACATAGATAATTTTCCCATGTTCGTCACGCATTATATAAACGCCAGATTTATCCGGCAGTACAGCTAAAGTTTTAGCAATAGATTCATTCATTACTGATACCACCCATGTTTTTTAGCCTGAGCCAAAGCTTGTTTAATATATTGACCTGTATATGATTTCTTGTTTTTAGCTACTTCTTCAGGAGTACCACAGGCAAGCAGAGTACCTCCCTTGTCACCGCCCTCAGGACCCAAATCGATAATATAATCGGCAGTTTTGATAACGTCAAGATTATGCTCAATAACAACGACGGAATCACCTGCTCCGACCAGTCTTTGTAATACCTCTAATAATTTATGTACATCTGCTATATGCAGGCCGGTTGTAGGTTCATCTAAAATATACAGAGTTTTCCCTGTGCTGCGCCGTGATAATTCTGTTGCCAGTTTCACGCGCTGCGCCTCACCACCGGAAAGTGTTGTTGCAGCCTGCCCTAACCTAATATAACCTAAACCAACATCTTCAAGAACCTCAAGCTTACGATAAATACGTGGCAGATTTTTAAAAAATTCACAGGCTTCCGTTACAGTCATGTCTAAAACTTCGGCAATAGTTTTTCCTTTGTAATGTACCTCCAGGGTATCACGATTATAGCGGGCACCATGACATACCTCGCAGGGAACGTATACGTCAGGCAGAAAATGCATCTCTATTTTATTCATACCATCGCCGCGGCAAGCTTCACAGCGTCCGCCTTTAACATTAAAGCTGAAGCGCCCTGGCTTATAACCGCGCAGTTTTGCTTCATTTGTCTGGCTGAACAGTTCACGAATAAAATCAAAAACTCCGGTATAAGTAGCCGGATTTGAACGAGGGGTCCTTCCAATAGGAGACTGATCAATATTAATAACCTTATCGATCTCACTCAATCCCAAAATTTCTTTATGGTCTGCTGGCCGCAGACGTGCCCCATGCAGTTTCGCAGCCAATGCGTTATAAAGAATATCGTTAATCAGCGTTGACTTGCCACTACCGGAAACACCAGTCACAACAGAGAAAACACCTAAAGGAATTTTTACATCGATGTTCTTAAGATTATTTGCCTTGGCTCCTTTAATTTCAATAAAACGACCGTCATTACTTCTGCGTTTTTTCGGTACAGGAATAAATTTGCGTCCGCTAAGATACTGACCGGTAATTGATTGCTCTGACTGCTTGACGACTTCAGCAGTTCCCTGTGCTACTACATTACCGCCATGCTCACCGGCTCCAGGACCAATGTCAATAATCTGATCAGCAGCATACATTGTCTCTTCATCGTGTTCAACTACCAGCAGCGTATTTCCCAGATCACGCAAATGCTTCAATGTCTCAAGTAATTTACTGTTATCACGCTGATGCAGCCCAATACTTGGTTCGTCTAAAATATATAATACGCCTACCAAACCAGAACCAATCTGTGTTGCCAGACGAATACGCTGTGCCTCACCGCCAGAAAGCGTTCCGGCAGCACGATCCAAAGTAAGATAATCCAGTCCGACATCATTCAGAAATTTTAGCCGGGCCAGAATTTCTTTTAGGACTTGTTTTGCTATAATCTGCTGTCGTTCAGTAAGTTTCAACGCATTAAAAAATTCTATTGCATCACGTACGGTCAACGCTGTGACCTGACAAATATTTTTACCGCCAACAAGAATGGCAAGAACCTCTTTTTTCAACCTGGCACCATGACACACAGGGCAAGGAGTACTTGTCATAAACCCTTCAATATCCAAACGCATCCGTTCGGAAAAAGCTTCTCGATGGCGACGGCGCAGCATAGGAATAATACCCTCAAAAGCAGTAGTATGTTTTTTTACTTCTCCCTGCATATTTTCATAGACAAAAGAAAATTTTTCTTCACCGCTGCCATACCAGAGCAAGTCTTTTATTTTTTCCGGTAAATCGTTCCAAACCGTACCAAAATCATATCCATAAGCCTTCAGAACCGCTCCCAGCTGTTTCATATGATAAGCTTCCATATTCGTGCTGAGTGCTGCAATTGCACCTTCCGCAAAGGTTTTAGCGCCATCTGGAATAATCAGCTCTTTATCCAATTCCATATTCATGCCCAACCCAGTACATTCAGGACAAGCACCATAAGGGTTATTGAAGGAAAAGAGACGCGGCTCGATTTCAGGCAAACTTATACCACAATCACTGCAGGCAAAATGTTCGCTGTACAATTGCGTTTCACCATTAATAACATTTATTTCCACCAAACCATCAGCCAACTTTAAAGCCGTCTCTATAGAATCTGATAACCTCTGAGCGATACCATCACGTACAGCCAAACGATCAACTATCACGGATAAGTCGTGCTTTCTTTTCTTATCCAGAGATATTTCTTCATCTAATGTGCGCACCTCACCATCAATATACATTCTGGCGTAACCAGCTTTGCGCATAGAATCTAAAATTTTCTGATGTTCACCCTTACGGCCGCGCACCAAAGGTGCCATAACCATAAATTTAGTATTTTCAGATAGTTCCAGAACATGATCGACAATCTGCTCAACTGTCTGCCGTTCAATAATTTTTCCGCAATTTGGGCAATGAGGTTCTCCAATACGGGCAAACAACAAGCGCATATAATCATATATTTCAGTTACTGTGCCCACTGTTGAACGCGGATTACGACTGGTAGTCTTCTGGTCGATGGAAATGGCAGGGCTGAGCCCTTCAATATAATCCACATCCGGCTTATCCATCTGTCCTAAAAATTGACGCGCATAAGCGGACAGCGATTCGACATAACGACGCTGCCCTTCCGCATAGATAGTATCAAATGCCAAAGAAGATTTACCGCTGCCAGATAAACCGGTAACTACAACCAGCTCATCACGCGGTATCTCAACTGTGATATTTTTCAGGTTATGCTGCCTGGCACCTTTTACAATTAATTGTTCTTTCATTACTTACTCCTGTTTTTAGGTTTAGGCGACAATTTCTGGCCTAACTGTCCTTTAATTACGATCAAACGGTCCCTTAATTCTGCAGCAAGCTCAAAGTTAAGTTCCTTGGCAGCAACAGCCATACGTTTTTCAAGTTCTTTCGCCATTTTCTGCAATTCTTTTTCCGACCGTTTTTTTATCGCATTATCACTGTAATCTTCCGTCCCGTCATCCTCGGCAATCTTCGTCAGTTTTATCAGCTGACGTTGTTCTTTATAGATAGTTTTTGGTGTAATCTGATGCTCTTTATTATAATCTTCCTGCAGTTCCCGGCGGCGGTTTGTTTCATCAATGGCACGCCGCATTGAATCCGTAATACGGTCAGCATACATTATAACCCGTCCGTGCTCATTACGGGCAGCTCTGCCAATGGTCTGGATCATAGCAGTATCACTGCGTAGAAAACCTTCTTTATCGGCATCTAAGATAGCAATCAGAGAAACCTCGGGTAAATCCAGGCCTTCCCGCAGCAGATTTATTCCAACCAGTACATCAAACTTACCATTACGCAGATCATCAATAATTTCAGCACGCTCAATAGTAGCAATCTCAGAATGCAAATAACGGACTTTTACCCCAGCTTGTTTCAAATATTCAGTCAGATCCTCAGACATCCGCTTAGTCAGAGTTGTAACTAAAGTACGTTCTCCTGCTTCAGTAACTTTATGTATTTCATTCAGCAAATCATCAATCTGACCTTTGATTGGCCTGATTTCTACCTGCGGATCTAATAAACCAGTAGGTCTGATAATCTGCTCTACCACCTGCTGCGTCTGCTCCATTTCATATTTTGCAGGAGTTGCGGAAACATAAATCACCTGATTTATCTGCTGCTGAAATTCATCAAAGGTAAAAGGCCTATTATCAAAAGCAGAAGGCAGCCTGAATCCATGTTCTACAAGCATCTCTTTACGCGAACGGTCACCAGCGTACATCGCCCTGATCTGTGGTAATGTCACATGTGATTCATCAATTACTAATAGGAAATCCTTGGGAAAATAATTAACTAAAGTAAATGGAGGTTCTCCTGCCTTACGATTAGCTAAATGCCGTGAATAATTTTCGATTCCGGAGCAGTACCCCATTTCATTCATCATTTCCAGATCATAGTTAGTACGTTGTTCCAGACGTTGTGCTTCCAGCAATTTATTATGTGAATTAAGATATTCAAGTCGTTCTGCCAATTCTACTTTAATGTCTTCCATTGCCCGATCCAGGTTTTCACGAGAGGTTACATAGTGAGAAGCAGGGAAAATAGCAACATGGCTGCGTTTAGCCAAAATTTCTCCAGTCAGTACATCAACTTCCAATATCCGCTCAACTTCGTCATCAAACATCTCAATGCGTACTGCTTTTTCATTATAGCCAGCAGGAATAACTTCGATAACATCTCCGCGAACACGGAAAGTACCACGTTGAAACGCAATATCATTACGATCATATTGAATCTCGACTAATTTGCGTAAAATAGCTTGTCTGTCAATCTTCTGTCCTACACGCAGAGACAGCACCATATCATAATATTCCTGTGGCGCACCCAATCCATAAATACAAGATACACTGGCCACAATAATTACGTCACGGCGTTCAAATAAAGCGCTAGTAGCAGAATGTCGGAGTTTATCTATTTCATCATTGATCGATGCATCTTTTTCAATATAGGTATCAGATTGTGGAATATAAGCCTCCGGTTGATAATAATCGTAATAACTCACAAAATATTCCACTGAATTTTCAGGAAAAAAAGCTTTAAACTCACTTGCTAACTGTGCCGCCAATGTTTTATTATGCGCAATAACCAATGTTGGTTTATTCACTTTATTAATAACCTGCGCAATAGTATAGGTTTTCCCAGTTCCGGTAGCCCCGAGCAAGACCTGTGTCCGCAGTCCTTTTTCTATACCTTCTGCCAACTTCTCAATAGCCTGAGGCTGATCTCCATCCGGCTCAAAAGGTGCTGTTATTTTAAAATCCATATTTTGACCTCTTGTCATTACTAAAAATTTATTTCAAAACTAATCCGACTGGGCAATGGTCACTGCCCGTGATATCAGCATAAATCACGCTGTCTTCTATTCTGTCAGCCCATCTGTCAGAAACAAGCCAGTAATCAATACGCCATCCCGCATTCTTTTCGCGCGCTTTAAACATATACGACCACCAGGTATAAGCACCTTCTTTTTCGGGATAGAGATGGCGAAACGAGTCAGTAAACCCCGCCGTTAACAACTCCGTCATTTTTGCTCTCTCTTCATCAGTAAACCCAGCATTATTACGATTAGTTTTCCAGTTTTTCAAATCTATCTCACGATGAGCAACATTAAGATCTCCGCAAACAAGCACCGGTTTAATTTGGTCAAGCTTCAACAAATAATCACGAAATGCATCTTCCCATATCTGTCTGTAATCCAACCGTTCCAGCCCGCGCTGTGAATTAGGCGTATATACATTTACCAGATAAAACTCCTTATATTCGGCAGTAATAACACGCCCTTCTTTATCATGTTCTTCAATTCCCAAACCATAGGTGACAGTAAGAGGCTTGACTTTAGAAAAAACAGCCGTACCGGAATACCCCTTTTTTTCAGCGCTGTTCCAGTACTCCTCATATCCAGGAAAAACAAACTCCGCCTGCTCACGCTGCATTTTTGTTTCCTGAACGCAAAAAACATCTGCGTCGACGCTGTCCATAAATTCTTTAAAGCCTTTATTCATACAGGCCCGCAGCCCATTTACATTCCAAGAAATAAATTTCATCTCAACACTTCCCATCTGCAGTTTTTTTGACTAAAAAAATTCTTTAATAGTAATATTTTATCATTTATCATAGCTTTTTTAAAGAGACTTCACCGAACAGGATTTGACAATTCTGCAAACAAACGTACACCCAAATAAAAAACCTCGACCATATCAGGTCGAGGCATTAAAACTTAATTTCATTGAATATGAGAAACTCTATCAGCGGCTTCTTTTTTCTTAGCATCGTTAAAACGCGGCAAAGTACTGAGATAACCGGTAATACGGCGTACACGCACTATGGTGTCATAATGTGGTTTAACAACTACATTATTACCGTCAAGCCCTAAATCCAAAGACAACAATGTTTTATGCGGCATTACCTGTAATTGATTATTGAGATAAATGGCGGCTTCTTCTTGCGAGATCCCATCCGCGCAATTAATTTTTATACCATGCAGTTCATAGGTCATGTTAACCAGCTCCTTAGATAAAATTCCATGACCTAATTATAAATCAATAATAATTATTTGTAAAGCCCTTTCTACAATATTTTGTGTTTATTTCACTTATTAACTTTTCCATATACAATATTTAGTACATCATTTTATGACTTCAATTAATAACAGGACGATTTTCCATGATATTTACCTGTTTGCTGATTGCCCATTTCATAGTTTCTTCCGGAGCAGTCTGATTCCCCAATTCTTTTATCTCATTTTCCCTAATCCGTTTTTTAGAGAATCTATCACCATCTTTTCGGTAAACATAGATATCAGCATTTAAAACCGTTCTTACATAGGTTGAACCGTCTTCATTACGCCATATCATTCCCTGCACCATCTGCTCGTACATGTCGTGCACAATGACCAAAACTAACGCTTCCGCTGGTATTTCTTCTGCTATCTTCCTCGTAACAGATTGGTCGACAACGCTTTTTCCATGTCCCGTAAAAATATTTTCTTCAGTCACCTTTTTAGTCCGATCTGTATCAACCAGCTTAAAATCAGGGAAATGATACGCCCAACGTACAGGCTCACGCCACATTTTATAAACCTGCTGCGTTACGTTACCACTGTTATCAAAAACTACAAAGGCTACAGGCTGATCAGCAAAAGCGGCAGCCGGATTAGGAACAATTGCCACTATTGTTAATAAAACAGCCAACAACAGCCCGTTAAATTTTTTCATTAATACTCCCTCCTATCAGCGTAATTCAGCAGCTTTACCATTGGCAAGCCGCTCTATACCTAAATGAACAGCTATTGTCTGACCGATATCAGAAAACGTCCGCATGGGTAGTAAAGCCTTACTAACAATATTTTTACCAAAAAACAAGACCGGAATTTTTTCACGTGTATGGTCACTGCCACTCCAGGTTGGATCACATCCATGATCTGCAGTAACCAGCAACAGGTCATCTTGCTTTAATAACCTAAGCAGTTCAGGCAAACGATCATCAAAATATTCCAATCCTTCCCCATAGCCTTCAACATCACGCCGATGCCCGAAGGAAGAATCAAAATCCACAAAATTTACAAAAACCAGGCTATTATCAGGAGCTTCTTGCACAGCCTGCAATGCAGCGGCAAATAATTTATCAAGACCACTGGCAGGATAATGCTTCGTAATTCCGCGGTGAGCAAAAATATCAGCAATTTTACCCACCGCATAGACACTGCCGCCTGCGGCTACCAGTTTGTCCAGCAACGTATCAGCAGGAGCAGGCACAGCATAATCATGCCTGTTGCCAGTCCGCACAAAATCTTCTGCACGAGTGCCCACAAAAGGACGCGCTATAACGCGCGCTATATGGTAAGGCTTAACTAGTTCATAGCAAATCTTACATAATTCATATAATCGTTCAAGACCAAACACTTCTTCATGCGCCGCAATTTGCAAAACACTGTCTGCGCTGGTGTAAATAATTGGCTTGCCAGTCTTTAGATGTTCTTCACCCAGTTCTTTTATTATTTCAGTTCCAGATGCATGCTTTTCCCCCAATACCCCCGGCAAATTTCCCTGTTTAATAATTTTCTCAACTAATTCCTTTGGAAAACATTTTAGCTGCTGCGGAAAATACCCCCAGTCAAAAAGTACCGGGACGCCTGTAATCTCCCAGTGCCCGCTCAGAGTATCTTTACCATGGCTTATTTCCTCTGCATAAGTATAAGCAGCATCGATTTTACTATCGTCACTGCTTAGAGGATACGCCAGCTTTTGACCACGGCTGAGCTCTGCCGCACCTGCCAGTCCTAACCTTGCCAGATTAGGCAGATGTAAATACCTGGGACTTCCATCCGCACTTTTGCGGTTTGCAGCCATCCACTCACAAATATGCCCTAATGTATCTGCACCGCTGTCACCAAACTTTTCAGCGTCATGGGCATAGCCAATACCAAAAGAATCCAATAATAAAATAATACTTCTTGCCATGTTATTTACCTGCCTTTATTAAATCCTGCAAAGTCTTTTTTACTACTGCCTGAAATCTTTGCGAAGCCAATTCGTAAAGATCCGGCGGCGCAACCAGTTCGCTGTCAGTCCTTTTAGCAACGACGCCGCAAATTGAAGCCGCTTGCAAACCAAAACTCTGAGCAACTATAAACAGCGCCGCAGTTTCCATCTCATAATTTAAAGCTCCTAATGCCTGCCACTCTTGTAGACTCCCCTGCAATGATTTTCTCACATAGCCTGTATAGCTGTCATAACGTTCCTGACCAGGCCAAAAAGTATCACTGGAAACAGAAATACCAGTATGATATGGAATTGACAGACTTTCTGCTGCCTGCTGCAGGGCCAGAGTTAACTCAAATGAAGCCACTGCAGGAAAATTCAAAGGCGCATAGTGCTGTGACGTTCCGTCTAAACGTACTGCCGCTTTATTGATAACAAGATCACCAAGTTCTACATCTTTCTGAATAGAACCAGTTGTTCCGACACGAATAAAATTCTTTATGCCAAGACGTGCCAATTCTTCCATTCCTATGGCGACAGAAGGTCCTCCCATGCCTGTAGAACAAACCAATACCGATGTTCCTTCAACATCCGCCAGCCAGCTTGTATATTCACGATGACAACCGACAGGCTCAGCGGTGCCAAGAGCTCTGGCCAACGCTTCTACACGCCCTGGATCTCCAGGCAGCAAAGCATACTCTGCTCCTTTAATCATTTCTGCTGAAATACCAATATGATAAAGAACTTCATTAGGCATTACTTTATTCCCCACGCTACTGCCTCGCTTTCTTAAAATTATACTTCTACTTAATCTATATATTCGCCATTTTCATACTTGCTCCTGCTAAAAGATATTACAGCAATGTGAAATAAAAAACTGCCGCAGCAAATGCTGAGACAGTAATATTTTTAATAACCCAAACTCTCGCCAACTAAAATCACTTTGATTTTTCCTTTAGGTTTACAGCGTCTGGTAGTCAATATATAATTGCAAATACAGTCAGGTGCGTTACAATCTGCACAAAGCCCTGTTTCCATACAAGGAGTTTTTAACTGAGGAAAACGCTGAACATTAATAGGCGCCGCCAACATTCTCACACGTGCCAAAGCATCATCCTGGGTTTTGACGATTTTATTGATCCCTGCAATAACAATTACACTTTTAGGACCATACACCATAGCTGCCACACGATTTCCAGTACCATCAATATTTACCAGCTGTCCATCTTCACTAACAGCATTACTGCTCATTAAAAAAGTATCACACAACAGTGCTTTACGCATCAGCTCCGTTCTCTGCGCAGGTGTTTCTGCCGTGTCACGGTCAATAACCTTATAGCGTCCGCTTCGCATTACATCTAACAGTCCAATTTCCTGTATGGTAACGGAACCGCCCCAGGATACAACGTCGTCTTCAGATATAAGTTCTAATGCTTTGTCTAAAGCCGCAGGCTTATCCGAACAATAAAAAGCTTCAAAACCACGTCTTTCCAAATTTTTCAAAACTGTTTTACATGCAGCTTCACTGCGTAATTGAGTAGGAGTTTTTGCCATTCTGCTCACCTCTTATTCTGCAACTACTTCCCCTATGAATACTTCATCAGTTTCATCATGTTCTTTTAAAGTAACTTCAATAGTTTCCTTATGAGCAGTTGGTACGTTTTTACCAACAAAATCAGCGCGAATAGGCAATTCCTTATGTCCTCGATCAATAAGCACTGCTAATTGGATAGACCGTGGGCGTCCCATGTCAATGACAGCATCCAGCGCGGCTCTAATCGTACGACCAGTATAGAGAACATCATCTACTAAAACGATATTCTTCCCATTCAGATCAAAATCAATATCAGTTCCATGTACGATCGGATTATACCCCAAGGTAGAAAGGTCATCACGATATAAGGTAATATCAAGCATACCCACTTTTACTTTTACGCCTTCAATAATTTCAATTTCCTGTGCAATCCGTTGTGCCAACGGCACTCCTCTGGTTCGAATACCAACAAGCACAACATTATTGACACCCTTGTTCTTTTCGATGATTTCATGTGCGATACGTACCAACGCACGACGCATTGCATCACTGTCCATAATAACATTTTTCTTAACTACTTTACTCATACAGCTCACCTCAAAATATTTTAGAATTGTCCGTTACGTAAACGGGTAATAATTTTCTGCATATCTTCCGGCAGCCCCGCCTCAAACCGCAGCCGTTCTCCTGTACGCGGATGTGTAAACTCCAGTTCCTGTGAATGAAGTGCCTGCCCATGAATCGCAAATGGAACCTTCATCGGAGAATATTTAGGATCTCCTACTAAGGGATATCCCAAATAGTCCATATGGACACGTATCTGATGTGTTCGACCTGTTCTCAAACGGCAGCGTACAATAGTAAAACGTCCAAAACGCTCAAGCACTTCATAATCAGTTACTGCGGTACGCCCACCCTCTTGTACTACCGTCATCTTTTTACGGTCATTTTTATCACGAGCTATCTTCGCCGAAATTGTCCCGGTATCCTCTTTTATATTGCCCCTGACAATAGCAATATATGAACGTTTGGCAGTTTTGTTTTGAATCTGTTCCGATAAAGATATATGTGCAGCATCATTCTTAGCTACAATCATGATGCCTGAAGTATCCTTATCCAAACGGTGCACAATCCCCGGCCTGATTACATTATTTATCCCTGATAAATTTTGGCAATGATGAAGCAGTGCATTAACAAGAGTACCGGTATAATGGCCTGGTGCTGGATGCACCACCATCCCACGACTTTTATTAACAACAACTACATCTTCATCTTCAAAAATAACATCCAAGGGAATAGCCTCAGAACGAATTTCTAAAAGTTCCGGCTCTGGCAGCATAACTGTGAACACATCGCCGGCCTTAACTTTATAGTTGGCTTTAAACACTTTTGCTCCACGAAATACACGCCCTTCCTCCAAAAGTTTTTGCATATTGGAGCGCGACACCTCTAGTTTTGCAGCCAGATAAATATCGAGTCTTTGACCAACATCATTTTCTGCAGCAGCAATATTTTCTACTTCTTCAGTATTTCTGTCTGTATTAAATTCCATATAATAAAACCCACCCCTACACAAATAGCAATATCTGCCACATTAAAAATAGGCCAGATACGAAAATCAAAAAAATCTACAACCATACCATTTTCAGCTCTGTCTATCAGATTACCGACAGCCCCACCAATAAAAAGTGCTGTTCCGGCCCGCACACACAAAGGTTCTGCTAAGATTTCTTTTCTAAACCACCAAACTATGACCAGCACCAGCAAAGCTACACAAATAAAAAAAGTTCTGTTATGAGCAAACATTCCAAAGGCAGCCCCTGGATTCAAAATATAAGTTAAATGGAAAATGTTAGGAATGATGGGAATACTTTGTCCTTCAGCCATCATAGCTACAACTATATTTTTTGTCAATTGGTCAAGCAAAACGACTAACGCCGCCAGCCAAATCAAAATCATAAGTTACTCCTATATTTATAAAAATTACTCTTATTATTATACCTGTAAAATTATCTTTTTTCAATGCTTCTTTGCCATAGTGTAATGAGAATCACTTGAGTAATCAGTCTTAATAATTAAAGTATATATTTTTTTACATTTATGCATAAATAATTTTGACAGTCCTATATAAAAAACCCGGCACCAAATAGTACCGGGTTTTATAAATAAACTATTAGTACAGAATTTTATTAGCTATAACCAAACGTTGAATTTGGTTTGTGCCTTCATAAATCTGCATGATCTTAGCATCACGCATCATTTTTTCAACCGGATATTCACGGGAATAACCATAACCGCCCATTACCTGAACAGCATCAGTAGTCACCTGCATAGCCACATCAGCAGCATAACATTTAGCCATAGCCGCCTCTTTGGAAAATTCCAGCCCCTGGTCACGCATCCAGCATGCTTTCAGTACCATCAATCTTGCCGTTTCAACCTTCATAGCCATATCAGCAATCATGGACTGGATCATTTGGAAAGAAGCAATCGGCTGGCCGAATTGTTTTCTTTCTTTAGCATATTTTACAGCACAATCTAAAGCAGCCTGAGCCAGACCAACGGATACTGCTCCAACAAAAGGACGTGCAGAATCCAAAGTATTCATTGCTATACGGAAGCCCTCGCCTTCACGGCCAACACGGTTAGCTTCTGGAATCACGACATCCTGTAAAATCAATTCACAGGTATTAGAGGGGCGGATGCCCATTTTATCCTCTTTTTTACCAACAGTAAAGCCAGGTGTTCCTTTAGGTACGATAAATGCAGTCAAACCACGGATACCACCGGATTTGCGGGTATTAGCAAATACAAGATAAGTATCTGCAATTCCACCATTAGTAATAAACGCTTTAGTACCATTAAGAGTATAAGTTCCGGCTTCCTTGTTTTTTACAGCTGAAGTAGCGACACCACCGGCATCTGAACCTGCACCAGGTTCAGTTAATGCAAACGCAGCCAGTTTACCATCATTAAGTAAATCACAATGCGCTTGTTTCTGTTCTTCAGTGCCGGCAATCAAAATAGGATAAGACGCCAGGGAGTTCGCAGCCATTGAGGTAGCAACACCTGCACAGCCTTTGCCCAGTTCTTCATAAATAACGGCAACTGTAACGCTGTCCAGTCCAGGTCCGCCATATTCTTCTGGAACAATAACATTCAAAAGCCCCATATCAGCAGCTTTTTCAAGCAGCCCGGGCATAGATTGATTATTTCTGTCCATTTCGGCAGCGTAAGGGGTAATTTCTTTTTCTACAAAATCCCTCACCATTTCCTGTAATTCAAGTTGTTCTTCATTAAGTGCAAAATCCATTTTGTCCTCCTTGTGTTAAGGCTTAAGCCAAATTGCTTGTTAAGGCGACTTGCCGTCAGCCTTTACCATTTACGGGGTATATCCTTAATTGTTTCCACAACAAACAAAGTCGTCAGTACCGTTGCCAACAGAGTATCATTTTCATCATATACCTCAGCTTCGGCCACAAGAGTCATTCGTCCGCAATGGCAAATCTTACAGACAGCATAAAGTTTTTCAGCTGCTGTGTATTTTACAATGTTACAACAAAAATTTAATGTTTCAGCTTCGACACCAACGCTGACAGCGCTGATTTGCAATACAGATTCAAGAAGACGATAAATAACGCTGCTACGGACCTTACCACGATGATCAAGGTCAATACCGGCCGTCAGAGAAAAACTTATCCGTATCTGGCCGCAGTTTAACTGTTCTATACTCAGCGCCGGATCATCTAAAAAGCGCCTTTCCAGACAAGCCGATTGCACTAAGAAAAGTATTCCCGATACATTTTCAGTACTCACGAACTACTCATCTCCTACTTGCCATAATCTTACTAAAACATAAACATATTTTGGACATTATACCTTGTGTATTTTACCACAAAAAATTTACTAACTCAATAGTTTTCAGACAATTTTATGCGATTTATGTAAAAAAAATACCACAACAGCTTCCAACGCCCACAAAACTGACTTGTCAGTCATTTTTGTTCAAAAAAATCCGCCAAAGTTTTCTTTGGCGGAAAGTTATTAATGATGGAACAAACGTAAACCAGTAAATGCCATTGCGATATTATATTTATCACATGTTTCAATAACATTATCATCTCTGATACTTCCGCCTGCCTGAGCAATATAATCTACACCGCTACGGTGAGCGCGTTCAATATTATCACCAAACGGGAAAAAAGCATCACTGCCAAGAGAAACTCCGTGCAGCTTATGAAGCCATACTTTTTTCTCTTCACGTGTCAGCGGAGCTGGTTTTTCGGTAAAGAACTGTTCCCAAATTCCATCTGCAAGTATATCTTCATAATCGTCAGAAATATACACATCAATAGTATTGTCCCGATCAGGACGTCGAATACTGTCCTTAAAAGGCAGTTCTAAAACACTGGGGTTCTGGCGCAGCCACCAGTTATCAGCTTTATTTCCGGCAAGCCTTGTACAATGAACACGAGACTGTTGCCCCGCACCAATACCAATCGCCTGTCCATCTTTAACATAGCAGACGGAATTCGATTGCGTATATTTCAAAGTAATCAACGCAATCAGAAGATCACGTACTGCATCCTCAGGAATTTCTTTATTGACAGTCGGACGATTTACCAGCAGCTCTGACGTAATTTTAGCCTCATTACGGTCCTGTTCAAAAGTTATACCAAATACATCTTTCGTTTCCTGTATCTCTGGAATATAAGACGGATCAATTTTTATAATATTATAAGTGCCCTTACGTTTAGTTTTTAAAATTTCCAAAGCTTCCTCTGTATAGCCGGGGGCAATAACGCCATCTGAAACTTCTCGAGCCAGCATAGCTGCAGTCTCCCTATCACAGATATCTGATAAAGCAACAAAGTCTCCGTAAGATGACATACGGTCAGCACCCCGAGCCCTGGCATAAGCAGTAGCCAACGGAGTCAGAGCTAAATCGTCAACATAATATATTTTTTTCAGTACGTCGCTCATCGGCAATCCAACGGCAGCACCGGCTGGACTTACATGTTTAAAAGATGCTGCTGCAGGCAGGCCGGTAGCTTCCTTTAATTCTTTTACTAACTGCCAGCTGTTAAAGGCATCCAGAAAATTAATATAACCAGGGCGGCCGTTCAAAACCTCAATTGGCAGTTCACCTATTTTACTATAAATACGCGCCTTACTTTGATTTGGATTACAGCCATACTTCAATAGCAGCTCTTTCACGACTATTCCTCCTTAAAAATATATAAAAAAACCGACACTTCTGGGGTAAAACGCCCAGACGGTCGGCAACACCGGTCATACTCCACGTGGTTAGTCCACTTCCGTCAGTTATATGACCTACTTCTGCTTTAGATTATACTTTTTACCGCTCTTTTTGTCAATTATCCTTTTATCTCTTGTCCAACTATGCTACAATTTAGAAAATACTCCAAAGGAGATGTTTTAATGACTTACTGTTACGTCTGCCCACACCGCTGCGGAGTTGACAGGGCAGAAACAATGAACAGTACAAATGGTATTTTCGGTTCCTGCGGCTGCGGTATGCAGCCAATAGTTGCCCGTGCGGCACTGCATATGTGGGAAGAGCCATGCATAAGCGGCACCAAAGGTTCAGGCACTGTTTTTTTTAGTGGCTGCAATTTACATTGTGCATTCTGCCAAAATTACGAAATCAGCTGTTTAAATAAAGGACAGGAAATATCCGTTGAAAGATTAAAAGAAATTTATTTTGACTTAATTAAACAAGGAGCCCATAATATCAATTTAGTTACAGCAACACATTTTACTGAGGCTATTATCGCAAGCTTACAGGAACCATTGCCAGTCCCTGTAATTTATAATACCAGTGGTTTTGAAACTGTCGATACAATACACAGATTGAAAAATAAAATACAAATATGGCTTCCCGATCTAAAATATAGTGACGATTTAGCCGCAATAAAGTACAGTAATGCGCCTAATTATTTTAATACTGCTACAACGGCCATAAAAACCATGTACAAACAAGTCGGGCCCTACCAAATCGATGAAAATGGTTTATTAAAAAGTGGTGTAATTATCAGGCATCTGCTGTTACCGAATATGTTAGAAAATACACTAAGAGTAATAGACTGGATCGCTGACAATTTTGAACCGGGGCAGGTCCTGTTTAGTCTGATGCATCAATATATTCCATGCGGCCGAGCCGCTGAATACCCTGAAATAAACCGTGTTGTTACTGCAGAAGAATATCAAAAAGTTGAGCAGTACCTTTTCAATTCCGGTATTGAAGACGGCTTTGTTCAGGAAGATACCGCTGCCAGCGCTGATTTTATTCCCATCTTTGATGGGACTGGAGTTTAGTTGACAAAGATTTTATAATCCTATATTATAAAAATATAATTATGAATATTGAAAGGACACTTGAACGAATGAAAAACTGATCCAATTTCGCACCTTATCTGAAAAAGACACAAAAACAGCTTAAAACCAAAAGCTTTGTTAAGTGTTGTCTTTTATCAGTAAGTCAGAATGGATCATTTTCTGCGATTTGAGGCTAAGTCTACCTTTACACCTCCCATTCTGTCTTGAATCGGGAGGTTTTTATTGTCTTCGAAAGTTAGGAGTTGAAATTATATGTACATCCTCGAAACCAATTCATTTAAATATTATTTAGGCGAAAGACTATTATTCAAACTGCCTGCTTTAAAACTACATACAAAAAGCCGTATAGGCCTGATCGGGCTGAACGGAAGTGGAAAAACAACTTTATTAGAGTTATTAGCAGGTATAAGACCAATTCCTGCAGCCGCAAAAATCATTTGCAAAACAACAATGACTATACTACCGCAATTAAAAGAAAGGCTCTCCAAAAGCGGTGGCGAAACGACTCAAGCCTACATCCTGCAGGCGCTCAAACAACAATCCGGTTTGCTGCTGGCAGACGAACCAACTAATAATCTTGATATGGACCATTTGTTATGGCTTGAAAAGGAACTTCGGCATTACTCAGGAGCCTTAATATTAGTTTCCCACGATCGTGATTTTTTAGATGCATTATGCAATGAAATCTGGGCTTTGGACGATAAACAACTTCAAATATATCAAGGTAATTACAGTAATTATCAGCAGCAAAAGATAATTTCTGAAAAAACTCATGATCAAGCTTATCGTAAATATATTATGCAAAAAACTCATTTAGAAACAGCTTTTTCTGCCAAACAGCAGCAAGCGCAAAAAGCTGTTAAAACCACGAAGATATCTTTATCAGAAGCCAGGATTACCGGAGCTAAACCCTACTTTGCTAAAAAACAGAAAAAGTTACAGCAAACAGGTCAATCCCTACTGACGAGGTTAGACAAACTTAAACAGATAGAAAAAAGACAATCCTTACCAATAATAAAAATGAATTTACTGTCTTCAAAACTATGGCAGGGACAAATTTTAGTAAGAGCACATAACTGGTCTTATATTATTGATAAAAAACCGCTCTGGCAAACAGCAAGTTTTTCAGTAAAATCCGGCGACAAACTTGCCATCATCGGACCAAACGGCTGCGGGAAAACAACTTTACTCAAACAATTTTTAAAAGCACACAACAAACACTTGCCAAATGTGCAAATAGCCGGCGGAGCAAAAATAGGTTACTTCAGTCAGGATATTGATATTCTTGATCCTGATAAAAACCTGCTCCGTAACCTACAGTCAACGTCTTCACAAAGCGAAGCTTTATTACGTACTGTTTTAATAAGACTTCGTTTCAAACGCGAAGATTTTTTTAAACCAATACAGCTTTTAAGCGGCGGTGAAAAAGTCAAAGCTGCTTTAGCAAAAATATTAGTCAGTGACTGTAATGTACTTATGCTAGACGAACCAACCAATCACTTGGATCTGGATGCTGTAACTGCTTTAGAAGAATTATTATGCAATTATCCAGGAACTTTGATTTTTACAACCCATGACCGCCGCCTGCTTAAAGCCATTGCTAAAAATTTATTAGTCTTTGATGGAACAAAACTGAACTTTTTCCCTGGGCCATATGACGACTACTCAAATAAACAAATAAGCACTGAGTATATTGAAGCAACAGCAGATATTTTACTTATAGAAAATAAACTGGCTGAAATTATCAGTCACCTTAGCCTCAATCCAACTGAAAAATTAGAAGCAGAGTTTCAATCATTACTGGCAAAAAAACGCCTTTTATTGTCAAAGCAATCATCTTGATTTACAAAATAGTTTGCATTAGTCGAATTTAGCTGTTAAAATATAACTCACAATGTATTTTATTTTGCAATTTGTATTCAAGGAGAAAGATGATAAACAATTCACATAATAAATATATCATTTTCATATTGTTGCAAAGTTTTCTATACGGCTTAGGTAATCCACTCACTAAAATTGCTTTTGCCAGTATCACACCTTTATGGTGTCTGGCCTTTCGTTTTGGTCTGGCTTTTTCTCTCTTCGCAATTTTCTTTGCAACACGCTTAAGGAAACAGCTGCAGGCACTTTCTGCAAGCCAATATCTGCCAGCAGGATTATGTATGGCTTCAGCTTATATTTCATGTAATCTGGCATTAGAAGGAACTACGGCAACGAATGTTGGCTTTATTATGTCCTTATCAGTAATTTTCGCACCGCTTTTGTCAATAATAGTCTTACAGCGACCTTATAAACTTTCACATCTTCCTATACAACTATTAGTCATTCTCGGTATGTATCTACTCTGTAGTAATGGAGGAATGTTTTCTTTTAACCAGGGAGATTTATGGGCATTGCTTACAGCAGTCAGCGTCGCAGGAGCACTGGTCTTTGGAGAAAAATCTCTGAAAGCAACAGATGCTATCACTATTTCTGCTATTCAAACCTTTATTACGGCAGTTATCAGCATCGCAGGAGCTTTATTATTCGGCGATATCAGCACTATCACTAAAATTCAACCAGAAGCCTGGGCTGTTGTTATCTATCTGGCTATTACATGTACCTGCCTGGCTTATTTTCTGCAAAACGCTGCCTTGAAATTCTTATCTTCCTCCTTAGTATCAATGCTGCAATGTACTCAACCTATTTTAACTGCTGCGGCCTCATACTTTTTACTTAATGAAAAATTAACTTTTACAGGTATGAGCGGAGCTGTAATAATTTTAGCTTGTATAATTTCTGAAAATATTTTAGAAAAAAAGTAAAACCGCGGTAAACCGCGGTTTTACTTTTACTTTTGTACTTTATTACGTCTTTCAGCTTCCATCTTCTTAAAAGCTTCTCTTTCCTGGCAAAGTTCCTCATATAAAGCCAGGCCATTCCAACTTTTATTATTTTCCGTAATCATCGCTTTTAACTCTATTCTTCCTACCCCTACACGCTGCAAAGCAATTAAAAATTTTTGTAACTTGCTGCCGTCAAATCCATGCAGCACCAACATTTCTTCCTGAAATTCTTCTCCCTGATAAACTTCTCCGTGATTTTCTATTCCAGAAATTCCCAATAAAGCTCCCAGCGGCTGCTCATACTCTGCTCTTGCAACCTCTTTAAACCTCACCTGCATCATCATACAGACCATTTTAATCATTTTTAACTTTTCTTCATTGAAATTATATAATAAAGCAACAGAATTGTTCATACAATACTCCTTTTCGATAATAATTATTGTTACCGCTATTATAGCATATTTTTCGCACTATTAGCTAACTCTACCAAAATAACTTTCAAGACGGACACAAAAAGACGCCTGCCAAAAAATTCCGGCAGGCGTTATTTTTATTCAACTGTTACTGATTTAGCAAGATTCCTAGGCTTATCAACATCACAGCCACGAGTTAAAGCAGCATAATAAGCTAACAGCTGCAAAGGTAGGACAGCAAGCAACGGAGCTAGATATTTATCTGTTCTGGGAATGAAAATAACATGATCAGCATATTTTGCAATACTGTCATCCCCTTCAAAAGCAATTGCAATGACCATCGCTTCACGCGCTTTTACTTCCTGCAGATTGCTGACTGTTTTATCATAAACATCAGGCTGTGTAGCTAAAACGATTACCGGCACACCTTCAACAATCAAAGCCAAAGTACCATGTTTCAGTTCTCCCGCTGCATAAGCCTCGGCATGGATATAAGATATTTCTTTAAGCTTCAAAGCACCTTCCAGCGCAACAGCATAATCAAGGCTGCGGCCCAGGAAAAATGCATCTTCACTGCTGCCATAACGGGTTGCAAAAACTTTAATCTGATCTACATTTTCCAGTAGCTTATGAATCTGCTCAGGGATATCGTGTAACCCTTCCACAAGCTTATGCGCTTTGGCAATATCTAAAGTACCGCGCAAACGTCCAACATAAATAGCCAGCATCAGCATTACTAAAAGTTGTGTAGTATAAGCTTTAGTAGAAGCTACAGCAATTTCTGGGCCAGCATAGGTATAAACAACCTGATCAGCTTCTCTGGAAATAGAAGAACCTACGACATTTGTAACCGCCAAAGTACGGGAACCAAGGCGCTTAGCCTCTTTCAAAGCAGCCAAAGTATCGCTGGTTTCACCTGACTGACTGATAACTATCGTCAAACTGTTGCCATCAACTAAAGGACTGCGATAACGGAATTCACTGGCAATATCGACTTCTACCGGAATCCGTGCCAGCTGTTCCAAATAGTATTTTCCAACAATACCTGCATGATAAGCAGTGCCACAGGCAACAATAAAAATCTTATTGATACCTGCCATTTCTTCTTCTGTCCAGCCAAGTTCAGTAAATTCAATTCCGTGAGAATCTTTCGGTACGCGCCCAGTCATTGTATCACGGATAGATTTTGGTTGTTCGTAAATTTCTTTAAGCATAAAATGTTCAAAACCGCCTTTTTCAGCAGCCTCTGCATTCCAATTTACTTCAAAAACCTTTTTACTGATCGGTGTTCCATTTATATCCTGTACCCAGACACTGTCTTTAGTGACAGTAGCAATTTCACCATCACTCATAATAAACGTACGGCGTGTCTTAGCAATAATAGCCGGTATATCGGAAGCAATAAAATTTTCGCCTTCACCAAGTCCAATAACCAAAGGATTATCTTTTTTTGTGCAAATTATTTTCTCCGGTTCTTTGGCACACATAAACACCAGCGAATAGGATCCTTCAATAACACGCAAAACTCTTTTTACAGTTTCTTCAAAGTCTCCATCATAATATGCAGCCATTAAATGTGCCATAACTTCAGTATCTGTTTCAGAAACAAATTTGTGCCCTTTGGCAATCAAATCTTCCTTCAGAACCAGATAATTTTCAATAATACCATTATGCACAACAACAAACTCCCCGCTGGCATCAGTGTGCGGATGAGAATTACGGTCGGACGGACGTCCATGCGTAGCCCAACGGGTATGTCCTATACCCATGGTGCCTTCAGGCATATGACCATCCAATTTTTGACGCAAAGAATCAAGACGGCCTACACATTTCTCAACAGTGATCTTACCTTTTTCATAAACAGCGATACCAGCGGAATCATAACCGCGGTACTCAAGCTTGCTCATGCCGTCCAGTAAAAACGGCGCTGCTTGATTATTACCAATATAACCAACGATACCACACATAGTTGTATCCTCCTAAATGTATATTGCCAATTCTGCCACAGACATTTTGTCACCGTCGTTACCGCCGGAATTTGTAGTCTGCTTACGGCCTGCAGCTAGCCGAGAGGTACCCGCTGACTGATCGATAAACCTCTCCCTCGTCTGCCGCCAAAGGTGGCACTTGCGCTTATGGTAACAAGTGTATGCTGAGCACACAACATGCCGCGCAGGCTTGGCTTGTCCCACGCGGCACGTCCTTGTAACCATTGTTATTGTACTATATTTTGACTCTTAGGTCAATGCTGACCAGTTATCCCAGTTCGCTGTTGACAACTTCGGCAATAGCACTTGCTATCTCTTCTAAGCGTTCTTGCTGTGGTCCTTCAGCCATAATACGGATCAAAGGTTCGGTTCCAGATGCCCGTACCAAAATCTGGCCGTTGTCACCAAGCTCTTCCTGATATTTTTTTATAATATTCTTTATAGATTCTTTTTCTTCCCAGCCATGCTTGTCAGCAACACGTACATTAAGCAGAATCTGAGGATATTTTGTCATCATCGCCCCCATTTCTGAGAGTCGTTTGTTATTTTGAACCAACGCCCCGAGAAGCTGTACGGCGGTTAAAATGCCATCACCAGTTTTTGCAAAGCTTGAAAAAATAATGTGCCCGGACTGTTCCCCGCCCAAACTATATCCATTTTTCAACATTTCTTCTAACACATAACGATCACCAACAGCTGTTTTTACACAGGAACCGCCATATTTTTTCATAGCTTGATGCAACCCGACATTACTCATAACAGTTGTAACGAGCACATTATCTTTCAGCTGTTTCTTTTTCATCAGTTCCAGTGCGCAAATCAACATCATTTGGTCACCGTCAAGAGCTTCCCCCTTTTCATCTACAACCAAACAACGGTCTGCATCACCATCGTTGGCAATACCAACATCAGCACCAACCTCAACTACTTTAGCCTGTAATGCTTCAAGATGCGTTGATCCACAGCCATTATTGATGTTAATGCCGTTAGGCTGATTAAAAATCGTTACAACCTCAACCCCTAAAGAGCGTAAAATAACCGGAGCAATGACACTGTTGGCACCGTTAGAGCAATCCATCACAACCTTCAGTCCATTAAGTTTACATGGAGCAGCTGCAATAACATGATCTATATACAGCTTATCAAGGCCTTCTTCCACAATAACCTGCCCAACAGAAGAACCGCGGGGATTCTTACTGCATTCTACAGGCAGGCTTACCAGTTCAGCAATCTCATCCTCTACTGCATCCGGCAGCTTATGCCCAGTTTTAGAGAAAAATTTAATGCCATTATCTTCAAAAGGATTATGCGAAGCAGAAATAACTACTCCAGCATTGGCCTTCACTTCCGGTGTCAGAAACGATACTGCCGGAGTAGGCATAACGCCTAAAAGATGCGCGTTACCACCAGCAGAGCAAATACCAGCTGCTAAAGCAGCTTCCAGCATCGTACCTGATAAACGCGTATCACGACCAATAATGATTTTCGGTGTAGTAGTTTCCCTTCCAAAATAAGTTGCCGCAGCGCGCCCTAATTTAAAAGCGAGTTCCGGCGTTAATTCAACATTAGCGACTCCACGCACACCATCAGTACCAAACAAACGAGCCATTTCAAGACCTCCGAACAAAGGATTTTTATTATCAGCTTATTATAAACTTTTTATCACCAAGTGACAAGCCTTTAAAAAAATGGTGTAAATTTTGCCATTACAGCCCTGGCGACATGATAACCATCTAAGGATGCACTCATAATTCCCCCCGCATAGCCGGCACCTTCACCACACGGATATAATCCGTTATGAGTAATTGATACTTTAGTATCATTATTACGCATAATTCTTACCGGCGCAGAAGTCCTTGTTTCGATACCTGTAAGCAAAGCGCCGCCATCCGCAAAACCTTGAATTTTTTTGTCAAAAGCAAGTATTCCCGAACGTAAAGTATCTGCAACAAAGTCAGGAAGAACGCTGTCTAACGCACAAGCGGTCAATCCAGGTCTGTAAGTAGCTTTAATATTACACCGTAAATCAGGCTGCAAATATTTCAAAAAGCTTGCAACATTCTGTGCCGGCGCATTATAACAACCTCCGCCAGCCTTAAACGCCAGCTTTTCATAATACCGCTGAAACTCCATCCCGGCAAGCGGATCCGTACCAAAATCCTGAGGACCTACATTTACAACAAGTGCACTGTTGGCAATCCCGGAATCACGCTGATACATACTCATACCATTTACTACTACACCACCTGCTTCAGATGCTGCCGCAACGACCATACCACCAGGGCACATACAAAAAGAATATGCAGTTCTACTCTTATCCGGAGTATGATGGACTAATGCGTAATCTGCTGCCCCCAGACGTGGATGCCCTGCAAAATCACCATACTGTGCCTTATCTATAAGTTCCTGCGGATGCTCAATCCGTACCCCTATGGCAAATGGTTTTGCTTCAATACCAATTCCAAGCTGCAGCAATCTGGAATAAGTATCACGCGCACTGTGACCACATGCTAGAATAACCGCATTGCTCATGATTTTTTCACCGTCAGAAAGAATTACTCCGCTCAAACTATTTTCTTTAACTATAAAATCAACGACATGGGCATTATAACGTATTTCACCGCCAAAGACACGTATTTCATTTGTCAAGCCCATAACCATCACACGTAATTGATCTGTGCCCACATGCGGCTTATGTTCGTATAAAATTTCCTTAGGAGCACCCGCCTGCACAAAATCTTTTAAAATTCTTCCCATCACCGGATCATTGACACGAGTGGTCAATTTACCATCGGAAAAAGTACCGGCGCCTCCCTCACCAAACTGGACATTAGAATCTGGATCAAATTTTCCGTCTTTCCAAAAACGCTGCACATCATCCACTCTTTGTGCTACAGGTTTACCACGTTCCAGTATCAAGGGCCTATAACCATACCGAGCTAACTCCAATGCAGCTAACAAACCAGCCGGCCCCGCTCCAATAACCAACGGCCGTCCAACTATTTTTTCCACACCCAAATCAGGTTCAACAAGACTTTCTTCTGCCAATAAAGTGACATCTTTATCCTTAACCAATCTACCTGACTGCTTAGAAGATATTTCTAAATCAATCAAAACATGGTAATTTAAGGAAATATTATTTTTACGGCGGGCATCAACTGCCCGCCGTACTATTTGCAAATTATCAATATCCTGTTTTTTTAATCCCAGTTTTTTAGCGGCTGCCTCTTTAACAGATGTTTCCTCCAAAAGCGAAACCCTGACATTATTCACCTTTAACCTCATTAGTAATCCTTTCTCATTCCGCCTCAATATGTACCTTTACCGTATGAGTATCAGCCATTGTTTTTTCAGGCAACAAAAGTACTGCTTCTACATTGCCATTAGCACTGAATTTACCTAAATCTACTGGCTGTGTCTTTACTTCTGTTATACTTTGCAAAATGGAAGGTTCGGCTGTCAATTTCACTGTTGCAGGTTCACAGACTGCACGTTTCATGGTCATTCCGCCAGTTAATGCTCCAGTAGTTTCTACAACTACCGGTACTTCAACTGTAATCATCTGACGTACTAATGAAGCTTTTACCTGTGCTTTAGCAGGTGAAATCTGCAAATCAGGCATTTCCAAACCATTAGCGCTCATAGCTATCAATGTACTTTCAACTTGAAAATCATTTTCTCGCTCACTGACATCAACAGGTGCCACAACTCTAGCCATCTCATTGATACGATGCGTAGCACCTTTTACAGTTACACTGTCAGGAATGACCTCTCGTTTACTTAAAGTAAAATCAGAAGCAGGTATACCGATAACACGCGTATCAACCTCCATTACCTTTTCTGTAACAGAATCAAGATAAGCATAAATATTATTGGGATATACTTCCAACACGGTCCCCTGATTAAACTGTGCTTTAACAGGCAAGGCCTGCTGTCCTATATTTTTGTCAGCAAAATCAACATAGGCCGTAACTTCTTTTTCCGTTATATCACCTAAAACCGTTCTTTGAGCCTGAACCTTAACACGCACTTTATCAGGAGTATTAAGTACAATCATACCTTCCGGGACATTACGCAGTTCCAAATTAACCACATAATTACGTTCTACAAGTGGGTTCTGTTCATTCATAACATACATCCATAACGCACAGGCAATAAGAAACGCGATGACCCGTGCCAACATATTTTCACGATCAAAGAAATTCCCCATCATTTGCCACCCCGAATCTCTTTGATTTTATCATTGATAACCTGTTTCCAATTCAGAGAAGGCTGTACTACAGCAGCTCTTAATAAGCTTTTAATATCTTCGCCGGTCAGATAGCGATGCAATTCACCGTTACGGGCCAGAGAAATCGTGCCGGTCTCTTCGCTGACGACTAAAACCAGAGCATCTGACTGTTCGGAAATACCGATAGCAGAACGATGGCGCGTTCCCAACTCCTGGCTCAGATTACGTGCTTCTGTTAAAGGAAGCAGGCAGCTTGCTGCTACGATACGATTACCGCGTATAACAACAGCGCCATCATGTAAGGGTGTATCCGGTTCAAAAATATTGAGCAGCAAACTATCTGAAATCAAACCGTCAATCGGCACGCCGGTTTCAATTCTCTCTTCCAAACCTGTCTCCCGTTCAAAAACCATCAATGCGCCTATTTTTCTACGACTCATAATTTCCGTAGCATTAGTAACGGCATTCAGCATATCTTCCAGTTCTTTTTCATCAAGTTCGTTATGCTTATGAAATAAACGCCCGCGACCAATCTGCTCAAGCGCACGACGCAGTTCCGGCTGAAAAACTACAGGCAGCGCGACCATGACTACTGTCATACTTTTTTCCAAAAGCCAGGTAATAACATGCAGATTCAGCCATTTACTGATAAATAAAATAACAGCTAAAACCAAAAGACCTTTGACTAAAGTTGCGGCCCGAGTGTTTTTTAACATTAAGTATATACGGAAAAGGAAATAAGCAACAACTAAAATATCCAAAACATCTAAAATGCTTATCGTTTTTAATAATCCCTGCAGCTGCAATAACAAACTCTTCACCTGTTTCCTAAGTATTTTTTAGACAACAATATTCTAATATATATTATAACAAAAAACTCGTGTACTTCGCTATGCGAAATGCACGAGTTTAATATATTTTGCAAAAATTTCTTAAATTAATTATATTCTTGCTTTTAAATCATCTAATACTACCTGCTGTTCTGCCAACAGTACGTCTCCGCGTGAAAATTGTTTAGCATTTTCAGAAAAAGCAGGTCCGCCATAAGAAGTTCTTGCCGCAACACAGTTTTCCGGCTGCAAAGCCTCTAGTAGATCTTCTTCAAACAACGCTGAAAAAGTTTTATATTCTTCAAGCGAAATCTCCGGCAAGAATTTTCCCTGATGGATAGCATAAGCCACACACTTACCTACAACTTCATGGGCCTGTCGGAAAGGTAACCCCTTCCGAACGAGGTAATCAGCAAGATCAGTAGCATTAGAGAAATCTTTGCTGACAGCCTGCTCCATTTTTTCTACATTGACAGTCATCGTAGAAATCATATCGCTGTATACTGCCAGACTGAATTTAACAGTATCGACCGCATCAAAAAAACCTTCTTTATCCTCCTGCAAATCCTTATTATAAGTCAGCGGCAAACCTTTTGCTGTAACCAGCATCGCTTGCAGATGCCCATAAACACGACCTGTTTTACCACGCACAAGCTCGGCAATATCCGGATTTTTTTTCTGCGGCATCATCGATGAACCTGTAGCAAATGCATCATCCAGTTCTATAAACCCGAATTCTGTACTTGACCACAGACAAATCTCTTCACTCAAACGGCTCATATGCATCATCAAAACGGAAGCAAATGACAAAAATTCGATAATATAATCGCGATCGCTGACAGCATCCATGCTGTTGGCATAAACACTGCCGAAATTCAGCTGCTCAGCCACATCAAAACGATCAATAGGGAATGTAGTTCCAGCAATGGCTCCTGCACCAAGAGGCATCATATCAGCGCCAGACCACACCCCCTGCAACCTGCGAAAATCACGCTGCAGCATATTAAAATAGGCCAGCAGATGATGTGCAAAGGTTATAGGCTGAGCACGCTGCAGATGTGTGTAACCAGGCATCAGCGTTCTGTCATGTTTTTGGGCAACTGCCAAAAGCGCCTTCTCAAACTGCAGCAGCAATTCACCGATCTCTACAATCTCACGTTTCATATACATGTGCATGTCTAAAGCAACCTGGTCATTACGGCTGCGGGCAGTATGCAAACGTGCCCCAGCAACGCCAATCCGCTCAGTAAGGCGTGCCTCAATGTTCATATGAATATCTTCTAAAGCCACTTCAAAACTAAAATTACCGGCTTCGATATCAGCAAGAATAGTTTCCAAGCCGGCTACAATCTTTTCCACATCTTCAGCAGGAATAATACCGCATTTGCCCAGCATTTGCGCATGGGCAATACTGCCTCGGATATCTTCATGATACAGCCGTTTATCAAACTCAATAGATGCATTAAATGCATCTACGAGTTCATTGGTATTTTTACTAAATCTGCCGCCCCAAAGCTTAGCCATTATTTCAGTTTTCCTTGTTTCATCAATGCACGTACAGTCAAAGGCAAGCCAAACAGGTTAATAAAGCCGCTGGCATCTGCCTGATTATAGACTTCATCAGCACCAAAAGTTACATATTCCTGGCTGTATAAGGAATACGGAGATTTAGCGCCTGCAGAAATGATATTGCCTTTATACAGTTTCAAACGTACTGTACCTGTAACAGTTTTTTGTGTTTCATCAACAAAAGCTGCCAAAGCTTCGCGCAGCGGAGAGAACCACATACCGTCATAAACGAGTTCAGAATATTTAATGCCTACCATTTGTTTATAGCTCATAGTAGCACGATCAAGGCAAAGATTTTCCAGTTCATTATGAGCATAATAAATAATAGACCCACCAGGAGTTTCATAAACACCACGGGATTTCATACCAACCAGACGATTTTCAACCATATCACAAATACCAACACCGTTACGGATACCAATCTCATTAAGATTTTCAACGATAGTGGCCGGACTCATTTTTTTACCGTTAACAGCAACCGGCACACCCTGTTCAAATTCCAGTTCTACATACTCAGCTTTGTCCGGCGCAGTTTCAGGAGTATTAGTTACAATAAAAAGTGCGTCCTTAGGAGCATTCCATGGATCTTCGAGATCTGAACCTTCATGGCTCAAATGCCACATATTACGGTCCATAGAATAATCATGTTCCTTGGTAACAGGAATAGGAATATTATGTGCTTCCGCAAAGTCAATGGCATCTTCACGGGAACGGATGCTCCATTCGCGCCAGGGAGCAATAATTGCCAGCTGCGGAGCCAGTGCTTTTACAGAAAGTTCAAAGCGAACCTGGTCATTACCTTTGCCCGTAGCACCATGAGCAACAGCATCAGCACCTTCTTTTTCAGCGATCTCTACTAATCTTTTAGCGATCAGAGGACGTGCAAAAGAAGTACCAAGTAAATATTTCTTTTCATAAACTGCGCCGGCTTTGACAACAGGCCAAACATAATCAGCAATAAATTCTTCCTTCAAATCTAAAATATAACATTTGCTGGCACCTGATTTAAGTGCTTTATCATGTACGGGATCAAGTTCGTCACCTTGACCAAGATCTGCCGTAACTGCTATAACTTCACAGTTATTATAGTTTTCTTTGAGCCAGGGAATAATTACCGAGGTATCCAAACCACCAGAATAAGCAAGCACGACTTTTTTAATGTCTTCTTTTTTCATTGTAGATACAGCCTCCTAAGATGTTTAAATATGTAAGATTTCATGCATAAACTTGTAACGACGAATATGATTATACCACATTTTCCAGAAAATGGAAGAGTTTTTATGAATGTATACCGTATTTTTACTTATAACACTTCATCACTCATCAAAAGTGCCATAATCGCTTTTTGTACATGCAGACGATTTTCTGCCTGATCAAAAATTTTTGATTGCGGTCCTTCCAAAACATCCTCAGTTATTTCCTCCCCGCGATGTGCAGGCAAACAATGCAAAACCATAGCGTCAGGCCGGGCCACTGCCAGCAATTCTTTATTGATCTGATATTCACCCAAAGCTTCCTGACGGATAGATTGTTCTGACTCTTGACCCATACTCGCCCAAACGTCAGTATAAAGTACATCAGCACCTTTCGAGGCTCTGAACAGATCATCGTCAACCTCAATCGTACAGCCTGTATGGACTGCATCTTCCTGGGCTGTCTTAACGATAACAGGATCTGGCTGATATCCCTGCGGACAAGCACAGACCATATTCATACCAACTTTTGCACAGGCATACATCAGTGAATGAGCCATATTATTACCATCACCTACATAAACAAGTTTCCTGCCTTTCAGGACCTCTTTATACTCCATAATAGTAAATAAATCAGTCAAAGCCTGACAGGGATGCAGCATATCCGTTAAACCGTTAATGACCGGAATACTTGCATATTTAGCCAATTCTAAAACAGATTCATGTGAAAAGGTACGAATCATGATCCCGTCAACAAAACGTGATAAGACTCTTGCCGTATCACGTACTGGTTCACCACGGCCAATCTGAGAAGCAGAATCGTTCAAATAAATCGGGTGACCGCCAAGCTGCCAGAAACCAACCTCAAAAGAAACACGTGTACGTGTTGATGCCTTGGAAAAAATCATCCCAAGAGTTTTGCCTTTAAGATATTGATGCGGCTCGCCATTTTTTTGTTTACGCTTTAACTTTTTAGCGACATCTAAAATAGTCGCAACTTCACCCACCGATAAATCGTGAATAGAAATCAAATCTTTATTTCTTAAACCCATTCTCCACCCTCACAAACTTGGTTAAAATTCAGCCAATGCCGCATCTAAAGCAGCTACTGCCTGATCTATTTCTTCTTTTGTAACGATCAAAGGAGGAACTAAACGAATAACGTTACCAGCCGTACAATTAACAATGACCTGGCGCTTAAGACAAGCTTCGACAACCTCTTTGCCATCTTTAGCCAACTCCATGCCTAAAATCAAGCCGCAGCCGCGTATTTCAATAACCTTATCCGGATACTTAGCCATCAGAAATTCCAGTTTCTTTTTGAAATAAGCTCCTTTTTCCGCCGTCTGTTCTACAATATTTTCATTTTTTATTGTAGTTAAGGTCGCATAAATAGCCGCGCATGCTAAAGCATTACCGCCAAAAGTACCACCATGATCACCAGGCTTAAAAACATGCGCCAACCTTTCTGTGACGACAAAACCACCAACAGGAAAACCACCGCCTATCCCTTTGGCAAAAGTCATAATGTCAGGTTTTACACCACTATGCATATACGCAAACCATTTTCCTGTACGCGCGACACCTGTTTGAATTTCATCAAAAACAAGCAGTGCGTCATATTTATCGCACAATAATCTTGCCTCACGCAAGTATGTATCACTGGGAACATGAACGCCGCCTTCCCCCTGAATAGGCTCGAGCAAAACACAGCAAACATCTTCATCCATTGCTTCACGCAACGCTTCCAAGTCACCATAAGGAACATAATCAAAACCTGCAGGCAACGGCTCATATCCTTGCTGATATTTAGGCTGACCTGTGGCAGTAACAGTCATCATAGTCCGACCATGAAAGGAATGTACAGCCGTTATAATACGATATTTCCCCTCATTTTTTTGATGACCGTATTTACGCGCAAGTTTTATGGCGCCTTCATTAGCTTCAGCACCGCTATTTGCTAAAAACACCCTGTCAAAACCTGTAGTTTCAATGATTTCTTTAACAGCTTTTGCCTGAATATCAGTATAGTAAATATTAGAGCAGTGCATAAGTTTCGCAGCCTGTTCACTAATAGCTTTTACCAGTGCAGGGTGTGCGTGTCCCAAAGAATTAACTGCTATCCCTGCTAAAAAATCCAGATATTCATTACCGTCAGCATCATAAAGCTTACAGCCTTTACCATGGGTAAGTGCCAGCTGATATCGACCAAAGACCGGCAAATAATATTTTTCTGTTTGGTCGATAATTGTTTTTGCGTCCATTGCGATCCCCTCTAATCCTTTTATTCTCAGCAGCCTTTACAGCTCTTTTACTACTTCTGTCCCCACGCCTTCATCACTGAATATCTCCATTAAGATTGTATGCTCAGCACGTCCATCAATAATATGCGTTTTTTTCGCACCGCCGGAAAGCGCCGTGATGCAGGCCTTCACTTTTGGAATCATACCTCCGTCGATGTTGCCGCGGATGATCAGTTCCTGTGCTTTTTCAAAGCTCAGCGTCGAAATAAAGCTTGCTTCATCACGATAATCCGCATAAATACCTTTAACATCAGTTAGAACCAGTAATTTTTCAGCTTTCAGTGCACCTGCGATCTCACCGGCAACACTGTCTGCATTAATATTATAAGTTTCTCCATTAGCACCCACTCCAGTCGGTGCAATAACCGGTATAAAATCATTATCAAGCAGTACTTCTAAAAGCTCTGTATTGATTTTTTCGACATTGCCGACATAGCCAATATCAACTAAATTTACCTCACCATTTTCATAAACATCTGCCAAATGCTTTTTAGCACGGATAAGTCCGGCATCCTTACCATTCAAACCAACTGCGCGGCCACCCAGAACATTTAAACGGGCAACAAGGTCAGTATTGATCTTACCAACAAGGGCCATTTCAGCTATCCCGACGGATTCTGCGTCAGTAACGCGCAAACCACTGACAAATTGTGTTTTTTTGCCAGCCTTGCCAAGCATAGCAGTGATTTCAGGACCGCCTCCATGTACAACTACAGGACGTAATCCGGCGCATTGCAGGAAAACAATATCCTGCAGCACTTTAGTCTTAATATCATCATTAAGCATAGCGTTACCGCCATATTTTACTACTACAGTTTTTCCTTTAAAATCGCGCAGATATGGCAGCGCTTCCACTAAAGTTTTAATTTCTTCGTTACGTAACATTGACAGTTCCTCCTGTTTTTACGGCAGTACCGGGCCCTGGACTGCCTTTTGTTATTTTTATAAATTTGAGGCGGCCAAAGCTCCCGACTCAGTACGTCAACAAATCTCAGGTATGGTATTCACCATTAATTTTGACATATTCATAGCTGAAATCACAGGTCCAGACTGTAGCACACTCATTCCCTGCCGCCATATCAATGGTCATTGTGATATCATGTTCACTCATGATATCAGTCAAGCTTGTCAGCGGTATATTACAGTTCATACCATTTTCAACTAAACGTACGCCGCCGATTGACAAATTAACTTTATCTGCATTCATTACTGCACCACTATAACCTGCGGCGCAAACAATGCGTCCCCAGTTCGGGTCTTCGCCAAAAAAAGCAGTTTTAACAAGCGGCGATTTGGCAATTGCCATAGCCGCTGCTTTGGCATCTTTCCATGTAGCCGCACCAACAACATTAACTTCCAAAAATTTTGTAGCTCCTTCACCGTCTCTGGCAATCAACTTAGCGAGATCCTGTGCACAAGTTACCAAAGCTTCAAAAAAAGCCGGATAATCTGGATGTTCCTCTGAAAATATAATTTCATTTTCAGCCAGTCCGTTGGCCAGTACGATCATACTGTCATTGGTACTGGTATCTCCATCAACGACTACCATATTAAAAGATTTATCAGCAGCAGCCTTAACAGCTCTTTTTAAAACATCTGGAGCGATTGCCGCATCAGTAGTTAAAAAGGTGAGCATTGTCGCCATGTTAGGATGGATCATCCCTGCACCTTTAGCAATTCCAGCAATCCTTGAAGTCTTCCCTCCAACCTCAAATTCATAAGCAGCACGCTTAATAAACGTATCAGTTGTCTGAATTGCCATAGCACAGCTTTCACCTTCGTTTTCATCCATAACATCGACAGCATCGGCTAAACCATTTTTTATTTTATCCATAGGCAAAAAATGACCTATAACACCAGTACTGCAAACATAAACATTCTGCGGTTCAATACCAAGTAAATCAGCTGCAAAAGCCTGCATTTCTCTGGCATCAAGTAAGCCCTGTTCACCTGTACAGGCATTCGCACAACCGCTGTTGACTATAATAGCCTGAGCCACAGCCTCTTGTGCAACTTCTCTGCTTACTAAAACAGGAGCCGCACACATTTTGTTTTGAGTAAATACAGCACCGGTAGCTGCCGGAACTGTACTGTAAATAACAGCCACATCATGATTGCCACTAGCTTTAATACCGGCTTTAACCCCGGCAGCAAGAAAACCCTGAGGCGCTGTTACCCAGCCATCAATTTTCTTCATTCTTCACGCCTCCTCATGGATAGATAGGTAATTGAGTCAAACCAGTATTTTCCGGTATCCCAAACATCACATTCATATTCTGCACAGCCTGACCTGCCGCACCCTTCACTAAATTGTCCAGCACACTCATAACGATGATACGTCCAGTACGCTTATCAATCTGCCAGCCAATATCCACATAATTAGATGCTCTGACATTTTTTATTTCCGGGCAAGCACCCTGACCGCGCAAACGAATAAAATACTCATCAGCATACATTTCTGCAAAAGCTTCCTGAACCTGAGCTTCGCTGACGTCATTTTTAAGAGAGGCATAGCAAGTAGCTAAAATACCACGATCAACAGGCAACAAATGTGGTGTAAATTGAATCACAACATCTTTTCCGGCATATTCACTATAAACCTGCTCGATCTCAGGAGTATGCCTGTGATCAGCAACACCATAAGCGTGAAAATTTTCATTCACAGAGCAATAGAGACTACCCAGCTTCAAACCCCGTCCTGCACCCGTTGTTCCAGATTTCGCATCTATAATAATTCCCTGGGTTTCAATCAAGCCTGCTTTCAGTAAAGGTACCAAGGCTAAAATACTGCAAGTTGTATAACATCCTGGGTTCGCTAAAATTTTAGCATCCTTTACCTGTCCCCTATATAATTCGGTCAGGCCATAGACTGCCTTAGTTTCTGGATCTTCGTGCTTTACTTTATACCATTCTTCAAAAACTCGTATATCCTTAAATCTATAGTCTCCGCCCAAGTCTATTATCTTTGTATCGTGCATTTTCAACTGCCTGCCGATCTTCATCGCATGACCATGCGGCAAAGCAATAAAAATAACATCGCTTTTATCAGCAATTTGCTCAATATCCTGTAAACTGCCCAATGCAGTTTCAATTCGTACAGACAGATGAGGATACATAGCAGCAATATTCTCACCGGTACTGCTTTCAGATGTTATCGCAGCAAGTTCTACTTCCGGATGTCCATCCAATAATCTCAACAGCTCGGCTCCGGCAAAACCTGTAGCTCCAATGACACTTGCTTTCATATCCAGCCTCCCTAAAACTTATGATTTGTAATTATACAACTTTATCGCATAAACACGCAAGTATTTCTCTGAAAAAATTTTTTTAATATCCTACTAAAAAAAAATCTGTCTATTATTATAAACACTAACCCTATTATATTTAATATTGTACTACTTTAGAGGCCTTTTTTCAAAACATTTTTCAATTTTTTATTCATTGGTAAGTGTTTTTTATTTTATTATTTCTAAAATCTCTGATACAATATAATCAATAATTATAATAATTTAAAGAGGTACCTTATGTTCAAAATATTCGTTATCATCATTATAGCTGTAGGTATCTTTTTTTGGTATCCTACCAGTGGTGACCCCATCAAAAAAGAGATTCTATCGCCAACTACACAGCATTCTGTGCAACTGCCGCCTGCTGAACACAGTAAGGCAACCGTTTTTTTACTTTCTATCTTACCTCCAAAACAAACTTGGCCAGATCCGATACAAAAAATCTGGCTAAGCCTAAATATTGAAGAAGCTGTCCAAGAACGCACTAACGATATTGAGTGGGTTCCTATCACAGATATCCCTATTGAAATGCAGCAAGCCTTACTGGCCATTGAAGATCACAATTTTTACAATCATGGCGCCATAGATGTTGACGGTATCCTGCGTGCTACATTAGTAAATATTACTGCCGGAGAAGTAGTTCAAGGCGGCAGTACAATTACGCAACAGCTCACAAAAAACCTTTTTCTGTCACAAGAGCAGACTTTGATCCGTAAAACTGAAGAAGCGCTGCTTTCTCTGGTTATGGAACAGCATTACAGTAAAGACCAGCTTTTAGAGATTTATTTTAATACAACTTATTTTGGTGCCGGTGCCACTGGCATCAAGTCTGCAGCACTTACCTATTTTGATAAATTACCTCAGGAAATGCAGCTTGCCGAATGTGCTATTATTGCGGCTCTTCCTTATGCACCATCTGCACTCAATCCACTAGAAAATCCTGAAGGCTGTAAAAAAAGACAGCGTTTAGTTTTGCAGACAATGGTAAAACGAGGTTATATTGGCACAACTTTAGCAGAAAAAACCTCTGCCGAACCAGTATTCCTTGCAAATGGAGCAACATTCTAAATAACAAAAACGTCATCTTAAATTTAAGATGACGTTTTTTATTTATCTGTCATAATCTGATATTTTTCTCCGTCAGTCCTCAAAGTAATTTCACCATTTTGACTGGTGACTTTAACAGGAATCTGTAAATACTCAAATGTTCCCAATACCTTTTTATTAGGATGATTATATTTTTCTTTATCGCCACAGCTTATCAGTGCCAGCTGTGGCTGTACCGCTTTTAAAAAATTATAAGTGGAAGACGTACTGCTTCCGTGATGTGCTACCTTCAAAACAGTGCTCTGCAGTTTTTTTCCATATCTACTTACCAAATCATTTTCGGTCTTTGCTTCAATATCTCCTGTAAAAAGCATTGAAAATTCACCATACTGCAATTTAAAAACCAAACTATTATTATTTAAATCTTTTTCAGGGAAACCATTTTTACTAGCAGGTGCTAAAAACTTTAAATTTATATTGTCTGCAAACTCCAGTTTTTGCCCAGCACTTAATATTTGGCGGCTTAAAATTCCGTTAAGAATCAATTTCTCTACATCTTTAGAAATTTCACTTTGAGGATTTACAATACCGTTGTCATAAAAATTTTTAACATCAAAATTATTTAATATTTTTATTACTCCTCCTAAATGGTCTAAATGATGATGTGTAATAATCAAAGCATCCAGTTTTCTAACCCCTAAAGTCTTCAATCTGCGAACAAGTATATCACTATTTTTATAATCACCTGTATCCACAAGTATTGCAACAGCCTGATTTCTCAATAAAATTGCATCCCCATGCCCAACATCCAACAATTTTACCTCAAGCTGGCCTTGCAAAAGTGAAATAGCTTCATGAGCTTCTGACCCAAAATCATAAGCTTCATAGCCATACGCTGCGACTGTTATGATAATCGTTAAAATAAATTTCCAAAACTTTTTCATATTTCCTCACAAAAACAAAACGTGCCGTAAAATATCGGCACGTTAAAATTCTACTGGTGGGACATTTTCTGCTTCATGATTTGCTTATAAGTTTCAACACCCGGTTGATCGTAGGCGTCAACATCAGCCAACTCACCTTCATATGCTACGGAAAGCATCAGAAAATAAAGCAGCTGTCCTAAATAATATTCGTCTATCCGAGGCAAAATATATTTCGCATTTAACCGCCCGTCGCTATTCAAAGCCTCTTCATTAGCAGCAAGTGCAATTTTCAGAGCATGGTCAACAGACAAGCCGTCATATTTTTTTAATGAGCTGATATGAGTAAAGGGATTGTTTAAAACAATCTGCTGCTCACGTTCCAATATTTCAACAAACTGTATTACTTTATCTTTTTTTCCATCCTGATGCTGTTGTGTTTGAGCATGCATATCAGTGGAACCAACAGCTGAAACCGGAGTACGTCCATAATAAACAACATTGCCTTCACGATCTTTACGCTTCCCAAGAGATTCAGCCAAAAGCTGTACATACCATTCACCAACAGATTTCATTTTCGCCGCATATGGCATAAAAACTTCAATATCAACGCCTTTTTCGGCTGCTGCATACTTCAAGACTGCGTTCAAGAGCGCCGGGTTTTCTCCAAGCGAAGCTGACTGACATGCATTTTCCATATCCCTTGCTCCACATAAAAAGGCATCTATATCCATTCCTATAGCGGCAGCAGTAATTAATCCTGGATCGCTGAAAATACAAAATCGGCCGCCAATACCTTCTTTGATATCAAAACACTGCCATACATTCTCCTTGGCCAAGTTATATAAAGGAGATATATCTTCATCAAGATCGGTTACAACCGCAACCTCCATTTGCAATAACGAAGACTTTTGACACTGCTCATAAAAATAAGAAAACGCTGCTAAAGTTTCTAAAGTCGTACCAGATTTGGAAATAGGAACAAGCAATACTCTGAATTGCTCATTTTTCCCCAGCCTGTGCGTGGCAAGATACTCCACTTCATCCACAACTTCACTATACTGATCTACATCTAAATTATTTCCCGAGAAATATACCCTAGGATAACCATGCCTGCTTTTTTCACAGCCTACATTCCAGCCGGAACCGGCAAAAATATCAAACAGAACTTTATTGCCAAGATAAGATCCCCCTACTCCTAAAAAAACAACAGCATCTATCTCCTGCTGCAGATAACTTCCAAACTGCTTCAATTTAGCAATAGACTCCGGCGTATTAGGATTGCCATTCTTAACGAAAGGCAGTTTCGTAAAAAGCACATGCTCCGGCGTACCATCTTTAGATAAATGTGCCTTTGCCATACCTTGCTCACGTATTAACAGTAAAGCATCTGCAGCATCTTTAGCCTTACTCTCCAAAGTTTCAATAACTGCAGGTGTTATTGTATCAGTATTTATCATATTGCTATAATCAAAAATAAAACCACTTGCTAATGCTATTTCTCCAGATAATTTCATAATATCACCATATCAATTATTTATATACTTAAATATTTTATCATAAAAATATAACAAAAGCAAAAGAACCAATGCTTTAGGGCATTGGTTCTTAAATTATTATTTCTGCAGATTACGTAAATAGTTCTCTGCCGTTTCCAGCTGTATATCCTTTGTGGGCTGTTCGGGCAGTTCCACAACTTCATCAGGCGTAATACCCGTACCATTAATAGATCTTCCAGAAGGAGTATAATATTTAGCCGTAGTTAGCTTTAACCCAGTATTCTGAGGTAGCCTATATACAGTTTGTACCGACCCCTTACCAAAGGTCCGAGTACCAAAAAGCTTCCCGGACTTAGTGTCCTGCACAGCTCCTGCAACGATTTCAGAAGCACTTGCACTGCCATGATCAACTAATACGGCAAGTGGATACTTCACTTGCTCCAAATAAGATTCTTCCGTATATTTGCGACCTTCCCTGTCGATAACGGATACGATCGGTCCCTTAGGAACTAAATATTGTGCAACACGTACAGACTCTCCTAAAATTCCTCCAGGATTCTGCCTTAAATCCAACAGCAGTGCCTGCATCCCCTGCTCTTCCAGTTCCTGATATTTCTTCGCAAACTCTCCCGATGTATTCTCGTTAAAAATAGCAATCCTGATATAGCCAATCTTGCTATCTGGCAGCATTTCTCCTGCAACTGACTTGATCTTAATATCGCCACGTACAACTCTTACCGTACGTTCGTTACCTTTATTATCGTCCAAGACCAGCTCGACTTCTGTTCCCTGCGTGCCTCTAATCATTGCAACAACATCTTCAAGCTGCATCCCAGCCGTCTTTTTTCCATCGACCTGAACTATTTTGTCGCCGGCTTTGATACCGGCTTTTTCTCCAGGCGTTCCCTCTAAAGGTGCAACTACAACAAAATTATTCTCCTTTTTACCGACTACTACGCCGATACCGCCAAAAAAACCTTCTGTTACATTACTGATATCTTTAAAACTCTGCTGATCCAAATACACAGAATACGGATCATCTAACGCTTTTACCAAACCTGTAGCTGCGCCATCAAATAATTTTCCATCACTTGGCTGTTCTACAAATTTTTCCCGGACCAAAACTAACGTCTTGAGAAATTTCAAACTTCCCAAAGCATCACCGGTAATGCGCTCCATACTGTAAAATATAGCTCCAAGCGTAACAACTATAGCGCAAAGGCAGGCTACAAGCACTGTCATCATACTAAAACGTTTTTTTAACATAACTTCCCGCCTCGCTTATCTTCCCTTAAATCAAGGTAAATAATCCAACGGTTCAGTTACCTCGCCGTGGATACGTACTTCAAAATGACAGTGCGGGCCAGTAGACCAGCCAGTACTGCCGGCATACGAAATTACCTGACCCTTATTTACATATTGTCCTTCGCTGACGGCAAGTTCCTGATTATGGCCGTACAAAGAAACAAGTCCTCCGCCATGATCAATCATCACTGCATAACCATAACCGCCCATCCAGCCAGAATAAATTACTGTACCAGAGTCAGCCGCTACAATCGGTGTACCATAATCACAGGCAATATCCATACCGGAATGATATCTTGTTGTGCCAAATACAGGATGTGTACGCCAACCATAATAAGAAGTTATCTCACCTGTTACTGGCCAGATAAACTTACCGGTTCCACCGCCCGTAGGCATAGAAGAACTACGTTCCAAGCTTCTCAACATACTCGCAATATTCTCAGAAATGGCAAGTAAGCGGTCATAATCTTCATCAGCCTGGCGACTTTCTTCTTCAGCCCTATAAAGCAGCTGAGCACGCTCTTCCTTGCTGGCTTCAGCCTTCTGCTGCTTTTCATCAAGATCACTGCGCATTTTTTCAATATCAGCCATCTGCGCATCCAATTCTTTCTGACGCGCTTCAATTTCAGCAGTTTCCTTCATGATTGTATCCATCATTGCCAAATCGCGGCTGATAATTTTTTGCAACAAAAACATTCTTGAAGAAAAATCTGAAAAATCTTTTGCACCTAACAATACATCAAGATAATTGATTTGTCCATTGATATAAATATCGCGCAGACGCTGGCGATAAATCTTCATACGGCCTTCCATTTTAGCTTTCTTTTCAGTTAAAACTTCTTGGTTTTCGTCAATCAGTGGCTGTAATTTATCACGTTTGGCTTCGATCTCTTTAATCTCTGCCTGCAGACGATTCAATTCAGCAACAATCTCTTCCATTCTGTCACTGGCAGCTTCTGCTTCACGACGAGCACGTTCTTTAGCTATTTCCATTTGCTGCATTTTTTGCTGTACGTCATCATATTCCGCTTGCTTATCTTCCAGCTCATTTGCAAAAGCCGGCAAAATTTGCATAACAGCGAATATCAACGCCAATACAGCCATTAAAACTTTCTTTTTTGGCATAATCGGCCTCCGCTGTTAAACTTTTAAAAACTTGCGCAAGGAAATATAACTTCCTGCAGCACCAATTGCCGTTCCGGCTAAAATAATAGAAATATCGACATAGGTGAGCATTGGATATGCCGGAACCATTGGTAAAAAAGCCAGTGTCGCATAAATACGAGACAAAAGCGCCGCATAGGTACCGTTAATAACAAAATTAGCAATCAACGCCCCAAAAAAACCAAGCGTCATACCTTCCAGAATAAAAGGCCACCTGATAAACCAGTCGGTAGCGCCAACATATTTCATAATATTGACCTCTTTTCTCCTGGCAAAAACAGTTAACCTAATAGTATTAGCAATAATAAACAATGTTGCAAGAGCCAGTAAAATTACCAGAACAACACCGCCAATACGCAGTATTTTCGTCATCTGAAAAATATGTTCTACTATTTCCTGACCGAATTTAGCTGTTTCTACGCCTTCCATTTCGTGTATCTGCGGCGCCAGTTCATTAATTCTATCAGGTCTGTCTACCTGCACTTCAAATGAATTAGGAAAAGGATTATCAGTTCCTAATGAATGCAGCAACTTTTCCTGCTGCCCCAACCGTTCCTTAAATCTGGAAAGAGCTTCTTGCTTACTGACCTCTGTCACGCTTAGAACACCGGGCAAATTCTCCAGTGTCTGCTTCATATCGCTTAGCCCAGGGGCTTCAACAGAATCTTCCATATAAACAGTAATCTGCACTTGACTTTCGAGATATTGCGCTAAATTATTGGTATTGATAAAAATCAGCAGAAACATACCTAAAACAAGTAATGAAAGTGCCACAGTAGACACCGAAGCAAGGCTCATCAAGCCGTTACGTTTGATAGATTTATAGGTTTCCCGGATAAAATATTCTTTTGTACTAAGACTCATAACCGTATACCCCTTTTAAATCATCACGAACAATCGACCCTTTTTCAATGGCAATAACTCGTTTTTCCATATTATCAACGATTTCTTTATCATGTGTCGCCATCACGATAGTAGTTCCACTTTCATTGATTTCACTGAAAATACGCATTATATCCCAGCTTGTTTCCGGATCAAGGTTACCTGTCGGCTCATCAGCAATTACAAGCAGCGGATCATTAACAATCGCACGTGCGATCGCTACACGCTGCTGTTCGCCACCTGATAATTCCGTTGGATAAGAATTGGCCCGTTTACGCAATCCAACTAAATCCAGCACACTCATCACGCGGCGCTTGATTTTACGATAGGGAGTCTCTATAACCTGCATAGCAAAAGCAACATTGTCATAAACAGTGCGATCAGGAAGTAACCTGTAATCTTGAAAAATAATCCCTAACTGTCTGCGCAAATAAGGAATTTCCTTTTCTTTAAGCTCCAATAGATCCACACCATTTACATATATATTGCCAGTAGTTGGTATTACCTCACGAAAAAGCATCTTAATAAAAGTGGATTTTCCGGCACCGCTCGGCCCGACAACAAAAACAAATTCGCCAGGCTGGATATGGATATTGACATCACGCAAAGCTACTGAACCGCTTGGATATGTTTTACTGACATCGGTCATTAAAAGCATGGTGAAAGCTCCCTTCTCTTCAACACTCAAACAATTACGTCAGTCTTTATCATCACGACAAATCCCAATTCATCGTTTTTCTTCAACCTTTTTTAGCAAAGCAAAAGCTTTATCAGAGTTGATCTGCGCTTTATGCCGCAAAATTTCAATATTCTTATTTTGTTCAAGCGGAGTTTTCTGCCAACCCGCTACAGCAGCCTGAACAATCGTATCTCTATCAATTTTTTCAACCGTTCCAATAGGTTTTTCACCAATAGCGTTTACAAAGCTATCTACTTTAGGGTCATAAGATATTGCCAGCAGCGGCGTTTGCATTACAGCAGCAAAAACCAGTGCATGCAGCCGCATTCCAATCAAAAGGTCAAAATTTCCTATGATAGAAAGAAATTCCTCAGTATTATATTTTTCATTCAATAAAAATATATCCTTTTGGCAAACCAAAGCTTTACGCAGTTTCTCACAGGCTTTTACATCAACAGAATACTGCAGCGGCAACAAAATCAGCTGCGCCCCATAGCTCTGCTGCAATTTGGAAGCAGCTTCAGCCAAAACCTGAAAACATTGACTGTCACCAGACCAAGGACGTACAGAAATACCTATGACGGGCTTGGTTAAATCTACACCAGCCTCCTGCAGCAGATACTGCCCGCATTCTTTAGTTACGGGATTAAGCGAAAGTACTGAATCAGCCGTAACCGTTATCTTCTCGGGTTTTACGCCCATTTCAATAAGTTCCGCTGCAGACTCACTATCTCTTACTGTAATCAAATCTGCCTCATTGCAAACCAAACTTGTCAATTTTCGAGCCCATTTGGCTCTAATAGGTCCAATGCCTTGAGCAAAAAGCATTACTTTTTTCCCAAAAAATTTTCCCAATCCAATAATGCTAAGATAATATAATAAACTTCGTTTACTGGTCACGTCCTGAAGCAGGCTTCCGCCTCCTGAAATAATCAATTCAGAATCTTTCATCGCCCGAATAATCCCTAACGGATTGAAGCGATATACACTGCAAACCTGGTGTTTAGCCGCAGTGTCTTCCGGATTGCCTGACAACACGGTCAGTTCTACGTTTTTCTCCACTTGCCGCAACGATTCTATAATAGCAGTAAGCATGGCTTCGTCACCGGCATTAGCAAACCCGTAGTAACCGGAAATCAAAATTTTACTCATGCTCTAAGAATCTCCTTTGCCATTTCTGCACATAAGGCAGCAAAATAGAAACGGCGATAACAGCAATGATACCTAATACAGCACCCAGAGCATAGCCGTCGACGGCACGAATATAACTCATGATAACAGGGGTACGCATATGTGCAAAAGTCTGCACTAAAGACCCCTGCCCAATAGTAGCTCCAACCACTAACAGCATCTGCCATAAACGCAGTGCCTGTTTATATGCCGCAAATGCCGCTAAATAAAACGCGGGATGTCCAATCATAAATTCTTTTTCACGCGGGCGTGCATACATCATCTGCTCAAGGAACAGACGCATTTTAATTTCAAGAGCCGGAACCGGAACCCCAGCGGTATGACCGCTGCGACCAACAAAAATATATGCTACAAAAGCCAATACACCCAAAAATGCAACATGTTTTACTGTTATCCTGGTACTGAAAAAATTTTTCAGGTGCACAGCAATATTTCCAATCTGGCCTTTGCTGAGAACATTAAATCGCTGCATATACCATAGAGAAATCAACAGCACAGGTAAAATAAACGTTAATTTTACCCCTTTATAAATATCAATTTCCAGGAAAAACCTGCTGTCGCCTAAAACAGCCGCTACAAAAGATGCTCCAATTAAAGAAAGTATCACAGCCAAAGCCAGCTGCCATGTAGCACTGATAATAATCTTCAGCGTGTTTGGGGTATTTTTTTTGCAGGACTCCCAAAGTTCGACAATAACTGTCATCGATAATACTGGGAAAACAGTTGCCGCAATCAGAGCCAGTAACTGACGTGTAAGGATTCCGCCAAATTTCAGCAAAGTTACACTGGCAACAATACCGCCAGTCAGCAATAACATATACTGTATTTTTTTACTGAAATTAAACAGCAATGTTAAATACATAATCCCACCGGCCAGAATAGCAAATGCCAGCGGCACTAGCCAGGCCCGTTCTGGGAAATATGGAGCAAACTTACCGTCAGCAGTATTTTTAGAAAAAACTCCTGCCGGTCCAAGCTTATATCCTCTTGCCTGCACATCGTCGGCAATTTTCGAAACATAATCTAAATTAAGCTCTAAAATATCCCTGCCTTCCTGAGGGATCATAAACGGTTTGATATAGTTGATACGGATATTACGTTCTTCATCTGTAAGAGCCCAACGTCTCAAAGCTTCTGGCATTTTCAGTTTTCTCTGCTCGGCTTTGTCAATAATATATGTACGTGCAACACGATAATCCATATGCTCAGCTAACGGAAGGAGTCCGTCCATTGCAGCAAACTGCAGCTGTGTATAATGTTCTACCATTCCAAAAGTCATATTCTGTTTCTTTAACTTATGAGCCATATAGGCAATGTAATCCGGATAACCAACTACTTCACGACCACAGCCTATATACCCGGTTACATTGGCACCAGACTTATCGATCCTACGAAAAATACTCCTGATTTTATCATAATCATTAGGCAAATAATTCATTGGTCTGACGATAACATTAAAGCCGAAAGCTTTTGCTTTGCGCATTTCTTCTGTCGAAAGGCCTAAAGGAGCTTGCATAACGCCAGGCTTGCTGTCATAATTTTCTTCTGTAATGACCATTGGATTACCTAAAATCTCAATTATCTGCGGTTCGTTGTTTACTATCCGCAAACGGTCCTTGCCATAACGCAGATACAGATCCTCCACCACTTCTGTCAAAACATCATATGACGTCCCGACAGTCACATAGACAGCATTAGGCACTACAATACCTTCGGAAAGTACAGGAGCAAATTTACCACCATCGCCGCCCAAAGCAGAGCCTTTTAGCAGCTCCTCCCCAGTAACAGCTACAATAGAACCGTTGTTGTTAAGCTTCTCTAAGGTAGTATCAAACACTACCAGACTTGTAACTCCGGCCTTTTTAAATCCTGCCAGCACGTCATTTAAAGACAAGCCTTCCCAGTTCGCTATATGTTCCAGCCCTTCATATTCCATTGCCATTTCGACAGTATCGTTGCGCTGCTCAATTTCATGACGCTGATAGTTCAACCATAATGAAACTATCAGTCCTATAGCTATTATCGCAATAAGTACCGGGTTATAACGGCTTTTCATCAGCTGATCTCCACCTAATTCAAAATTTCTTTTTCAATAATTACAGTTTCTTTTGCTGGCTGCGCAGATACGCTTCAACAAACATTTCCAAACCACCGTCCATGACAGCCTGCACATTACCTGTTTCAGCATTAGTACGATGATCTTTAACCAGTTTATAAGGCTGGAATACATATGAACGGATCTGACTGCCCCATTCTATGTCCTGATAGTCACCGGCGATATCGCTTTTTAAAGCATCCTGCTTAGCTCGTTCATATTCATATAGCTTTGCACGAAGAAGCTGCAAACACCGTTCCCGGTTCTGGATCTGTGATCTTTGCGTCTGGCACTGTACGATTATTCCAGTAGGAAGATGCGTCATACGCACAGCAGAGCTCGTTTTATTTACATGCTGTCCACCAGCACCACTAGCTCGATAGGTATCAACTTTCAAATCTGCAGGATTGATGTCAATTGCAACGCTGTCATCCAGTTCCGGCATAACATCCACCGCGGCGAAAGAAGTATGCCGGCGGGCATTCGCATCAAACGGAGAAATACGCACCAGACGATGTACACCCTTTTCACTTCTCAAATATCCGTAAGCATTATGTCCATTAATCTGAAGCGTAGCACTTTTAACACCAGCTTCATCTCCCGGAAGATAATCGAGCATTTCCACTTCATAGCCTTCACGTTCAGCAAAGCGGGAAAACATACGCAGCAGCATAGAAGTCCAATCCTGCGCTTCTGTTCCGCCAGCACCGGCATGTAATGTAAGAATAGCATTATTGGCGTCGTACTCGCCATTCAAAAGCATGCCTAATTCTAAATGTTCAACATCAGTACGAATAGAAGCCAGCGTTTCTTCCATTTCAGGTAACAGACTTTCGTCATCTTCTTCCAGCGCCAGTTCGCACAAAACTTCCATGTCCTCTACTCTGGTTTCCAAAGAACGAAATGTTTCTACCTCTTCTTTCAACTGCGTTACAGCCTGAGCAGTTTTCTGCGCCGTTTCAGGTTCATCCCAAAATCCAGGTGCACCCATTTTATGTTCTAATTCTGCAATACGGTCCTCTTTGACAACTACGTCAAAGAGATCCCCTCATTTCCTCTAGTTTCTGTTTTAATGCTGCAATCTCCGGTTTATATTCCTCAATCAACACTAACTTCACATCCTCTCTTAATAACACCAGTAAAGTTGAAACTTACCGCTTCAACTTTACTGTAACTAAAACCAACTATAAATTTCTGTAAATCTTACTTATCCTGCCCGCAGCAATTTTTATATTTTTTACCGCTGCCACAGGGACAAAGATCATTTCGTCCGGTCGTTTCACCTTTTACCAGAGGCTGTTTTTTAATATCATCGCCTTCCCCCGGGTTGTTAGTGGATGCGTTTTCCAACCGATTTTCAACCTTAGGCTGCGCCACAACATTTACACGGTAAATATAGCGTACTACATCGTCTTGAATAGCGTCAATCATCGCCTGGAACATATCATAGGCTTCAAATTTATATTCAACCAACGGATCTTTCTGTCCATAAGCCCGCAGACCTACACCTTCACGCAGCAAATCCATAGAATCCAGATGCTCCATCCAATGGTTATCGACAACTTTAAGCATTACAAGATTTTCCAGTTCGCGCATTAATTCAGGTGTAATAGCATCCTCGCGTTCAGCGTAATGTTCATCGGCAACTTTATGCAGATATTCTTCCAGCTCTTCACGGCTGAGGTTTTGCAGATAATCAATCTGCAGCAAATCAGCCGGAGCATAGAACTCCTCAGCATAAGCAATTAATGCCTGCAAATCCCAATCCTCTGAATAAACTTCCGGCGGCGCATACATCGCCATCGTACGGTCTACAACTTTATGTATCATATCCATAATAGTATCACGCAGATTTGCCTGCTGCAGGATCTTTTTACGCTGGGCGTAAATAACCTCACGCTGCTGATTCATAACATCGTCATATTCCAAAACCTGTTTACGAATAGCAAAGTTTCTGGCTTCAACTTTTTTCTGAGCCGATTCGATAGAACGGGTAACAAGCTTATGTTCAATCGGTTCATCTTCCTCCATCCCCAGTTTGTCCATAATACTGGAAATATTATCAGAACCGAACAAACGCATCAGGTCATCTTCCAAAGACAAGAAAAATTTTGAAGAACCAGGATCACCTTGACGAGCGCAGCGGCCACGCAGCTGATTATCAATCCGGCGGCTTTCATGCCTTTCCGTACCAATAATGTGAAGACCTCCTAATTCTGGAACGCCTTCACCCAAGACAATATCCGTACCACGGCCAGCCATATTCGTAGCAATGGTAACAGCGCCATATTGACCGGCTCCGGAAATTATTTCAGCTTCTTTTTCATGATATTTAGCATTCAAAACATTATGCGGAATCCCGCGCCGTTTCAGCATCGCCGATAATTCTTCTGACTGAGCGATGGAAGTAGTACCCACCAGTACCGGTCGTCCAGACTTATGGCATTCTTCAATCTCATTAACAGCGGCTTTATATTTAGCGCGTTTCGTTTTCAAAATAACATCAGGATAATCAATCCTGACCATAGGTTTATTGGTAGGAATAACAACAACGTCAAGTCCGTAAATTTTCTGGAATTCCTGTTCTTCTGTTTTAGCAGTACCAGTCATACCGGAAAGTTTTTCATACATACGGAAATAGTTCTGGAAGGTAATAGTCGCCAAAGTCTGACTTTCACGCTCAACTTTAACACCTTCTTTAGCTTCAATAGCCTGATGCAAGCCTTCCGAAAAACGACGGCCAAACATTAACCGGCCTGTAAATTCATCAACAATGATAACTTCGCCGTCTTTTACAACATAATCTTTATCACGGTGCATAATAGCTTTGGCCTTCAAAGCACACATCAGCTGATGTGAAAAATCAACGCCGTGTTCAGTATCATACATATTTTCTATGCCCAGCATTTTTTCAGCTTTAGCAATACCGATTTCAGTAGGGGCAACTGTTTTCAGCTTTTCATCAACAGTATAATCTTCCCCTTCATCCATTTTAGCAACTACCTGAGCCAAAACTTTATACAAATCAGTAGATTTTTCGCCAGGTCCGGAGATAATAAGCGGAGTTCTCGCTTCATCAATCAAAATACTGTCAACTTCATCGACAATACAATAATTTAAAGGCCGTTGTACCATTTGATCTTCGTCAACGACCATATTATCACGCAGATAATCAAAACCGAACTCGTTATTAGTGCCATAGGTAATATCAGCAGCATAAGCAGCTTTGCGGTCCGGATAATCAAGCGCATGCGCAATAAGACCTACGGAAAGGCCTAAAAATTTAAAAACACGCCCCATATCCTCACTGTCACGGCGAGCCAGATATTCATTGACCGTAACGACATGAACGCCCTTTCCTGTCAACGCATTCAAGTATGCCGGCAAAGTAGCTACCAGAGTTTTACCTTCACCAGTGCGCATTTCAGCAATTTTACCACGATGCAGAACACAACCGCCAATAAGCTGCACATCAAAATGGCGCATGCCTAAGACACGTTTGGCCGCTTCACGGACAACTGCGAATGCTTCAGGTAAAATATCATCTAATGTTTCACCTTTAGATAACCGTACTTTAAAATCAGCTGTCTTAGCGGCCAGATTTGCAGAGCTTAAGCCTACCATATCTTTTTCTAATGCGTTGATTTTATCGACAATGACTCCGATCTCTTTTAATTCTTTTTCATTCGGGTCACCAAAAATTTTTTTCAACAAACCTTCGAGCAAAATAATCACTCCTTAAATTTTTACAATAAAAAACACTATACCTAACTTAAAATTTTAGCAGAAAAGCCTGCAAAAGTCAAAAAGCCCGGGGCTTCAACCCCAGGCTTTTTGTGAACTTTCAGTAAATTATTTTCCTATTTAATATTGCCGCTTATTTTAATTCCGGAGCCAACAAACCGTAATTACCATCTTTACGACGATAAACCACGTTCACGCCACCAAAATCAGGATCATAAAAAACGAAGAAATCATGATTCAAAAGATTCATTTGTAAAATAGCTTCTTCTGCAGTCATTGGATGCATAGCAAAAGATTTATTCTTAATAATCTTGAATTCACCATCATCTTCTGCAACTGTTTCTACAGAAGCTGGGACCACGGCATCCTGGAAGTTATTGTATTTTCTCTTCATCAGGCGGGTTTTATATTTGTGGATCTGGCGTTCGATTTTTTCTATTACCAAATCAATGGAGGAATACATATCTTTGGTCGTTTCCTGTGCTCTCAGCAAGATCCCACTCGCCGGTACAGTAATTTCCACAATATGATTACCTTTTTCCACTTTCAAAACTGCTGAAATATCACCGACAGTTTTAAACTGTTTCGTTACTTTCGTAATCTTTTTTTCGACATAATCTTTTAATGCCGGAGTTACATCAATGTTTTTACCACGTACGTTTACGTTCATAATTCATACCTCCTTGAATTCCCCAAGGTGATGGGATCGCAAGCTCTCTGCTTGCTTTAATATAGTAATTCGCCGCGCTCCGCAAATCTCCTGCTGATAAAGTAACAAAAAACTCGCATGTCTCAAAAATTTCACATGCGAGTTTACAATTGATACTAATGTAACACTTCGGGTAATAAAACACCCAATTAACCTTAGTAACACTTATAATATTTTGGATAAAAAGCTGCGCGTGCGTTCTTCTTTCGCATGCAAAAAAACCTCTTCTGGTTCTCCCTGCTCTACGATAACTCCGCCATCTACAAAAATGACCCTGTCACCGACTTCACGGGCAAACCCCATCTCATGAGTTACCACTGCCATTGTCATACCTTCTTTGGCCAGGCTTTTCATGACATCCAATACTTCATTGATCATTTCCGGATCGAGAGCAGAAGTGGGTTCATCAAACAACAATGCTTTAGGTTTCATTGCCAAAGCCCTTGCAATCGCTACACGCTGCTGCTGTCCACCGGAAAGCTGATCAGGATAAGCATTTGCTTTATCATCCAAGCCAACTTTTATCAACAGTTCCTGTGCCGTTTGTTCTGCCTCACTGCGGCTGATACCACGCACCTTCATTGGCGCCAGCACTAAATTTTCAAGAACAGTCATATGCGGGAACAGATTAAAACGCTGGAATACCATCCCGACTTCTTTACGTATTTCATTAATATTTGCTTCCCCTGTCAACGGTATACCGTCAATAACTATACTGCCGCCTGTCGGTTCTTCCAAATAATTTATACAACGCAGTAAAGTACTTTTACCACTGCCAGATGGTCCAATAATTACCACAACTTCGCGTTCAGCAATTGTCAAATCAATACCCTTTAAAACATCTAGATTACCATAACTTTTTCGCAGATCAGTTATTTTAATCATTGCTTCATTCATTTCGTATCATACCTCCGTTCCAACATCCCTACGAGACGGGCAACCGTAAAAGTCATAATCAAATAAATAACAGCTACAGCCATCCAAATTTCGAAGGATGCATATGTACGGGCGATAATCAACTGACCACGACGCGTAAGTTCTTCAAACCCAATAACAGAAACCAATGAAGAATCCTTCAACATTGCAATAAACTCGTTGCCCAAAGGCGGAATAATGCGTTTAAAGGCCTGCGGCATAATAACATAACGCATAGTCTGCGCCCAGCTCATTCCTAAAGAACGGCCAGCTTCCATTTGACCATTATCAATTGATTGGATACCGGCACGGAAAATTTCCGCAATATAAGCACCACTATTGATAGAACAGGCAGAAATTGCTGCAAAATAGGGATCCACGCGGTGCCCAATAATTCCCGGCAAAGCGAAATAAACCAAAAATATCTGTACCAGAAGCGGCGTTCCACGAATAAAATCCACATAACAATTAGCAAAATAACGCACCGGTTTTATACTGGCAAGACGTGCTATACCGACTGTCATACCTATCAAAAGGCCAAAGCCTACGCTTAAAGCCGTTATTTCGATCGTAATACCGGCACCAGCCAGCAGCAAGGGCAAGGCATCCCAAATCAAGCTGAAATTAATATCCATGCAGTTTGTCTCCCTTTCATTGTCAGCTCTTTAAAATTCACCAAAGAAAATACGGAGCACACCACCGTCACCGTTGATGTACTCCGCATCCAGATATGACCATATTATTTCTTTACTTCACCAAACCAGGTTTTGTAAATCTTGTCATACTCGCCGTTTTTCTTCAATTCGGCCAGAGCTTTATCGATTTCAGCAGCTAATTTATCATTGCCTTTTTTAACTGCAATGCCGTATTCCTCAGCTTCAAGCACATCGCCTACAGTTTTGGCATCAGCACTACCGCCTTGTGCCAAATAATAGCCAACTACCGGGCTGTCGTTGATAACAGCATCCACGCCGCCATTCTTTAATTCCATAGCAGCTTCTGTATTCGTGTTGAATGCCGTTACTTTGGCATCTTTTACGCTTTCTGCTTTAGCTGCGCCGGTAGTACCGATTTGGACAGCAATTCTTTTACCTACCAAATCCTCGATACCTTTAATGGTATCATTGTTCTTCTGTACCATAACTACCAAACCGGATCTGTAATAAGGGGCGGAGAACAGTACTGCCTCCTGACGCTCAGGAGTAATACTCATACCAGCAATTACGGTATCAATATTACCGGAACTCAATGCAGGGATCAACGCATCAAACCCCATATTCATGATTTCAACCTTGTAACCCATCTGTTTGCCAATGGCCCGGATAAGGTCCATATCAAAACCAGTATATTCTTTAGAGCCTTCTTTTTGGAATTCAAACGGTGCAAAAGTAGGTTCAGTGCCTACACGCAGAACTTTTGCAGGTTCAGCTTTTTTAGCTTCTTCTTTGCCGCCGCAACCGGCTACCATTAAGGACAAAGCTGCTAAAACAGCCATTGCCATAAGTAAATATTTTTTCATTTTACAACCTCCAGAAAAATATCTGGACTGCACTCAACACGCAGCCCTTTATATTTGTTAATTATATAACTAAAAACGGCCTGGCGCAACCTAAAGTTATACGAATATTATTTCTTTTCTTCACCAAACCATGTTTTATATAATTTATCATATTCTCCGTTTTGTTTCATTTCGGCTAAAGCTTTATTAATTTCAGCAGCCAGCTTATCATTGCCCTTTTTTACTGCAATACCATAGTCCTCCGAATTCATGACCGCACCAACAACCTTTGCGTCAGCGCTCCCCCCCTGCTGCAAATAATACTTCAAAACAGGGCTGTCATTAATTACAGCGTCGGCACCGCCGTTTTTCAGTTCCATAGCAGCAGCAGTATTGTCGTTAAACGCGGTTACCTTGGCATTTTTAACTTCGCCTGCTTTATTAGCTCCTGTGGTCCCGATCTGCACAGCAATTCGTTTTCCTTCCAAATCACTGAAGCCTTTGATTGTATCATCATCTTTTTTTACCATTACGATCAGGCCAGAAGTATAGTATGGGTCAGAAAACACCACTACTTTTTTACGTTCATCAGTAATACTCATCCCAGCGATCGCAACATCAATATTTCCTGAATTCAACGCCGGGATCAAAGCATCAAAGCCCATAGAAGAAATCTCTACTTTATAACCAAGCTTCGTGCCAATAGCACGAATAAGATCCATATCAAAGCCAGTAAATTCATCCGAGCCTTCTTTTTGAAACTCAAATGGTGCAAAAGCCGGTTCGGTACCAACCCTTAATACCTTTTCCGTTTCTGCCTTCTTGGGAGCTTCCTGTGAACCGCCACAGCCGGCAGCCAGCAATGCAAGCATTGCCAATAAAGCCATCATTAAAAATCCAATCTTTTTCATTTTTACCCCTCCAAATCAATTCAGCAGCTTTCCAACCGCTTCTATTTATAATATTTTCTTATTATAGTACTAAATATCACGGCAGGCAATAAAAAAATACCGTTATTTTTAATAACGGTACAAATTTCACAGACAACTCAGCTGACCTGGTTTTCGCCCCCACACTCGCCTGCTGGAGGGTTCGCTCATAAGCTTTTCAGAGCTCCCCACTACTACCCCTCTCGCCTTTGCGGCAGGACTTACTTCTAAGCTGCGCCGTGCTCACAATACTTTGATTGCTTACGTGGATCGTTTTGCCCGCAACTGGCCTCGACTTGCAACCACAGACCTGAGTTGTATTTATAATTATACATTAAGCAAAAATTTTTGCAAGTGTCTTTGCTAATCAACTTTTTCGTAGTATACTATTATCACCATGTGAATGAGGACGGATTGTTTATGATTGCCATACCCCAATTCTTAGATTTTCCTGACGACGGACAAACTTCGGAAATCTGCGAATTCTTTTTGAAAATGCTACAACATAAGAATAAGGCGCTTTATATGCACAGCCAGCAGGTCGCCAACTATGCTGCCAGCATCGCCGCCAAGCTGGGATTACCGCCGGCAGAAGTTTCCTGTATCAAAACCGCAGCATTGCTGCACGATATAGGCAGTCTTTCCGTGCCCAACATGATCCTTATGAAAGCCCCTTACCTGAGCACCCGCGAAATGTCTATCTACAAACGGCATTGCCAGGCTGGCGCAAGCATGCTTGAAAATATCCAAGGTTTCAGCCATATTATCCCCATCATTCATGCCCACCATGAAAAATGGGACGGCACCGGATATCCCAAACGCCTTAAAGGCGTAAACATTCCTCTGGGAGCCAGAATTATTTCTGTAGCAGACCACTATGATAAATTTATTAATCCCTGCACCCAGCAATGGCAGAAAACACACAGCGAAGCAATTATCGAACTGCAAAACAAAGCAGGGCTTGATTTTGACCCTAATGTTGTAAAAGCGTTCATGCAATCAGTTATTCCCAGTAAAATTATCAAACAAAAAAAATAATAATATCAACTACTTGTACTTGCTGTCAGACACTGGCAGCAAGTTTTTTATTGTATTTGTCCATAATTTTCGATACTGCCGCAAAATGCAAGTCCATAAACTTCTACAGCTCCAGCATTTTTCAAAGTTTGGGCAGCCTCTTCCATTGTCGCTCCAGTAGTAAAAATATCATCTACAACAATCACAGTTTTACCGGTAACATTTTGTGTAACAGCAAAACAATCTTCTAAATTCATTTTTCGTTCCTGCGGGCTTAAATCATACTGGTGAACAGTTTCACGCCTTCTCGTCAGAGCCGGAGTCAAACAATATTCGGCATCAGTATTTTTAAATAAAACCAGCGGGATCTCGAATCCCCTCGCTCTTGTCCTTTGCCTTGACGTTGGTATTGGTACAATCATTACATCACGCTTACTTAAAATATTCCGCAGAAATTCCGGCCAGCCGTCAACACTAATCCGGCAGCATTCTTCTGCCAACAGCTCCAAAATATCCCTGCGGTTCTTAAACTTTACATTTTGTAATGCCGTTTTTAAAGCGCCGTTATACCTGAACAACATCCCCACACCATCTAAAGCTTCACGACCCGACAGCCACAAAGGCTGCAATAACACTTCTCTGCAAACACTGCAAAACAAACCGTCTTCAGCGATCTGACCGCAGCCGGCGCACTTTCGTGCCCAAAACACCGATAGTAACAGCGCATACCAGTTTTTTATCAACCGTATAAACATGGGTGATTATGCATCACCTTTCCCTAAATTTATAACGTCCTTAAAAAATATCTCCCTGCTCCTGCAGTCGTTCCGCCAACAGCGAATAACGTTTTCTCGTTCTGTCATTATCCACCGCAGTCTGTACCGCCGCTTTCGTTCCTACTAAAATAACCTTCTGCCGTGCACGCGTTACTGCTGTATACAGCAAATTCCGCTGCAGCATGATATAGTGCCCTGGAACCATCAGCAAAATAACCGTCGGATACTCGCTCCCCTGCGATTTATGTACGCTCATCGCGTATGCAAGCTGCAATTCATCAATTTCATTAGGTGTATAAGTTACATACTCACCATCAGCACGCTCAGGATAATCAACAGTAACATTGCGGCCATTTATATACACGATCCTGCCAATATCACCATTGAAAACCTCTTTCTCATAGTTATTGCGAATCTGCATCACCTTATCACCGGCCCGCAGAACATTTCCAGGCGTATTGACCTCACTTTTATTCAGCTCCGGAGGATTGATCCGCTGCTGAAGCAAATGGTTAAGGTTCTGAACGCCACAGGGATTCTTATGCATAGGCGATAAGACCTGTACGGACTGCCAGTCACTTTGCTGCGTCAATCTAGCATAAATATTAGCCACATATTCCGCCGCATCAAATTCATTATCGATCTCTACAAAAGTAAAATCGCTGCTCGGCTCCCACTCAGGCATCTGCCCGCGGTTTATCCTATGTGCATTACGCACAATAGGGCTTATCTCAGCCTGACGAAAAACATTTTCTAATCTTACAACAGGCATTTTCTGCGAACGGATAATATCCTTTAAAACAGATCCGGCACCAACAGACGGAAGCTGGTCGACATCGCCGACAAAAATCAGCCGACAGCCGCCCTGAACCGCTTTCAGCAAATGATAAGTAAGCGTAATATCCAGCATCGAAGCTTCGTCGATTATAATTGCATCGGCATCCAGAGGATCACCGTCATTCTTGCCAAAGTTAAAGCCGCCGCCATTCGGCGTATATTCCAGTAACCTATGTACTGTCACCGCAGGATGCCCGGATGAATCGGCCAACCTTCTGGCAGCGCGTCCCGTAGGCGCTGCTAGGAGTATCCGACAGCCAGCTTTTTCCAGCACTGCCAAAATCCCCTTGATTACAGTCGTTTTACCTGTACCAGGCCCGCCTGTAAGAACAAACACACCATATTTTAAAGAAGCATGAATAGCTTCTTTCTGTGCCTCAGCCAATACAATACCGGCTTCAGACTCCCATTGCCCAATAATCTTATCAACATTGACTTTTTCCAACGTATCAGCCAGATCGCGTAATTTAAGCAGCCTTTTAGAAGTCTGAACTTCCGCCTGATACAAATACTCAGGATAGATCAGCCGTAAACCGCCAACTTCTTCCGTACGCAGCATGTCCTCTGCCAAAAGCTTTTGAAAAACATCATTGACAACGCTGCTGCTGACCTGCAGTAGCCTCACTGTTTCGCGCAGCAGCAACTCCTCAGGTACACAGGTATGCCCTGCTGAAGCAGCCTGATTTAGCGCATATTCCAACCCGGCTTTAATCCGTTCCTCACAGGCGCCGTCCATCCCGGTCGCCAAGGCAATCTTATCTGCAGTTCTAAAACCGATACCGGTAATATCACTAGCCAGGCTATATGGATTCTCCTGAATCCTTTTCATCGCCGTAGCTCCATATTGCGCCTGAAGCTTCGGTGCATAATTAGCACTGACGCCGTGCGATTCCAAATACACCATCAATTCCCGCATATCCGACAACTCTGCATAAGACATCCCAATAGCTTCGGCCTTCTTTCTGCCGATACCTGAAATCTCGGTCAGCCGATGCGGTGATAAAGATAAAACATCCAGCGTATCTGAGCCAAAATGCTCAACGATACGGGCGGCCATAGTTTTACCAATGCCCCTGACCGCACCTGAAGCCAAAAAACGCTCCACACCATCGGTAGTTGAAGGTTTTATAGCTTGGCAGACCTCAGCACGAAACTGTCTGCCGAACTTGGCGTGTTCGCCCCAGCTGCCGCTGAGCTCCACCGACTCTCCCAAAAAAGGAGCCGGTCCCCGGTAAACGACACTTACCTTACCTTCATGGTCTGTTTTCACCCTGAAAACACTGAACTGGTTATCTTCACTTTGAAAAACTATATTATCAATAACGCCCTGCAATTCTTGCATTATTCCACCACCGTACAAAACAAATGTTCTCGTTTATTATAACACGTTTTCAAATAAAACAAAACTTTTCGCCATATTCTTTTCACACCTGTAACCCTGAATAAACTTTGACAGCAAGCTATTTTTTAGCTATAATATATTAAGTTGTTTATACTCCAACCAACATTTTATTTTAAAAATTAAAGCTCGCCTCTTTGAAAGGAGAACTACCTTGAAATCAATTGGAACACAAATAGCTATAGATATGTATAACTGCAGCGATCTGCTTTTAAGCGACGCTTCCGGCGTTCAGGCAACCATTCAAAGCGCAGCCGCAGATTTCGCCATGCAGCCGCGGGAAACCTATATCAACTGCGAAGAAGGCATCAACGAATATTCTGTTTTTTCACATTGCAAGCAAGGTCATGTGACCCTACATCTATATCCGGATCTTGGCTTTGTCACTATTGATGTTTTCACCTGTTTCAAAGATGCCGACCCAGACGGATTAGCGCGTTTCCTGCGTAATTATTTTGATCCTGACAAATCGAAGATCACTTACCTTGACCGCGGTGATTTCGGCAGTGAAAGCGATATGAAACCACGCCGTAAATCCAACATCAAAACTATACGCCGTGCCCGTACTATCGGTAATAAACTTTCTAAACTTATGATGAAACCACGTTCAATGTAAAAGCTGCCTTCAGGCAGCTTTTTTCTTTTTTTCTGTTCCTAGAGCAAATTCTCTGTTAAAATAATAGGTAAATATATAATTAAACTATTTTGGAGTAAACTATGAAATATATTTTTTGGGACATAGACGGTACGCTTTTGAAAACAGGATTAGCTGGTGTCGACGCTTTGCGCAATGCAATCAAATGCCGCTTTGGCATCGAAAATTTTCAATTCTCTCATCCGCTAGCCGGAATGACAGACTCCTTTATCTTTAAACAAACAATAAAGGATATCAAGGGCAGCTGCAATGCCGCCGACGCCGCAGGCCTTTTGATCCATTATCATCAGCTGCTGGAAAAATATTTGCCCTCGCATCACGGCAGCCTGATGCCTAACGTCAAAGAAACTCTGCAGTATTTTTCCAAGCAGCAGACGAACTATAAAACATGTCTGCTCACTGGTAATACTAGGGCCGGTGCCTTTGCCAAACTGCGTCATTACGGGATCGCACAATACTTCGACAGCCGTTACAGCGCCTGCGGTGAGTTGAGTGAAGACCGCTGTGAGCTTGCAAAAACAGCCTATCAAAGACTTTATTTGCTCGAACCTGACCTTACACCAGACAACGTTATCATTGTAGGTGATACTCCTAACGATATTCTTTGTGCTCAAGCCATAAAAGCACGCAGTTTAATAATCCTTGCCGGTTCTACGTATAACACAGAGGAGCTGAAAAGTTACAACCCTTGGCAAATCATCCCTGAACTGCCTGATGACCCCAGGGATTTTGCAGCTTTACTTGACAAAAACTAACATGTATTTTAAGGAGATAACTATGAAAAATCTTTTCTACGGACTGCTGCTGACTTTACTATTTACTACAACGCCGGCAGCTGCCTATAACAGTTCTGACCTTAACCAGCTCATGAGCAGCGGCAGCTGCGCCTACGGTGATTTATCGGGTGCTGATCTAAGCAGCCTGGATCTTACCGGAGCAAATCTCACCGGCAGTAATTTGACAGGTGCCAGGCTGATTAAAACAAAATTAGCAGGAGCTGTTTTCGATAAAGCAGTACTGACCAAAACTGTGCTGACCGATGCTGAACTTGCCAATACCAGTTTCAAAGCAGCACAGCTGAACTATACAAATTTCAGCGGCAGTGACTTAAAAACAGCAGATTTTACACAAGCAAATGCTTTCAGAGCTAAATTCGCCAACTGCGATTTACAATTTGCCGTCTTTTATCTGACAAATCTTCAGGAAGCAACACTTGACAGCAGTAATTGTCTGGAAGCCGATCTTACACAGGCTAATTTATCTTATGCCTGGCTTTACAACACCAATCTGCACGAAGCCGTCTTGGTCTACGCCAATCTTTTCAACGCCAAAATGAACAATGCTAATCTGAGCAATGCCAATCTTACCGGTGCTACATTGAGTCAGGCTTTGCTACAGAACGCCAATCTTAATAATGCTATGCTGGACAAAGCAGTGCTTGATCAAACCGATTTTAAAGGCGCCAGCATGAACTTTACTGACTTTGGCACAGCCTTTAAAACAGAAGCAATATTTGAATAAATACATAAAATCACCTTAAAATAATTCTTATAAAACTAAAAGTGCAGACCAATATGGTCTGCACTTTTAGTTTAAACAAATTTCATGAATATAATTTCTCCATATTCCCCCGCAAGACATTTACTTTTTCGTGTAAATAAAACCATTTGTGTCTTGCCGGTAAAACAGATAATATTAGCCTTTTATCCTTGCAAAATTACTGTATATATTAAAATGTAGTACTTAAAGCCCCGGTTTCCGCTGCAAACGGAAACCGGAGCCAACACTTATTCCACAGTCAGTCTAACCACCTGACTGTTTTATATAGTTGTCAGACACTGATGTCTTTATTATGAGTAAGCTTAAAGAAGATTAACAGTGAAATAATTGACGTTAAAGTAAGTACTGTTGAGTAAGCTGCCGCATTACCAAAGTTACTGCGAATAACCTCGGTATAGATTGCTACCGTCAGCGTACTGGTTTTACTTGTATAGAGAATGATCGAAGAACTGAGTTCACTGATCAGGGTGATCCAGCTCATAATCGCTCCGGCTAAAACTCCCGGAAGCATCATCGGCACGGTTACTTTCCAGAAGGATTTAAATTCTGTCGCGCCCAGACTGATCGCCGCTTCCTCGATACTGGGACTGATCTGTGTAATGATAGCCGTACTGGAACGAATCGTATACGGCATCCGGCGTATAGCCAGGGAAATAATAATGATCAGCGCCGTACCGCTTAAAATAAGCGGCTGCTTATTAAAGGCATACAGGAACGAGATACCTAAAACCGATCCGGGAATAATATACGGGAACATCGTTACCGTATCCAACACTTCCGTAACGTAGGAACGCTTCCGCACTGTAAGATAAGAAATAAAAATACCCATAAAAACAACGATAAAGATCGCGCAGATACCAAAAAGATAAGTATTGGTAATCGAATTATTGTCTTTAGCAAATAAGGTATTCATATAATTCTGCAGAGAAAAATTACCTGTGTACACAGCACCGCCGCTGACCTCAAGGAAAGATGTAAAAATAACCGTCAGTTGAGGCAGCATTGCCAAAAAAGTAACGCCATAAACAAAAAGATAGGCAAAAATTTTTTTGCTGCCTTTGGCCTCTACAGCTTCCATTGGCTTCAAAGCTGTCATCGAATAGGAATAGTGCCCGGCGATATAACGCTGGAGGAAAAACAGCAGTAAAGTGATAACAATAACTATCACACACAAGGATGCAGCAAAATGGTCATCGGTGCTGACTTCGCCCATAAACTGAGTATAAATCAATACCGGAAAGGTTTTAAACCCTTCCCCAATCAGCATCGGCGTACCAAAGTCAGAAAAAACACGCATAAATACCAGTAACGAACCTGCTAAAAGCGACGGCATAACTAACGGCAGAATAATCTGACGCACACGCTGAAAAGCGGTCAGTCCCAGGCTTTCAGCCGCCTCATTCAGCGAATTATCCAGATTCTTCAAAGCCCCAGATACATACATATAAATCAGAGGGAACGACTGCAGAGCAAAAACAAGAACGATCCCTGCAAACCCATAGATACCGTCAAGTTTAACGCCAAAAATCGAATTAATAATCTGTGTTACAAAACCGTTACGTCCTAAAAGCTGAATCCATGCATAGGCTCCAATAAAAGGCGGTGACAAATACGAAATAACGATCAGTATATTAAGGTATTTACTGCCGGGGATTTTGACGCTGCGCAGCACATAAGCCATCGGTAAGCCGATAACAGAAGCAATAATCGTAGAGCATATGGTTACATAAAAACTGTTGACTAATGTACTCCAGTAATATTTCCGTGCAAAAAATTTAGTAAAATAGTCCAGCGTCAGTTTTGATGATTCCGGATCTATCACGCTTTTATATAATATTAAAATCAGCGGATAAACAACAAAGATAATAAAGAAACACAGAATAAGCAGGGCGATGCCCATCCAAAGATTAAATTTTTTGGCAGTATTCATCAGCGGTTCCCCCTAACTATCAGGGGAGTATTCCCATCCTCCGTAAAAACATTGATCTTAGCCGGCTGTACCAGCAAACGTACCGTGGTCTTGTTGGGGATAGTATCTTCAACGCCTGAATTTTGAACTACTTCTATTTCCTGCCCATTTTCCAAACGCATAAAATAATGCGTGGTAACACCTAAAAAGACGCTGTGCTCGACTACGGCAGTCAGCCCATCAGACCCTTTAAGACAGATCTCAAACTCCTCCGGGCGCACAGAAACCAGCACTTTGCTGCCTGCGGATATTTCCGGAATCAAATTATCCATCGGCACTTCATAAGCACCAAAATCAAGTATTTTAGCAGCGCCTGTAATTTTGACTTTCGCTTCCAGAATATTAGAAAGACCTATAAATGTAGCCACAAATACACAGTTCGGACGTTGATAAATTTCTTTTGGCGTACCTATCTGCTGAATGATACCGTTATTCATAATCGCGATCCGATCAGAAACGGCCAGCGCCTCTTCCTGATCATGCGTTACATAAACTGTAGTAATACCTATTTTCTGCTGAATAAGCTTGATGGCATTACGCATCTCGACTCTGAGCTTGGCGTCAAGATTGGACAGCGGTTCGTCCATCAGCAATACCTGCGGGTGAATAACAATAGCCCGAGCCAAAGCAACCCGCTGCTGCTGACCACCGGAAAGCTGCGTCGGCATCCGGTCTTTCAGATGGGCAATCTTTACTGTTTCCAGGATTTCATCGACTAATGCATTCATTTTTTCTTTGGCTACCTTACGGTTTTTCAGCCCGAAAGCAACATTATCTTTAACTGACATATGCGGAAAAATAGCATAGTTCTGAAAGACCATGCCCATATTACGCAAATGCGTGGGTATATCATTAATGATCTGGTCATCTATTTTGATCGTACCGCCTTCGATAGAGTTAAAGCCGATAATCATTCTCAGCAACGTAGTTTTGCCACAGCCGGAAGGTCCCAACAACGTAAAAAATTCTCCGGGCCGGACATCTACTGACAAACCGTTGATAATAGTATCCTTGCCAAACCGCTTAACGACATTATCGATAGTAATCGCTACACTCATAAAATAACCGCCTTTTTATTTTAGTAAGACAAAAGGGGACTCTGCGAGTCCCCTTTGCCATTTATAACATTTACACTTGCTTACATAGATTTTTCCATATGCTCGCTGAACATTTTAGTAATCTTGGCTTTATTTTCGGAAACCCATTTTTCATCATAGTTAGGAGCTAATTTGATTTTATCATTAGGAGTCATATAATCAGCCAAGGTGGCTCCTTTACGCAGTGGACGTACTGTCAGATTCATACCGACAGCATTCTGCACTTTTTCGGAAAGCATATAATCGACAAATTTCTTAGCATTTTCCGGATGCTTACAGTTTTTCAGGATCTGTACGGATTCTCCGGGGAAAATAGCGCCCTCTACCGGGAATACTACTTTTACCTTAGCGCCATTTTTCACAAGATTAGCTGCCGGGTCTTCCCAGGTAAGACCAACGACATATTCGCCGCCGGCAACGCCTTTGTAGACCTGACTGGAGCTATTGCACATTTTACCGCCCAGATTAGCGATAAATTTATCAACATAATCCCACGCTTCCGGAGACATCGGGTCGCCGTTTTTTCCCATCCCATACAGCATTGCCATCAAGCTTTGGAAGGCCGAGCTGGAGTTGACAGGATCGCCGAAAGCGATTTTTCCTTTTAAAGCCGGATTGAGTAAATCTTCGAAACCGTCAATTTTCATGCCGTTAGCAAGCTCAGTATTAACGATCATAACTGTTGGATCAGCAAAGGCCGGTGTAAAAACACCTGCTTTATTTTTAAAGCCATCCATCATTTTATCGTTTTCAGTGGAAGTATATTCCATAAACAGATCTTTAGAAGAGGACAGCATCGTTTCGTCGGCCGCCCACAAAATATCACCCAGCGGATTATCTTTTTCAGATTTAGCACGTTTAAGGACTTCACCGGTACCTGCTACAACAAGATTCACCTTTATACCTGTATCTTTTTCAAATTGAGGGATAACTGCATTATTCAGCTGCTCGCTGCGGGCAGAATAAACTGTCAGTACTTTTTCCTCCGGGCCTCCGGCTTTTTTCTCTGCCGGTTTGTCACTGCTGCAGCCTGCCGCAACAAGCATCAGTGATGCTAAAACTGCTGAAATGATTTTAGTTGACTTTTTCATAAAAACCCTCCATTCTTGTCCTTTGAGTGAATTTTGTTCTTAATTTTCGCACTTTTCTTACTAATTTGATTATAACCCTTTTACAAAAGGGGGTCAAGCTCAGACACATCATAATACACCACAAATAATTTATGCTATAAAAAAACAGAACTGTCTGCAGATAATTTTACTCAACCAGTAAAAGCCCATATATTTTCAGCTCAGGAACCGCCGCCTGCAGAATTTCCGCCTGATAACCATTATCATTAGCCAAAGCCATAATATCAATTCCGCATGCTTCCAGCGAGGGTCTTGCTTTTGTTGGATTTACACACTGCTTTAAATTACATTCTTTGCACAAACGACAGCGTCCCGCCTTTAAAGCAAAAGCTTTATAATGATTCTGAAGAAAGGCTTCCCGTTCCAGGTTTAATAAAATCTCCAGCAGCCCATTACTCATTGACAGATCGGCCGCAGCAAAATTTTCAACCGCCACCCCATTCAAAGGAAAAGTGTACTGAATGATAATCCCTCTGATAAATTCCTGTAAAAACCTCTGCGTTGCCGCATAATCAGGAACAAATGGCGGACAGCACAATGTTTTTCCATAATTAGGGCAACCAAACTGGCACTTCCAGCGTGTCCAGGCCCCAGTCCTGATACTGGCAACGTCAACTGTTTTTGCGCCTGAAGCGCCTAAAGCCAAAGCTTTTTCAACCAGTTTATGCAGATCATGTTCCAACGCAGTTTTTTGCATACGACGACCTTCTTTCACTCACATATATTATTTTCATATTTTTATTATACACCTTAATCATATTCTGATGTTTCTTAAAAACAATGTTCAAAAATTACACTTTCAGCAGTAAAAAAATACATTATAAGTAATTATTAAAAGAATTATAAAAAGCATTTCCCTCGCCAAAGTTTCTTTGCTATAATCTAGTCAATATCGTTAAGGAGGCATCACCCATGACAACAGCTTTCGATAAAGACCTGGAACTTATTTTTCAAAAACTGACTTCTGACCGACAAGTTAAACAAGCTTTAGATTTTTTTAAACAGGATGCGCCCAATACTATCGCACAGCAAAAAGAACTGGTAGTCATAGAAGCGCCAACATTTCAGGAAAAACAACGCAGCCTACACTACGCTCAAATGCTGAAAGCTGCCGGTCTGCAGGATGTGACCATAGATGAAAAATTTAATGTTTACGGAAAAATCTACGGCAGTGGTAAAACCGGTAAAAGCGTTCTTCTTGAAGGGCACTTAGATACAGTGTTCTCCTTTGGTACCGTTACAGATGTTATCGAAAAAGACGGCAAGCTTTATGCTCCAGGTATTTGTGATGATACCAGAGCTTTAGCGGCAAATCTTTCAGTTATCAGGGCTTTGGTCAACAGCGGCCTGCGCCCACATCATGATATTATGATTGCAGGCACTGCGGCAGAAGAAGGCCTGGGAGCTATGAGCGGCATGAAATATTTGGTTAATAATAAAGCTGAAGAAATACTCGCAGCCATTTCGATTGACGGTCCCAGTAATGATGTAATGTATTTTAATGCTACGGGCATGATCAATTATGACGTCACCTATACAGGTCCCGGCGGTCATGCTTATCTGGCTTTCGGTACCCCCAGCGCAGTGCAGGCTATGGGACGAGCCATCGCCGCTTTAAGCGATATGCAGGTGCCTGAAACTCCTAAAACTACTTTTACAGTCAGCCTTGCCAACGGCGGGCAGGCCATCCACGGCATTGCTCAAAGCGCTAATTTTAAAATCAATATGCGTTCCGACAGCGCTGAAGTTCTGGCGCAAATGGAACAGCAGGCACTCGCGATTTTCCAGCAGGGTGCCGACGCAGAAAATGCCCGCTGGCAGAAACCCGGCGCTGTAAAAGTTACTTTCAGTAAAATCATGGACGTCCCCGCCGGCAGCCAATCCGAAAACTGCCGTATGGTCCAGGCGGCCAAGCTGGCAACCTTAGCCTGCGGCATCACGCCGCAGCCGCGTTTAGGCGGCTGCACCAACAGCAATATGCCGATCGCAGTCGGCATTCCGGCTGTTACCTTAGGACGCGGCGGCGCTGAATATGGTACCCATACCGTAGACGAATGGTTTGACCCAGCCGGAGTATATGTATGTGAGCAAAAATCACTGCTGCTGCTTTTGGCTTTAGCAGGTTTGACTGACGTTACTGCTGCTCCACAACTTTAACGGCTGCTTCAATCAACACAAAAAGCTCTGACATTAGTCAGAGCTTTTTGTGTTGATGTGTAAGTGTCCAAACTCAATGGGAGGATCAAAATATCTATATATCTATTGTCAGAAGCCATGCTTCTATTGCTTCCAAAATTTGCTGAAAGTTATGCTGCAGTTTTGCGATATCGTCAGAGTCCGCATCATCTATATGCAAGCCTGCCGTTACGGCAACATTAGTATTAAATTTACTCGCCAGGCGCAAAGCCGCCTCTCTGGCAGGCAAATCATCCTTATGTCCCAGACGGCATAAAACAGAGGCACTGGCGGAAATCTCAGCAGTATTTTTCAAACTCGGCCTGGGAGAAGCCAAGGCTGCAGCACCAATATGCGAAGCCTCGCCTCCGCCAATCACTACTGCGATATCTTTACCGCATAAAACCACACATGCCGTAACTGTATAAGGTTTGTCCCCCTCGCTTAACGTTACTGTCTGCATATGTCTTCTCCCTGCCATGAGACAAATTTCTTATACTCGATCCCAAACTGCATCAAAATCTTACCGATAATATGATCGATCTGCTGTTCCAGTGAATTGGAGCCATTATAAAAAGTAAGCATCGGCGGTACTATAGCGCAGCCGTTATCAGCACATTCTTTTATATTGCGCAGATGGATACGGCTCAACGGCAGCTCGCGCGGTACTAAAACCACCTTACGGTTTTCTTTAAGACAGACATCAGCCGCACGCAGCAGCAGATTTTCTGCAAACCCTGAGGCTATCCCGGCAACGGTTTTCATACTGGCGGGAATAATTATCATACCATCCGTAACAAAAGAACCGCTGGAAATACTTGCTGCCAGATTTTTATTACTGTGAGTAAAATCGGCCAGTTCTGCAAGTCTGCTGATTTCTATATTAGTTTCACATTCAAAATTCTTAACAGCACCTTCCGTAATTATCAGATGCACTTCCATATCAGGCAGCTGCTTTAGAGCCTTGAGCATCTGATAACCCATAATGACACCGCTGGCACCGGAAATTCCTACAATCAAGCGCATAATAACCAACCTTTCTTAAACTTACTTTTTAAGACAAATCACCACAGACCGATTACTTTCCACCAGGGTACAGCAACGCCGACAGTAATAATGAACAGCACGATCGTAAACGGTACACCGAATTTGATCGTTTCTTTTTCCGTATACATACCGTTGTCTTCACCTACGCCGACCAAAATCGCCAGATTATGGAATGGCAGTATAAAGTGAGCGTTGATAGCAATATAGGCAATCATAACAGGAATGATCGTACTGATACCCATTGAGCCCGTAAAGGCCAGCATCGCCGGGATAACGATCCCCATAACTGCGATAACGCTGCCGAACAGCATATGGATAGCAATAGAAACGGCTGTAATAAATGCGGCCAGGATGAACATATTTTCCGGCACACTGCTTGGCAATACAGTTTGCGCTATCCATGTATTCATGCCTGTAGCACCGCCCACACGGCCAATAGCGACAGCAGCTGTCAAAAAGATCAGTGTTTGTACCGGTACACCACTCCAGCTTTGCGGAGTCAAAATGCCGCCGATCTTAGGCATTGCCATCCCCATAGCAATAAATAACGTTACCCAGCCAATATCAATGCCATGCAGCGTGTCAGTCATCCAGAGGATAATAGCCAGTGTTACCCAAACGGCAGTACGTAATTCTTTGCCGCTCATCGGTCCCATAGCTTCCAGCTTCTCTAAAATTTCAGTTTTATTGACATTGACCTCTTTGGTTGGCTTGAACATAAACAGTATCATAACCATTGTAATGATACTGGTAACGATCATTGGCAGACCCATAACTTCGAACCATTTGAGCCAGCCTACCGGTTCCGGGTCACAGCTGGCAGCCGCCAGTGGATTGATCGACGCATCACCAGTCAGAAAGATCATGGAAACCGGGATAGAAGCCGTAAAAACAGTAAAACCGATCTTAACCGCGTCTTCACGGGGAATGTCCGCGCTTTTTACCACAACAGCCATGACCGACATAATGAGAAAAGCGCGCGGCCAGGGATGCGGAATCAATAAGGCCAGAATGAACGTCAGAGCAAAGATAGAAACGATAATACTTTTAAAAGACGAAACATATTTTACGATGAACTTATAAGCGATCCTCTCACCTAAACCTGATTCTTTCACCGCCACCGCAATAAGATAAGCGCCGATGATCAGATACATCATAGAAGTAGTCCAGGTAGAAAAAATCAATGTTGTTGGCGCAACTTTAAAAACTGCTAAAAGCAAAAGATACAGACCTGAGACATAACCGGGCTGAGCAATACCAAAAGCCCAGAAAATCACTGTCATCAGAGAAAAGGCCATACACATCTGTCCTGTGCGTTCCAAGCCGGGAATGTTAGCAAAAAAGATGACCACAGCTACGATGATACCTAAAATAAAACCTATAATCGGTTTATTCTTTCCCATAATTGTCCTCCTTAAAAATATCCAATCAAAGTCAAATAATGTGGTTAAGGCGTTTAAAACGCCTTAACCAGCAGAATCATTCAATCCTGTACGGTAAAATCAGGCAAGAATTTTTTTACATCGACTTCCATAAATTTTGCGCGTTGGAATCTTGCTTTCTGATTAAACGGAATTGTCGCGTCATAAATAGTTTTGCAGGCAATACCATGATCGCGGATCGACCAGCTGCAGGCAGGATCATTAGACGGATCAAGCGGATGGCAGCGTACGCCGGGGATTGTTACGATATCGACATCGGCCTGCATCCTGGTAGTCATCGCCCATAGCACATCGTTAGTATCAAAAATATCGACATCTTCATCAACTAAAATCACCTGCTTCAATTCCGGGAAAGCAGAGAAAGCAAGCAGCGCAGCCTGACGCTGACGACCCTCGTCACTGGGAACGGTCTTTTTGAACTGGATAACGGCAATAAATTTACCGCCGCCGGAGGAATGTGCATAAACATTTTGTACACGGCCCGGCATAGCTCTTTCCACCATATCAAGGATCGACGCCTCAGTCGGGATACCGGCCATGCTTACATGCTCTTCGGAAGGTCCAATGCAGGTTTGCATAATCGGATTTACTCTGTGAGTAACAGCTTTTACTTTGATAACAGGTAATTCTGCATTGGCAGGCCCGGTATAACCTGGAAATTCCGGCATCGCTTTACCGGTATTGGAATTCTGGTCCTCGCGAACGCGCGCGCCTACCAAAAGCTCGCCTTCAATGACGTATTCGGCGTTGGCGATACATTTTTCATCGATCGTCACACAGGGAGCTAATTCAACAGCCTTACCGCGGATTGCTCCGGCAATAGATAATTCATTGAAGCCAAGCGGAGTTGTCGGCGGCTCAAAGCAGGAAGCGATCTCAATAGCCGGATCGACACCGATACTGATGGAAATTGGCAGCGGTTTGCCTAAAGCTTCGGCCTTTTCACGGAAAGCGCCCAAATGCCGGGCCCCCGGTGTGAAAAACATGGAAATTTCGTCTTTGCTCTGCAGGCAAAGTCTATGGATCGTAACGTCAGATTCACCGGTTTCGACATCGGAAGCATAGCACATACCTAAAGTTACATACGGTCCTGCATCTTCCGGAGTATTGGTAGGAGCCGGGATCAATTTACGGATATCAAAGCCTTCGTCAGTAGCCAGATGCACGACTTCCTGGCATTGAGCTTTCGCTTTATCAACGACCACTGGAGCAATGGCATTTTTTACAGCGTCACGCATCATAAAACCTAATTTTTCAGGTTTACTATTCAAAAGATAGCCTACACGTTTACGGCTGGCTAATAAACCAATAACTACTTTTGCACCTGGGTGTCCTTTCACATTTTCAAAAGTCATAGCCGGCCCTGTTTTAGTAGGACGGGCAACAGTGCCGCCTGCACCCACATAACGATAAACGCCAGCCAGTTCTGCAGAAGGGTCAACCTCTACATCAGTATGTACCATTTGTCCGGGAATGCTTTCCAGTAATTCCAACGCAGATCTTAAATCAATAACTTCTTTAGTCATAAAAATAACCTCCTGACTTTTTGTTGAGTGTTACCTCACAATTTGATAATAGATTGTGGTGTAACAATACAGTCAAGAGGTTTTTAAAAAAATTTTTATTTATTTTTTTAAGGTAACAGGAGCCTGCAGCATACAGAAATCTACGCCTGTTTCCTGCTTATAAAAGGTAGTATCAAGCAGACACACGTCGATGATATCCCCTGCCAGTTCATAATTATTTTTAGCCAGCCACTGCATCAGCTTTTCCAGATGCTCAGTATCATAAGGCATACCATACTTATACATGCACACATATTCTCCGGCCGGGATCGTAAGTGTATTTTCGTGCTCCTTGTTCCATACCGGCAAAAATATACAGGACCCAGCTCCCTGAAGCCACTTATTTTTTTCCACACCAGACTTTTTGATGATAGAACCAAAACCGCCTGACGGAACCATTTCACGTTCAAAGATACGCTGCCACAAATCCATTAATGTTGTGTGCAGATTATCTTTATCAATAGGCTGCAGCCACTCTTTAAAAATCGCCTGACGTGCATCTATATAGCGCACAAAAGGCAGTGCCATCCTCATCATCCCTGCATCTACGGCTTCTTCATACAGATCGATCCTTTGATTGAGGTATTCGCGCAAAGTATTGAGCTTGGCAATTTGATTCATAATATACTGTTTTTGTTTCTCCAAAAGATACATTTCGTTTTCCGGCGTCCGTTCCTGAAAATGCTGTTGGATATCTTTCAAACTAATTCCCAACGATTTAAGGAAACAAATCTCGCGTAAATATGGTATCTGGTGTTTACAATAATAACGGTAACCATTGGTATCTACCTTGGCCGGCTTAAATAAATCGATATTATCGTAATGAATAAGGGTCTGTCTGGTAATTCCGTGCAGTTTCGCCATTTCGCTTATAGAAATATAAGTGCTCATCAAGACCACCTCACCCCATTTTTTTATATTATATAATAGTTTAGGGTGTATTGTAACAATACAGTTTTTTTATTTTTATAGTCATATTTTTATAAATAAACTTCAATATTGTATTTTATCTTAACGCAATATATTACAAGCTTTAAGCTGAGTATTTAAAACACCATCCAAATCATCGAAGGTATCATAAGCCAATTCATGTACAACATATTCAGGATCGGTTAACTCCAGTATCTCCAAAACCCTTCTGTTAGTAAAAGGTTTATGCTGATCAATCTTATTCATATGTTCAAACAACGTACTGAAATTATTTTCTTTGGGAACAATTTTCGGGAACGATCTTCTGTAGTCAGCCGAAAGTGAGCAGCTTAAATGTAAGCCTTTGATAAGATTTTTAAGTTCACCAAAACTCTTTACCGTGTGGCATATAAAATCAATTGCATCATTCTCATTAGCCAAATTATCCTCTGTATTGAGCAGGTGACCAGTATCTAAAATAATCCCGACCTGTTTCCTATTTATCCTGTTAAAAAATAATTCAGTAACTTTATTATCACGTAAACGTAAACCAGGCCACCATAAATTTTCAAACAACACTACAACATCCTCCGGGATATTACCGCTTATTTCGTTAAAAACATCTGCGGCAGCCTCTACTACTTCTGAATCGGTATAATGAAATTTATATGTATACGGCTCGTGACGATTACAGTCCGCAACATGCCACACCAAATATTCCGGTTTTTCCAACAACGCGCTTTCAATATTTTGTTTAATCAATTCCAGCCAGGCCTCAGTATTATCAGCACCTGCATAACCATTTTTCAGTTCCTCTTTATCTCCGAACTGCAGACTCATTCTTTCATGATCCTGAAGCCAAAAATCAAGCCAATAAGGCCAATACGCCAAATGGACTCTGGTGACGATCTCTCTGTAAGATTTTTCCATAACCTCATTCTGATAAATCAGCCGTTCTATTCCATTAAGATTATGCTGCCGCACATAATCTTCCAGCAAAAGATTCTTTTCCTGTAATTCTTTTTCATACCAAGGTACGGCACAATAATTAAATAAATGTTTCAAATCTGGCACCACCATTCTTCATTATTTAAAGATAACTCAAATATAAAGTTTAAACAATTAGCAATAACTTATTTTTAATATATTATCGAGAAATTGGCCTTCATAACTGTTAGTGTTATGAAGGCCAAAAATTCTTATTACTTTATTATTTTATTCGAATTGCTTTAGAAGGTCCAGCGCATACCAAGATCTGCACGCCAGTCATTCACAGCATCGCCGCCGATGCTCTTTTCTATGCTACCATACAAATAGCTGTTTTCACTTACCTTCTTACTTCCTCCCAGCGTCAGGATCGCCCATGTTCCTCCAAGGTCTATTCCTGTACGTTTTGCTTCTTCTGCTACGAAGCTGCTTGTAAAGTCACCCTTGAATTCATGAGCCAGCGATGCTTTGAAGTACATATTCGCATCACTCGTTCCTCTTCCTACTTTTACTCCCAATCTGCCTATCAGGCTGTCAAAGCCATCCTGGCTGATATCCATGTTCCGGTAGTTGCCTGCTCCGTCTTTAACGTCGCTTGCTGCACTGTACGCCTTGCTCTTCAGCTTGCCCCATGTCAACTGTGCCTGCGGTTCTACATACCAACCGTTACCGGTTTCCAGCGTCCTTCCATATTCAGCACTTACCGAATAACCTTTGGTCTTGTAGTCTCCTTCTACCTTATGGCCCATTTCGTTATAAACGCTGAAGTCATTTTCTACCTGTCCGCCTTTTACTACTATGTCGGCGTAATGACCCTTTGTTCCCAGCCATGTTCCATACAGGCTGACACTGGTATTCTTCAGCTCTCCTTCGCCTCCGAGGATATAGTCCGCATCCCCGTCAGTATAGCTTACTGCTGCGCCTGCTTTCCAGCCGCTGCCAAGGTCGAAGTCGTAGCCTAACTGGTAGGATTTGTAACTGGTACTGTATTCAGTATTCTGTCCGTCATATTTAGAGTTGCCGCCGTAGACGTTGACCCAGACTCCATTATCTTCACTGCCAAGTCTTAAGTCGCCGAGGCGTTTATCCAGATCTCCCAGTCCGTTTCTCCACATCAGCGCTGCCGATGCCATTGCAGATTTTGCACCGCTCATGATCAGTGTTTCATATTTGCCCACTTCAATGCTTGGATCCGTCGGTTGGTTAGGATCGCTGTTTCCGTCCTGTACGCCGAAGATTTCATCCATGCTGCCTTTGCCGGTAGTTTCATCAAATACGATATTGCCTACTTTATACGACAGACTTGCTCCGGTCAAGCCTTCGCTGATGGTCAGCTTGCCTTCAAGGTTGTTTTCTGCTTTTGCTTCTTCACCTTCACCAACGATGGCTCCTTCGTAAATAAGTTTTTCTGCTAAAGAACCGAATACGTCGGCTACTTGTTCAATATTATCTACGTCGATGCCGTTTCTGTCGGTGGTTACAGTAATTACGGAGTCTTCAGCCGCAGATTTAATTGTCAAATCACCGCCGATGATCTGCGCAGGATCAGCACTATTATGTCCGTATACTACATAGGTGTTGCCGCTGTAATTATCAATTTCAATGCCGTAATCGCTGTTTTGGAAAATTACGCCGGCTTTACTGTCGTCTGCACCGCCATAGAAGTTAGTTACATGGCTTACGCCGTCAAACACGCCTTTAAGCGCTTCGGTATAACTAGCAGATTGGTCATAAGTTGTTCCTTGTTCTTCATGGAACCATGCCGCACCGTTTTGCAGATACAGATTAAACGTACCAAGTTTATCCGCACCAGCATTATCAGCTACTCCCTTCCAGTAGGAATTTTCCGTAGCCAGTGCCAGGTTGATTGTGCCGTCAAAGGCATTGTAACCATATCCAACCGCATCGCTTGGATTATTGTTTTTAAGGGTAAATACGTTGCCTTCTATTTCTACCAGGCTGCTGCCGGGCTGCAAAGCTGCTTCACCTTCAGCCTGTGTTTCAACGGCGTCCATAGCCATGCCCATGTTGATTGTGCCGCTGTATGCGGTAAGAGCGTGGTTATTGCCTAAAGCCAGATTGCCATCATTATTGATAACGATACGGCCGCCTTTGATATTGACTTCGTTATTAGAATCATACCAGCTGTCTACGATGACGCCGCTGCCATCAATATTCATATCAACCATGCCGTTGACATTGACAATACTGCCGTCTGCTTCGTTATTCACTATGCCTGCAACCGACTCATGACGCGGGCTAGCTTGATAATAGTTTGCGCTCAGATCATTCTGCCTATCAATATTAATGGTTAAATCGCCATTGATATTAGTGATTGCCTGCCCGCCTTTATAGCTGCCATTGTTTTGACACTCCTGCTTGATGCCGTAAAAACCTACGCGACTGCCGTAAGAACCTTCCTGCACAGCATAGTTAAAATCGATATCGACGTCGCCGTTAACAGTAAGCTGCGTGCCATTGCCGCTGTAAATACCGGCCGCATAGCTTTGATCAGAATCATTGGTAATTTTTAAACCTTTTTCAGCATCAACAGTTGCATTGATATGTTCATAATCAGAAGGATCTACACCATATTTATATTCAGTATACACAGCTATAGCCGCCCGCAGACCACCGCTAATACCAGCTATAGCCGAATCGCTGCCAACCTCGATGCCAGTTGTTTCGCTGAATACATATTTGCCGTCTTGAATAACGCCGGCTTTTTTGTATTCTACATCATCTGCCGGTACACCGGTAATGGAATTGGTAAACTGCACGGTTGTCTGTCCCAAAGGTTCTTTGGTTACGCGCCCTGCTCCACTGTTGTCATCAAATATGATGTCTGCTTTTTTCGCTACTGTCGACGACGTCAGACCTTCGGCTATTTCCGCATAACCAGACAGGTTTCTCTCTCCTTCGGTATAGCCGTTATAGAACAGTTTCCCTGCCACTTCGTTCAAGATAGCGTTTACGCTGTCAGTATTATTTACATCGATACCGCTGCTGTCTGTCCTCATCGTGATAACAGAATCTTTAGCGGCATTTTCGATGATAACATCGCCGCCTTTTACTTTGCCTTCTTTTTCTTCATCACGATCAAAATAAATCATGGTATTTCCGCTGTAGTTCTTTATCGTCATATCTCCGTCTTGCATTTGATGAATTATTCCACGGCTGGCTTCATCTTTTCCGCCATAGAAATAATTTACGTCACTCTTTGCACTGCTGTTGGTAGAAATACCAGAACCATAACTGAATCCGCCATCTCTATTTGTCCACGTAGCTCCGTTTTGCAGTGCAATATTGATCTCGCCTCCTGCCGCATCGGCTATGCCGGCAAAATAAGAATCACTGTTAGTGAACGCAGCATTGATAAAGCCGCCGCTGCCGGCTCCTACCCACTGGCCGCTGCCTTTCATATTGCCTTCAACGATCAAATCATTCGTATCTGCTACCATCGTGGCTCCGCCGCTGCGATCAACTGTGTTCAGCCAAATCTGTCCTGCACTGTATGCGTCTACTGAAGTATAATTTTCAGAAGTCAGCTTGCCGCCGCCGATATTGATCCAGCCGTCTTCTCCTAACGCACTGAGATTCCACGCACCATAAGCATACATATCTACATAACCCTTGATATCTACATGGCCATGGTTAAAGACCTTAATCCCTGTCCAGTTAACATTGAAGATACTGCCTGCACTGACACCGCCCATACCCATAACGCCGCGGATCTTCACTGCATGATCCCAATCAGATTGATTATCAATTTCTACCAGACTAACAGAATCAGATTTAGCATATCTGTTGCCTGCGTCAACAGCACCGGCATAGTAACCTGCAGTAAAGGTACTCAAATCTATTTTACCGGGATTTTTAATATAAATATTGGACTTATCATTCAGTGCATAAATAATAGATGTCGTCGACTGAGCCATCTGCCCCTGTCCGATATTATTCTCGACAGTCAGGTCATGGCCCTGTAAATCCATAACCAGGGTCTTGCCCTCATCCGGATTTACTGTAATACCATATTTCATATTGGTCGGATCAGCTGTTGCACCTTCAATGTTGATCGTATTATTGATATAGGTATCACTTGTAAATTTATATGTCGTCGTATTGCCATCAGCAGAAGCAATATCTTTATAAGCAGTATCTTTCGCCAAATCACCGGTAATAGGCGAATTAAAAGCTTTGCCGAAATTAGTGGAAGCACTGGCTGCGCCTGTATTTTGATCAAACGTAAGCTTTGAAATACTGTATGCTCTGGAACCAGCCGTCAAACCTTCGGCAATTTCTACAAAGCCATCCAGATTTTTCTCACCTGTCGTATAGGCAGTGTAGGTCAGTTTTTTAGCCAGCGCGTCAAAAACGCTTTGTACTTCGTTTTTATCTTCAAGATCAATCCCACTGGAATCTGTACGTAAAGCTATACTGGAACCTGATTCGGCTTTTTCTATCTTCACATTCGGACCGCTTATTTTACTTGGATCGTCATTTTCATGTGTATAACCGATAACTGCGTTGCCTGTATAATTTTCAATAGTCAAATCTCCGCTGGCCTTATTGATAATACCGCGTAAGCCGCGCATCATGCCACCATTAAGTGTTTTTATCGAAGTATTGCCAACTTTGCTATCGTTCCATGTCGAAATAGACAAATCAAGCGTACCGCCATCTTTCATAGTACCATTCCACACAGACGCACCATTTAACATTATTACTGCCGTTTCATTAAGAGCGTCACCGTTCCATGTTTCTCCATACAGATCAACAGTTGTTTCCGCATTCAGATTCCCGTCCCAAGTACCGCCTTTTAATGAAACAGTACCGATTTTGCCGGTTCCCTCCGAAACAACATCGCCTTTCATATTATTTATATACATGGACTGATTAAATAGATTAATCGTACCGCCATCCTTAGCGTATAGAGCATTGCCATCGCCGGCATCAATATTAACGTAAAAAGCTCTGTTATTATGATCACTGCCGATATTGACTACGCCGCCATCACCGGCAACGATTGCATTTATTTTATGGCCATTGCCATTGATAGAAAGAGATCCTGAAGATTTACTAAAGGAAATCTCACCGTTTTTACCTGCTTCAACCGCTGTAAAACCATCGTCAGGAGCGTCAATAGCCAAATTCCAAGCGGTTGTTATGGTACTCTTGGTATCGCCGTCAGGATTTGCCGCATAAATAGCGCCGGCAGCGTTAGGATTTTCCCCTTGGAATTTTACGTTAGTTTCACTGTATCCGGTATCTAAAGTACCGCCGCCATTATTATAAATAAAGTAAACTTTACCGTTAGGCGCGCTCAGTTTGGAAATATCAATAATATTAGTATTAGATAAAGCTATACTCGTTATATCTTTACCGGCCGCCATATTGATAGCAGCAAGCACGGCGTCTTCGCTTTTGTCCGTTACTTCAGGACGTATCATGACGGCAGAGTAATAACCTCCATTGCCATCAGACTGTAAATTGTAGCCGTTATTATAACCGTTTTCCTTATCTTTGTCAAAATTACCCGTCATAACGCCGGTGTAAATATGACTTATACTTGGTGTATATTGGATTTTGCCTTCAAAAGTTTCACTGTCAAACGTAAGGCTGCCGCTTGCGTATGTCCAGTCGCTGCTTGTAATGCCATCGGCAATCTTTACAATGCTGCTATTAAGGCCGTATCTATTATCTGTGAAACCTTCAAAAACAACTTTACTTGCAAGGGCGTTTAACACCGCACTGAGTTGCTCTTTATCGTTTGGATCGATACCGCTGCTGTCGGTTACCAAAACAACGCCTCTGTTAAGGTTATTATTGGTAGTAGCATCCTGGGTTCTATCCGATTTTTTAATGATGATTTTGCCGCCATAAATCTCGGTCGGATCATCAGGATTATGAGTAAAAGTATAAGTTTGTTTTATGCCTTTATATTCATCAATAGTTATATCCGAAGAATCTCTCCCCATAACGACTACGGAATCAACAACGCTGCCTTTACCGGTTGCAGAATCAAAATACACGTCTTGATAAGCGTCAGCTGCAGAAATATAGGAACTGCTGGTAATACCTTCGTCTATCATTACCTGGGCATGAAGATTCCTTTCTCCCTCAGTATAAGCGCTATATGTTAATTTACCCGCCAAATTTCTAAGCACTTCATCGACTACTTTCGTATCAGTAACATCAATGCCACTGCTGTCAGTTGCCAGTAAAATACTGCTTTTATTTGTCGGTGTAGCCCCTTCAGACAGTGCCCACAAACCTGCAGAAGTAATAGTAATATCACCACCTAAAATCTTGGTAACATCTGTACTATCGTGCTCATAAACATAATAGTTTTTATATCCTGTATACTTGTCATAAGTAATATCTGCAGAATCTGCTGCCATATTAATTAATTTAGAATTACCCTCCATAATAGCACCGGATTCTAATACTGATTCAGCAGCTTCAGCATTAGTCAACATGCTCATAGATAAAATATTGCATCCCAAGGCTAACGCTATCCCTAAAGTAAGCTTTTTAGTACATTTTAATACGTTCTTTTTTTTCATTAACTTTCCTTCCTTTCCCAAATTATGATTTATACTTTCAAATAAACGCCGCCTATCCCCCTTCCCGTTACATAGATTTTTATAATAAAAACCTGCAACAACACATCTATAAGCAACAATTTTCATTGTGCTTTATAGACATGTCATTGCAGGTCTATAATTTTTACGGGCTTCATCTGACTTAAGCAATAAAAACTGCTATTACAGTTGCATGACAGCGTCGGATTTACACCGATCTTTTTATCCGATAGCTACAATATCGGGCACCCATTTTTTATAACATATTTAATTGCCGCACCTATTGAAATAAACATTCTATTTTTCAGCCATAATATTGCCTTTCCAAAAAGTTTCTTTTCTCCTGCATTTAAAACGAAGCTTAGACACTTCTTGCAGCAAAGCAATGTACTCTTCTCTGTTTACTAATACGTTTTCTTCTTGACTGTATTTCAAAGTTTTTTTAATTCCTTAATTTTTTTAGTATCCATCATTTTATCCACGCCAATAAACAGCTTCCCTCCATAAAAATTTATTCAGTCACTTTTCTTTTTTAAAGTTATCATCATTTTTTCAATTAAGGAGGATATAAGCTTTTATTTTTTTAATGCCTCAACAACATCTTTGGTTAAATCCTTACCACCAGCAACCATAGCCCCGCTGTTAACAACATTTGCAATATTATTAGCTTTAGCGACCTTTAAAATAGTCTTTCTAATTTCCTTTTGTACCGGTTCCAGTTTACTTTGTTCAAATTTAGCGTACTGATCAGAAAGTTTAGAACTTAAAGCTGCTTTATCCTGGTCAGACATATTTTGTGACTGCTTATTGAATTCTTCCTGTAAACGAACTTTCTCCTTGCTTATTTGCTGCATCAAATCGTTGATTCCAGGGTAACTTTGCAAAATATATTGTACATTGACAACACCAATGAGATTACTTTGTTCCGCAGCAAAAGCATTTGCCGAAAATCCTAATGCCATAATCACAGTACATAAAAAAGCTATAATCTTATTTTTCATCATTATAATCCTCCAATGATTTATTATTTACATTCTTTCCAAATTTTTTCCATGATTTCTGCGTATTCTTTTTCCAAAAATTTCAAAGTTTCACCTAAAATAGCATTTACAAGCTCAGGATCAAAATTATTATCTTTAGATGTCAAACAGGCATTTAACAGCAAATCACCATCTGCTGATACGGAAAATTTGAAAAGTCTGTAATTATTGTTAAGCGCATTGATGAACTCTGCAATCTTAAGGAATATCTCATTCTTGGCAATTGCCGGTGCAAGCTGAACCTGCAGCAATGTGTAAACGCTTTTGTCAATAAGAATAGCAAAAGGTAATACCTGACCTTTTACCTGCATTCGACTACGAAAAACAGCAGTTTCATTTTCATCCTGCAATTCCTGCATTTCGAAGCATTCGATTTTATTTGCTTCTAAAAATTCTTTCAGTTTTAAAGTTTTTGCATTAATCAATTCTTTTTTTTCTTCAGTTGCTTTTGTCATCTTTTAAGACCCCTTTTATATTATTTATTTGACAGACTGACCTAAAATTTTATGATCAGTCTGCCAAAAAATAGATTAATTAAAAGCTCCAGCGTAATCCTGCATCCAGTCTCCACTTATTGGTAATATCACCACCAAACGACCTTTCATATGTTGCATATAAATAGCTGTTATCGCTTAATTTAGTACTGCCGCCCAGCTGTAATTCATACCATGTTCCACCAAAGTCAATCTGTGTCTTGCCAGCCGGTTCTCCATCTGCAGCATAATTAGTGGTAAAGTCCCCAGCAAATTCATGAACAAAAGACAATTTAGCAAAAATATTACTGCTTTCTGTATTTTTACCAATCCCTAATCCAATTCTGCCGATAAGACTGTTAAAACTATCTTGACTTACATACATATCTTTATTAAGTCCCTGAGCATCGAGGAAATCACTGTGTGCATTATAATCTTTGCCTTGTACTCTGCCAAAAGTCATTTGAACACTGGGATCCCAGTAGAAGCCGTTCTGTTTTTCAAAACGCTTACCATATTCAGCACTGACTGAAGCTCCCCATGTTTTATAATCACCGTCAAGCTTATGCCCCATATCATTATAAACAGTATAATCATTTTTTAAGCTACTGCCTTTTAAAATGATACCGGCATACTGTCCGTCTGTCTTTTGCCATGTACTATAAAGCGACAGACTTATTACAGAATTGTCTCCATGACCACCCAAAGAATAAGTACTGCTGCCGTCATTATAGCTAATAGCTGTACCGACATTCCAGCCGCCGTCAAGTTCTTTGTCATATCCTAACTGATAGGCTTTATAACTGGTACTGAAATTAGTATTTTGAGCATCCATTTCATATTCGCCACCATAAAATTTGGCCCATAAACCATTTTCACCAGATTGCAAACGCAAATCTCCCATACGCTGCATCAAGTCGGCATTTTCACTGCGCCAAATCATCGCTGTAGAAGCCATTGCAGCTTTGGCTCCGCTCATCATAGCCGTTTCTTTAGAACCATAGATAATTTCCGGGTCACTGGTAACTGTCGTAACAGAGCCTGGTTTTAAAGCACCCTGTCCAGTCTTGTCATCACCAAAGGTTATTTCGCCTACCTTCATATAAGCAGAAGACGCTACCAAGCCTTCGGCAATCTGTACATAACCAGTAAGGTTCCTTTCATTATCTACATAGCCTGTATAATACAGCTTTTGTGCCAATGCGTTCAAAACATCACCGATAGCATATTCATCCAGCATATCGATACCGCTGCTGTCTGTGCTCAGTGTAATCACAGAATCTCCTGCGGCTGATTTGATCGTTGTATCGCCGCCGATAATATTTGTCGGAGCACTGATATCATGCTTGTAGATCACAGTAGTACTGCCGCTGTAATTATCAATGGAAAGCTTACTGCCGCTCCCTGTCATATCAATTACACCATTCGTTTTTCCTGCTGACGATCCTGTCAGATAACCTATATGACTATCTTTATCCGTACTATTTGTGTTATACCATACCGAACCATTTTCCAGAACTAATACAAAGTTATCGCTGGTGTTGTATCCATGCCATGTAGCGGCTTCCGTCATCTGTACATTCATCGATCCTGTACTATATCCAGTCCAGTCTGCTCCGTTTGACATAAACAAATTAACGTTCCCTAGTTGCCCCGGTGTGACTCCATAACCTGTGTTATCTTTATAATCACCAATCCAGTGCGAATCTGCAGTACTTAAGCCTATACTTACGCGGCCTTTCGTACCCATACCACCACTAGTTACTATATCACCTTCTATAACTGTTTTATTACTGCCTGATCCTGTAATATTTCCATCATTATCCTTCTTCACATTGACATTGACGATACCCGCATTTTCGCTGGTAAATTCACCATAAGCTCTGATTGCGGCCCAGGCACCGTTTACAGCTTTAATACTTCCGCCGCCAATTTCGATGGTTGACGCTACGGCACTGATTGCCTCGTTTGCCCCTTTGCCGTCAGTCATATCTCCATCGGCTACCACATCAACCAATCCATCAATAACGATACTGGAGGTTTTATCAGAAACACCGTTCATAGACTTAATTACCGCTCCATTAGCCTTAGATGTAGTATCCCCTCTTACTGTCAATACTTTGTTTACTAAATCTGTACCGCCATTATGGATAACAATCTGACCGCCGCCATTAACAAATAAAGCTGCTGTTTGACCTCCACTCGTGCTCTCGGCATTAATATTGATCGCTCCGGCATTATTGATTTCTACTTTTCCATCTCCAATTGCCGTAATCCCTGTAGTGTGAGTATTAGTTATCGTATCGACTTCCATAGCTTTATTATTCAGGTCAATAACAACGCTATGCTCTGCGTTGCTTCCCGATATAGCCGAGCTGATCTGACCTAACCATGGACCGCCGGCAATCATATTTTTCTCTGCACTTATTGTAGTTTTATCTTTGGTAAAGCTGTAAATACCATCGCGCAGCACACCGGCCTTTTTATACTCTTTATCATCACCAGTAATAGCTGTTGTAAATGTTTCCTCAGTCTGATAGCCAGGATAAGTGATATCCGGCGTCAAACTGCCAGTTTCCATACTTCCCTGCCCATTTTCCTCACTGAATTCAATATTGCCAGTATGCTTTGCTGCTGACGATGCAGTCAGGCCTTCGGCAATCTGCACATAACCGGTAAGGTTTCTTTCTCCCTCTATATAGCCTGTGTAATAAAGTTTACCGGCCAGAGCATCCAATACATCGGTAATTACATCTTCATCCAGCATGTCGATGCCGCTGCTGTCTGTACGCAATGTGATCACTGAATCACCTGCGGCAGATTTGACCGTTGTATCACCGCCGATAATATCTGTCGGAGTACTAATATCATGCTTGTAGATCACAGTAGTACTGCCGCTGTAATTATCAATAGCTAAAGACCCGCCATCATTTTGGAAAACAAATCCATTACTGCTTTGACTGCTGCCACCATATAAACTGTTCACTCGACTTTCACCGCTATTATTCCAAAAAGAGCCATTTTTTAGCCAAATATTGACAGTTGAATTAGCATTTTCAGGATTTTTAACACTACCATCAAATTCAGAATCAACTGTCGTAAAGGCAACATTAATCGTTCCACCATTACCAGAACCATAAAATCCGGTTGTTGTTGCGATATCACCCTTCACAACAACCTTATTATCACCGTCTGTTACCACACCTTTTTTGTCCTGAACATTGATATTAATATTGCCGCCATTTGTAATTTGCATTGCATCATAATTATTTGCAATAAATCTGCCCCCGCCGATGTCAATCAAACCACTTTTAGCCCAAAGATTCACAGCATTATTGGTTTCAATATCAGCAAGACCTTTAATATGGACCTCATTGTCGTTATTCGTAAATATTCCCCAGAAATTGATATCAAACGAACTGCCTGAAGTCATACCTCCGCGAATAGTAACCTTATGTTCTTCACTGTTGTCATTGTTGATAATAACTTGAGAAAGCTCTCCCGAAGCATTAGAACCTGCTTTGATACCAGCGGCATAATAATAATCCGAATAGTTAGTAATATTAATTGCACCAGGATTATCGATAACAATACTTCCTTCTTTGACAGCATAGATACCGGCACTGTAACACATTGGACTGGTTTTCTCCATAGCAACAGTAGTATTGATATCCAAATTATGCCCCTGCATATCAATATGAGTATTACTTATACCATTAGAATTATAATCACCATTACCATAATTGGTAATCGTGCCATAATAATATCTGCCGCCGGTAATCGTCGGTTCCGTCAAAGTAGTAGAAATAGCAGTATCTTTAGTAAATACATAAATTCCTGTATCTTTATTCAAAACACCTGCTTTTTTATATTCTTTATCAACATCCCAATTACCAAAAATTTCTGTTGTAAACTTATCTTTTGTCTGTGTTTCAGGATAGGTTACACCAGGTGTTACACTACCGCTTTCCAGATTACCCTGACCGGTAGATTCATTAAATTCAATGTTGCCGGTCTGCTTGGCAATAGAAGCAGATGTCAAACCTTCGGCGATCTGTACATAACCGGCAAGGTTCCTTTCATTATCCACATAACCCGTATAATACAGCTTTTGCGCCAATGCATTCAGCACATCATTAATAACGTCCTCTTCATACAGATCAATACCGCTGCTGTCCGTACGCAATGTGATCACCGAATCAGCTGCGGCTGATTTAATCGTCGTATCACCGCCGATAATATCTGTCGGAGTACTAATATCATGCTTGTAGATCACAGTAGTACTGCCGCTGTAATTATCCACAATAACATTACCGCTGCCGTCAGTCATATCCAAGTCGCTGTTAAAAGCAGACAATGATTTTATATTACTTGCGTCTTTTACTCTCCATACGGCATTCTCCGACATCTCCAAAGCAAAATCAGTTCCACTGCTGCCGCCAGTCCAAACAGCATTGTTACTCATCTTCAAATTTACACTGCCGGTTCCCTGTTTATAGTCACCTGTCCATGAAGAATCAGCCGTATTCAGATTTATATTGATTCTACCCTGATCCCCTGTCGTTAAATCGCCTTCAATAACAGTTTTATTATTTACAGCAGTTGAGTTAATATTTACAACACCATCTGCTTTAATAGCATATTCTGCGCCATTAAGCGCTTTGATCGTACCGCCGCCAATAGTAATCGAAGTATCCGCCTCTGCATTGACAGCAGAATTTCCGGCGCCACTGCCAATAACATCAACTAAACCATCAATAATAATGCTGCTGTCAGAACCTTCAGCTTTCACAGCAGTAATTTTTTTATTTTCGTCAGCAGTTGACCTTACTGTTAAAATATTATCCCCCTCATTATGAATAATAAGCTGTCCACCATTCTGAACTGACAATCCAACAGCTTGTCCGCCATTAGAGCTTTCAACATTAACTGTTATTATTCCGGCATTATCTATTTCTACCTTACCGCCATTTGCAGCATTAATACCAGCTATATCACTGGCATTTTTGCCTGTAATATCCATTTTATTGTTATTTAAATCAATAGCCACGTTATTTTGTTTACTTTCGGACGCTATAACGCTATTACCATTAACGGTAATAGCCGTATCCCTTGTAAAATTATATACACCATCATCCAATACTCCGCCATCAACATAAGCAACGTCATTGCCGCCTGTAATGGCTGTTTCAAAATCTGTAACAGTTTGATCAGGTGTTTTCATCCCTTCACTGGTGCCTTGTCCTGTAACTTCGTCAAAAGCTATATCGCCATAATATTTAGCTGCCGCTTGTGCTGTCAGTCCTTCGGCAATTTCAACCTTACCGCTTAAATTTCTTTCTCCCTGAATATAAGCGTTATAAAATAATTTATTAGCCAATGCATTAAGCACATCATTCTGAATATTGCTGGTACTCATATTAGCATCATAATCAGTACGTAAAACGATATTACTGTCTTTTACAGCTTTTCCTATTTTGATATCTCCTCCTAAAATTTTAGCCGGATCACTGCTGTCATGCTCATACAAAATATTAGTATAACCGCCGTAGTTATCAATTGTTAACTCTTTGCTGTCTGATTTTTGAAAAATAGTACCAGCAGCGGCTTTACTGTCACCACCATGGAAATTGCTGACGCGGCTCATCTCTCCGCTGCCGACATCCTCGTTATCTTGTTTGTATCTGTTATTATTAGCTACGTTATTCCATACAGCGCCATTCTGCAGCCATAAATTAACAGTTCCACCATTATCAACAATACCATTTAAATACGAATCGGCAGTAGTCAAACCAAGATTAATATTACCTGTTTTCAACGCAAAAATATCGCCGTCCAGCTGTACCGTATTTTTTCCAGGAGTTTTTCCATCTACTCCGGCATTCATATTGATAGTACCCAAATAAGAAGCTAATGTATAATATCCATATTTCATACCTTTGGGGACCGTGACCTTGCCACCGTTTATAGTCACACTGCTGCCTTCAGCATTAGTAGTAACGCCATTACCATAAATATCAAAGTCAATATTACCATTAATAACAACCGAACTGTTATTAACGGAAGTTAGTACTCCAGCATTATTGAACCTTGAAAAAACATTTTCTGAATTTATTGGTATACCCCATGTATTATTATCGGCACCCTTTATATTTACATCGCCATTAATAATTATTTTAGATTCTACATTCGCTTCACTGCTAGACTCTCCCCAACGGTCAGTTTTCTGTATAGCTATGCCATTTCCACCATATCCACCACTCATAGAAATATTTACCGGTGCATTAATAGTAATGGTGCTGCCTGAATTTAAACCAGCATCATTCCAAATGGCGTTTGTAAGCGTATTACCGTTTTCATAACCAGCCGTAATAATATTCAGTTCCCCTGCGTTAACAGTAACATCTTTCCCATTACCTGCATAAATACCTACTGGGGAAGCAATATAATTTTTACTTTGAAGCTGCAGACTATTGTTCCCGGTATTAACTGTGATATCATTGCCATCATGTGCATAAATACCTGCTAAAACGTTGGTATCATAATCACCTTCTGCCATCAAGCCAAGGTTAATTACTGTATCTTTATCGAAGCTATAAACCTTATTATCTTTGGTAGCATCAGAATATTTACTGTCTTTGTCAGTACCGGTAATACTAACTGAATAATCCCCTTTTTTTACAGTAGCATTCTGATTAACAATCTGTTCTACCACTCTGGATGGAGCAGTCAGACCTTCCTGAGAAGAAATAGTCAATTTAGCAGTATCGCCAAAAACCACATCTGGCTGCAGAGTAATCATAGAATTCCATTTATATAACTGCTCATCAGTAGAAAAATCCTTTGTCTGCCATGTAAAAGTTGGCGAAGCAGCACCGTCAGTATAAACAGATAAATTGTCCCCTATCTCTACCCATAACCGTTTTGTATAATATTCAGCATCTATTTTCCCAAACCAGTCACTGCCAGACTGACCGCCACCGGAAGGATTACCGCTTATTATTTCTTCCCAATCCTTAGGATTATCTGACATTAAATTAGCCATGGTAGTTTTATAAATTCGAGAATTTATTCCACCACCACTGCCGCTTAAATTATAAGTCATAATATAAGCGGTACCGTTTGGCAAAACTTTTAGATCCCTAAAATCTAGTCCTTTACTTGAAACATTGTTAGGAACATTTATCTTTCTTGAATAAAAAGTATCTAACTGTCCTCCTGTTATGGAAGCCACATCAATGGACGTTTCTTTATTGCCGCCTCCATAATTTTGATAACCGCCAATCGCACTAACAAGTATCATATCATTATACAAGTTCATACGCGGCGTATCAGTATTTCGTCCCATACGCGTATAACCTTGCCATGCAAGACTTCCATCATTACCGATCCTGTATTGCATCAAATATCCGTCATCATAGTCTTGATATCCGCCGTTTATATTGACACTGGCCATTACATATAAATAACCATCTTTAACAAGAAGACCTTCTCCATGTACAGTTGCCGCATCCGTATAAGAACCGCCGCAGTATCTTATGATATCATTTTTTAAATTAACAGTTTTACTGACATCTTCAGTGATACTTGTATTACCAATTTTAGCGACACCTATTTGTCCCAGATCATAACCAGAAGTAAATAAAATATTTCCAGAAGCCGCTGCCGCATGGGCATTGGGGACATCTGTAATCTTACCCGCCGGCAAGTCCTTAGCATTCCAATCACCATCAGCGTCCATAATAACATTACTTTTTAACTCGGTAGTACTGTATGCATACTGTCTTAAAAAAATTTTACTTTCACCATTCACAATAATATTAAAAAGTGCAGGGTCTCTGTTTAAATCTGTCACCACACCAGCTGCCGGTTTAGAGTCCACATCAGTAGTAACATAAGAACCCGTAATAGCACCCATTTGACTATTAGTATAATCCGAAGGAATACCAGCTACCAAATTAGCTGCATCGGCGCTATGCCCAAACAGGCAACTGCCTAAAACAGCAGCTAGAATCGCAGATTTTTTACGACTATTTACTCCCAGTTTCATTTTTACGCCTCCCTAATTAAAATTCATATCTTACCGTTGCATAGTAAGTTCTGCCCTGCAGTGGGAATTCAGGATTAATATATCCAGGTACAATATACGCGGTATTACTGCGTATTTTTTGTTTTGGCCCCTGATCAAAAATATCATTACAACCAAAAGTCAACTGCCAATTTTTTTTGATTTTCCATTTTATGCCGCCATTGATGACAAATAAATCACTGACAGGTTTACCAGATAAATATGCATATTCTCCGCCACGGGAATCACGTGCATAGTTTGTAAAATATTCATCTGTATAATGAGCTTCAGTAAAAATAGCTAACTGTGCATCAGGCCTATAGGTCACTCTGACATTGCCTTCCCATTTCGGCTGATAGGTAGACCAGATTTCAGCATAATCATAGCCAACTGCGGAATTTTTCCTTTCAGCGTGAGTATTCATATAAGTAAGCTGAAGACCTAAATCGAATTTAGACCATTTAAAATTGGACTGAAGTTCAATACCATTTACCCGGCCTCTGTTATCATTAAAATAGCACCAATAATCCAATCCAGCTCGAACAAGCTGCAGCATATTTTCTGACTCACGCCAAAAATAAGTTAATGTAGTATCGTTCGATGCTCCTAAAAACTTAGTATTCCAAACAGCACTTATATCAAACTGCTTACCTTCCTCTGGTAGGGGGAAAATTGCATTCCGCCCTTCACTGTCACCTGGCGCCGGCAAAATACCTGCACCGTCACCTGCAATTTCATACATATTCAGCAGCCTATAGTAAGTCCCGCCTGTCATACGCATCGTAAATTCATCATTGAACTCTTTCTTCAACGCCAACTGCCATGTGACCTTGCCATCGGTCTGCTTATCTTCAGGATGCAGCCAATGATATTTATTTTCCTGATTTGCCTCAAACCTTTTCCCATCACTGTAGCCAGTAATCGTTGACTGGTTATAGCGTAAGCTTGGAGTCAGCTGCCAGCTTCCTGTTTTATCCAAGGTTATGGAATCTTGGAGCTGAATATTAAGAAGATCCTGATCATATCTATTACGGGTTTGCCCCAAAACACTGGCGATATCAGTATCTCCCAGCACCTTATCCATCAACGAACCATCAATATTCAGTCGTTCATGTGAATAATTTATCTGAAAATCAAGCATATTGTTATCTGATATTTTATAAGTACCATCAATTTGTCCATTATACTTATCCGACTTATACTGACTCCATTCGCGCAGAGGAACTGTATTGGCCTGGTGATTAGTACTTTCATCATCTGAAATATGCTCAGCGCGGTACTTCTTATCCTGATGCAGATAATCTACCATCCAGCCCCATTCCAACTTACCTGCTGTATTACGATTTTGTACTAAGAACTCTGTATTCTCCAATTTTTGTCTGCGACTATCAAAATAATAAGTATCATATAAATCCGTACTGGAATTTTCTACAGCTCCATTAGCGTCACCGCCCCACAAGCCGTCTGGTAAATGACGGTCAATTTTATTCCATGCGCCCTTGAACATCCAGTTATCGTTCTGCCACTTGACTATGGCACTACTATTTTTATAGTCATTGTAACGCCTGTACCGCTCAGCATTTTTAGACTCTTTAAGTTTTTTCTTATATTCGTCAAGTTTCTTTTTATCTGCGGCGAGTTTATCGCTGGTTTCCGGATCTGCTTCCGAACCCCATTTATTGATATTTTCATCAGCTACCTGATCAGCATAATCACCAATCAGCTCTTCTTTTATATCACCAGTAATTATTCCAGGCCCGTCATCACTGCCTATCCAGTCCTGATAGGCACCATATCTCCACCAGTTAGTTTCATTATATCCATTAGCCAGATACTGATCTTTAATGCCCTTTTCAATCATTAAATTTTCAAAGGCCCCAGGCTGGCTGTTTTGCGCAATATTATAAGCATTATCGTAAATCGCACCGCTTAAACTATTTTCACCATCACCCCGGACAAAATCAAGCCATGCGTCATTATTTTTTTTAAAATAATCTATCTGTTCATCAGTTAACTTAATTACAGCATTACTGGTACCTGTGAGAACATCTATCGTATCATTATTAAAATTATCTATATTTTCCTGGTAACCTTTGATATCATTCTGCAGTATTGGAATCCTGCGTTCTGCAGCATAATTTTTATACTTGAAATCACCATCACTAGATTCATGATTAATGCCGATCATCAAACTTCCATCTCCTAAAGGAGATACTACTTCCAATGCCCCTTTCATTCCACCATAAGAACTTTTACCAAGCTCAGCAGAAACATTTGGACGTGTAGGTTTTTTTGTAACAATATTGATAACGCCGCCCATAAAAGTACCGGCAAAGCGACTGGGAATATAGCCTCTGTACACTTCTACCCGTTCTATATTTTTAACGGGAATTGTCGAAATATCTACAGCGGCATCACCACCAAGATTACTCAAAACGCCATCTATAAAAACGCCGACCTGCGCTGCCGTTGAACCGCGTACCGTAACTGTAGTATATTGTCCCTTGCCGTTGACCTCTCTGACATGCACGCCCGGCACCTCACGCAGCAAATCAGGCAAAGATTTCTGTTCCCCTTTATAATCATCCGACCGTACTACCGTTACCGTTCCCGGGGATAATTTTGCTTCCCAGTCAGGTCTTTTAGCTTCAACTGTTACGCTCTCCAATGAAAATTCTGCAATATCCCCCTGATCAGACTTATTTTCTGCATACGAAAAATTTGGAATAGTACATATCCCTATTAGAGAAAACATTACCAGTTTTTCACTTATTGCGCCCCTTTTTCTTGTGAAACATCTCAACTTCATACAACTCTCACCCTTCCTAATATTTCTAAATACCCAGCAAACCCCATAGTTTAATGTATATCTGTTGCAACAGATTAATAAAATAACCATTCAGATAAAAAATAAACTTACAACATATGGAAATGGATACATAGTAAAAATTTTAAACAACAAAATAATCTGCTTAAACAGCAAATCTATATGCTGTCCCAATGCTGTCCCAGCAAAACTACGTATCCAACTCATACATCGCAAGTTATCCGGATGATATAAATAGGTGGCGCCCTGGCTCAGTTCATCACACTATCGTTCCTCTGCGAAAGGATTGCAACGATAATATTCCCCTTACAGTTGCGGGACAGCCCCGGATTCTAACCGGATTCCCCACACAGTCATCATGACTTCTATTTCCAAATATTCAATTTTAGCAAATAATACACTATTTTTATTTCTTTTTTTGTTTTTTAGTTTCGTTTTTTAAATTGTTTTATATACTATTTGCTTGTATTATAGCACCACTTCCCCCCCAGTCAAGCGACCGTCCGCATCGAGCGGACGTCGCCTTGACGCTGCGCTAAATAGCTGTTTACAAGCTCTTTCCGGCTTTTTTCCACTACTTTTATCATTAATAAAAATCAAGTATACATAATTTTTTTACCGAATTTCAAATAGCATCTTTTATTTTTCTCCCTAAAAAATAAAAGATAGATACTTTATCAGTATCTATCTTTTTGGCAAAATTCTAAAAAAAGAAAACAACCATAACTAAATCATGGCTGTTTTCCTTTTATAATATTCGTCTAACTATTTAAGAAAAAAGGCAAACTCTTTAAAAAAGGAGTTTGCCTGCTTTATTCGTGGTAGCGCCAACGAGAATCGAACTCGTGATTTCGCCTTGAGAGGGCGACGTCTTAGCCGCTTGACCATGGCGCCATTGGCTCCGGGACTAGGGCTCGAACCCAGACAAGATGATCCAGAATCACCTGTGCTACCATTACACCATCCCGGAATTGTGTTGAACACAAGGGTTATTATAACTCACTTTGCCGCGATTGACAAGTACTTTTTTTACTTTTTCTTACATTCCCTTATTATAAGTGAACGTATCCAGGGTTTCGTTGATCTTTTTGGCCAGAGATTCCGGCAATCCTTCAATATTGACGTTGAGGAAGCCGCGGACGATAGTAGCAGTTGCCTCTTCTTCGTCCATCCCTCGCGCCATCAGGTACTCGATCTCTTCAGGAGCGATGCGGCCCACAGCGGCCTCGTGGCTCAGTTCGGCATTGCCGGTAAATGCATCCAGCTCCGGTATGGCAGAAATATAACCTTTATCACTGAGCATCAAGCCGTTACATTCCAAATGGGCACGGATGCCTTCGGCACGACCTGTAAGATTGCCGCGGTTGATGATCTCACCGCCGGTAGAAATAGTACGGGTCACGATTTCGGCACGGGTACCAGGCACTTCTAGCAGTGCCTTGCCGCCGATATCAAGATGCGAACCCTCCGGTGCCACTAAAATAGAATTTAAACGCGCCACAGCGCCTTTGCCTACCAGCTTGGTAGTAGGATACATCTGCACATCTTTTACTTTTTCCATGCAGACATAATTAGAAATAAACTGGCCGCCTTCTTCGATGATCGTTACGCTGCGAGGACGCACAGCAATATTTTCGCCCCAGCTGTGGATCATGGTAAAGGTCAGCTTAGCATTTTTTTCAACATAAAATTCACTGATACCGATATGCACGCCTTTTTCAACACCAGGATCACTGGCACAGCCAGAGATGATATTCAGCTCAGCGCCTTCTTCTACAATAACAATGTTATGGACACGCTGCAGCTGCTCCTCGTGACCGATAAAAACGCAGGCCTGCAGCGGAGCTTCTATCTTCTGCCCAGCTTTGACTCTGATAAAATATCCCTGTTCCTGCTCCAATGCAGTTTTAGCAGTATATTTATCAGTATCTGCCTTCACGGCATTCCACCAGTATTTTTTGACAAGTTCAGGATATTTTTTAGCGGCGGCGCCGGTATTCATCAATTCCAGCGGCAGCTGCGGCTTTACTTCGGCCTCAATAGGCGCATTGTCGACCTGAATAAAGCTGGCGCTGCGATTCTCCCGCTCCAGATCGATACCAACATGCTCCAGCCGTTCTTTCCCTGCTGCTGAAAGCTCGGCGGTACTTTGCACATGCTGTTCGTTATTATCATCAAATTTTTCCAAATCGATATCATTGCCAAAAGCAGCTTTTTTAACCAGCGCTTCCTGCAGATTTACCTGTTCACTCATTTCATTCCCCTCCTGCAGCCGCCATTCACACATTTCTCATAACCGGTCTTGCTGATACAGCTCAATACATCCAAAGGATCGCCGCTGGTACAGCTTAAAGTGCCCTGATACAGAATATGAGCATGCGAAGCCGGCACATACTTCAAAATATGTCCGACATGAGTAATAATCAGACCGCTGCGCTGACTGCTGAGCGGATTATAAGTGTCACAGTCAAGATTATGGGCACAGCAGGGTTTATCACAGCCGGTGCCGCCACAGGGCTCGTTATGCAGAATGTAGTTGGCAGCCCGTCCTACAAGTGCGATATTTTCCACGTCGACACCTGATTCAGGTTCATCTAAAAGCAGCAGATCAGGTTTTTGCGCCATCAGCTGCAGCAGCTCGGAACGCTTCAGTTCACCGCCGCTGAAGCCTTCATTAACGCTGCGGTCAAGAAAATCAGCCAACCCCATCCATCTTGCCATTTGCTCCGTTTCCTGAGGCGTAGCTCCGCAGATCTCAATCATATGGCGCAGCGACAAGCCGCGGATCGTCGGCGGACGCTGGATCATTACGCCTACACCTAAACGGGCCCGCTCATAACAAGGAGCTTCGGTAATATCATGACCTTTAAAATAGATTTTACCGCTTAATACCTCATAACGTTCAAAGCCCATGATCGTCCCGATCAAAGTAGATTTACCGGTACCGTTAGGCCCGAATAAAACATGGACCTCACCCGGTTTAATGTGCAGGTTAATATCGTGAAGAATCTGTCTGCCTTGTACGGCAACAGACAGATTTTCTATTTTCAGCATAATTGTATCCCTCTTTCCGAAATTTTTACTGATTTATTATAACATACAATGCCGGCAAAAACCATACTCTAATTGTAGGAATTAAATCATCACACTTCCTGCGCAAGATAGAATTTTCAGGCTCACTGTGTTAGAATAATCTTATTCAAATATTTGGGCAGCACTATCCGACAACTCAAACTATAAATTTACCGGCAGGCACGTGGAGGTTCTATGCATCAGTATTTATTTCACATCGGCGATTTTCCCATCCGTATGTACGGTTTAGTTCTCTGTATAAGCATTTTTTTAGCAACTGGTGTTGCTTACTTTCTGGCCAAACAGGATGGCCGCTGGCAGCAGCATATCCTGGACATTGGTATTTACGGCGGCTTTGCCGGTTTGATCGGCGGACGCCTCTGGGATGTATTCTTTTTCGACTGGGATTATTACCAGCATCATCTGCTGGAGATACCTTTTGTCTGGCAAGGCGGCATGGCAATCCAGGGAGGCGTCATCGCCGGCGTTCTGGCAGGCATCTGGTACTGTAAACGGCATCAGATCGACTGGCTCGCTTTAGCCGATATCGTCTGTCCCGCAATTTTGATCGGTCAGGCAATCGGCCGTATGGCCAATCTGCTGAACGGCGATGCTTTCGGGACGCCTACAGGCGGTAATTTTGGTCTTTTATATCCGGAAGGTACGCTGGCTTTTAAAACCTATGGTGCCGTTCCTTTGTGGCCAGCCGAAGTTTGGGAAGGCCAGCTGGATATCGTTATCTTCGCGCTCCTGCTTTTATTCCGCACTACTGATCACGCCAAAGGGCAGGCCATGTGTCTGTATGTAATGCTGTATTCAGCTGTACGCTTCGGTCTGGAAATGCTGCGCGGCGATTATGTCGAGCCCTTCTTATTTGGTTTAAAATCGGCCCAGGCTACCAGTCTTTGTTTTTTTCTGATCGCTTTAGGCTTCTTCCTCTATTTTGGCTGGCGTGAAAAACACACTGAAGCTGTACAGCAGATAACTAATAAAAAACGCACTAAAAAATAAAAATGCACATATTAAAAAGAGGCCGGCTATATGCCGGCCTCTTTTGTTTAATAGAATAACATAAAAACAAAACGCAGCAGGAACATCGCGCTCAAACCACGCACCAACCAGGAAACCTCTGACCATTTGCCTACTGCCAATTTAACAAAGCTGAACATAATAAAACCGATCGCAATACCATCGGCGATATTATAACCGAAACACATAATCATCATTGTAAAATACGCAGGCACGGCAACTTCCAGATTCCGCCAGTCAATATCGCCAATATCCGATGCCATCATAATACCGACCATGATCAGCACCGGAGCAGTAGCCGCAGCAGGCACCATACCCAGCAGCGGCGCCAGAGATACGCTCAGCAGAAATAATAATGCCGTTACAACAGAAGCAAAGCCTGTCCTGGCGCCTGCCGCCACACCTGTGCTAGACTCGACATAAGTCGTTACCGTCGATGTTCCAAAAAAGGCTCCCATCACGGTAGCAGTCGCATCTGCCAATAAAATCCGTTCGCCATTGATGATATTGCCATCCTCATCAACAAGATTAGCCCTTGAAGCAGTCGCCAGCACAGTACCGATCGTGTCAAACATATCGGCGATCGTCATTGTGATCATCACTGAAAACAATGAAAAAATCATAACTCCGACTCCCTTAGAAATATCGAACAGCTGCACAAAACCGCTCAGACACTTGCCAAAAGTTTCACTCAAATCACCAACAGGCATTGTACCTGGCAGATGCAGCCCCAACTGCCAGCCGCTGAAAAACTGCAGATAACAACCCAATATCGAAGTAATAATAATACTGAGCAGCATCCCGCCTCTTGTCCCGCGCAGTAAAAAACCGATATTCATAAAAATACCTACCAATGCCAGCTTCGCTGAATCATTGGCAAAAGTCAGCGCAGGAATGATACTGCTGTCCAGTTTCATGCTGTCACCCAACGGGATAAAACTTCCCGGATTGGCTGAAAAGCTAAGCAAGGATGCATTTTTTAAACCGATGTACAAAATGAACATCCCTATACCGATGCCGATCGCTTTTTTCAAATGCATCGGTATTTCCGAAATGATCCTGCTGCGCAGTCCGGTAACAGAAACCACAACAAAAATAATACCTGACAGCAGTACCGCTCCCAAGCCCTGCTCCCAGGTATAACCCATGGCCCCGCATAAAGTATAGGCAAAGAAGGCATTAATCCCCATTCCCGGAGCCAACCCAAAAGGAGCATTGGCGTATAAGGCCATCAGCAGTGTACCTGCAGCCGCAGCCAGGCAGGTGGCCAGCATTACCGTACCTTTATCCATACCGGCAGCAGCCATGATCTGCGGATTGACGAAAATGATATACGCCATCGTCACAAAGGACGTAATTCCTCCGATCGTCTCACGCTGCCAAGTGGTTTTAAGCTCCTGAAACTTAAAAAAACTTGCTACAAAATCATTCATTTGCCGCTTCCTCCGGTCATTTTTACATTTCACAAACTGTTCAAAGGTTTGCCCTTTTTCTGTCAAATGTCTGTTGTATACTTAAAGCATAGCAAGTGATGAACTTGCTACACCCTTCCCATCAAATTCATCATAAACAGCTTTCCTATGGAGAAACCGTTCGCTACCATCCCCAGCGAACGGTTTTCTCTTTGTCCGCAGAACACTGAAAATAAAGTCGTGCCGTATAGCACGACTTTATTTTTTTACGGCTTCAGCAACGGCTTTCATACAGGCTACCAAAGATCCTTTTTCACGATGATGATTGATACACTCGCAGCACTTGCCATGACGCACACAGTTCACCATTTTACAGGTACAGTTGGCTTCGTTGCAATTCACCATTTTCATACCTCCCCTGATACTGATTTATCTATATCTGCGTAAAGGACACAGAACCTCTGCATATTTACCCTTGGCATTCTGCAGAGTAATGTTAACAGCCCACATAGGCATTCCAGCATCATCCTCAGTATGCGTACACTGAAACAACCGCTTCCCGCCAATAAATTTAATGATATCTTCCAATTCCAAAAGCAGAACCAAATCCTCACGACTATAGGCATCCAGCCCCTCGTCTGAAAAAAAGACTGTCGCTACTACCAGCTCGTCCATCTGCCAGCATTCCAGGACGTAGGGCCTGCCGCCAATGATCGAGCCTTTGTAATAACCGATATCAAGCACACCGTCAGCATCCGGTTCGTAGGGGGAAGGGATATATTCACTTCTATTGGGAACAGGGAATTTTATTGCTTGCATAATACACTCCTAGATTATTTGTATTGATTCAGAACTTTTTTACAATATTTGACAAAATCTTTTTTGACATTTGCAGGCTCCGTCACTTTAACTTTATTTCCAAAGCCGAACATCCAGCCGTAAAAAGCCTGGTCAACAACGGCAGTACCTTCGATGACACTTGTTTCTTCCTTACTTTTTTTCACTTTACTGTCAGCCAGATATTCCAGCACGACCGGCACTATTTCGTTACTGCAGCGTAATTCAACGGGACATAACAACTCAGCATCATCATATTTCTGTGCTTTCAAGTTTTCTCTCAATGTTTCGGCCTGATACCTGCTGGCTAACCGAGCCAGCTTGTCTACCAGCTTCTGGGCCTTATTTTGGGTAATAGCAGAAGATTTAACCACTGCTTCTGCCAGCAGCTGCAGCTCAGACAGCGTAAAAAGCCTGCTGCCAATTCTATAAATATTGGCTCTGCTGCGTGTAGCAATAACATCCAAGCCAAAAGCCTGCAGTGTAGCGATATCGTCATACAAGCTTTTCCGTTCGGCAGGTATTTCCAGCTCTGCCAATCTTTCGATCAGCTGCTGTACTGTAAGTACATGCTTTTCGTCAGTTTCTTCAAGCAGAATCTGCTGCAGATACAGCAACTTTGCTTTTTGATTTGCTTTTTTTGACATAATCCGCACCTTCTTTTCGGAAATGCTTATAATTCCACTAAATACTATATTAGCCACAAAAACTCTTTTCCCTGCCGTAGCGGTAATTTTTTTACAAAAAAATACTCTGGCCTCAGCCAGAGTACAAAATATTCTATCCCTGCACAATATACCAGCCTTTATTTTCTCCGGCCAGCAGCAAATAGGTATCGGCATTGTCCATAAAGCCCTGTAAGGCTTTTCTCTGCACAACGACCACGTTATCTTTTACCCCTGCATAGCTTTTCAGCTCGGCATAGGGCATAACGTTTTTACTGCTCCAGCTGAAGGCTTTAGGTTTGAAGCCTTCGATCTCGTCCTGCGGCAATAATTTTACCAGTTTCTTCCCGGAATAAAATACCGCTGATGTCGGATATTCGCCATACAATCCGATTTCAGCCTTCTCAGGATACTTGTTCTGCAGCTGCAGTGCCAGCTGCTTGCCTGAACGCAGGCCGCTCAACGGCACTGCCACCGTGGGAATCATCGCCAGATTGAAAAACAGAGCCATTGCGGCAACAGCTGCCGTCAGATATTTTTTATTACAGCTTTTAACAGCATACACCAGCCCAAGGCCTGCCAGTGCTGTCAGCAACACTAAAAATTCATCCTGTACCGGAGCTATGCCCTTAAAACGACACCAATAAACTGCTCCTGCTAAAACAGCGTAAAATAATCCGTGGAACAGCAAATAGCCGCGGCTGAACACTCTGGAACCTTTGACCGCCAAGTAACGGCCTAACAGTAACGCTGCCGGAAACAAAAGCGGGTATGTATAAGTGATATACTTTGTAGCCATATTCTGAAAAAAAACAAACACTATAGCCGCCCAGAGCAACAGAAACACAGTTAAATCATCAGGCCGCTGCCAGCTTCCCTGTTTTCTGAATTTCTGCCACAGACACTGCGGCAGAAACCCGCTCCAGGGAAACAAAGCCAGAATATTTACAAGAGTATAATAATAAATGACATTGTCACGGGGGTGTTCGGAAACAGTAGCCCGCAGCAAGTTATGCGTTCCCAAAAAAGTTTTTGTAAAAGCATCGCCATGTAAACTGATCATGGCCAGATACCAAGGCAGCCCTATGATCAGAAACAGCAAAGTACCGCTGCAGAGCTTCATTTGTTTCACTTCCTGCCAGCTTTTAGTAACAGCCAGAAACAGAAATATGATAAGCCCCGGCAGCAAAAAACCGATTGGCCCTTTGGTCAGCGTTGCCAAAGCGGCGCCGGCATACATCACGTAATAATACTTTTTCTGCGGCGTACTGTAGCCCAAATAAAAGAAAAGCAAGACCGCGCTGAAAAAGAAAAATAAGATCGCATCAGTGATGACTGATTTGCTGATCAGGAAAAATTCAACTGATGTTAAAAGCACTAAACCACTGTAAAAAGCAGTTTTATCATCAAAAAGTTTTTTTGCGCCCCAGATAAGCAGCCCCAGACCTGCCAAACCAAAACAGGACGGAAAGAAACGGGCAGCGAATTCGGTAAAGCCGAATATTTTGAACCCCAATGCCGTCAGCCAGTAAAAAAACACCGGTTTATCAAACCAATATTGTCCGTAAATCTGCGGCGACAGCCAGTCTCCCGATACCACCATCTCCTTAGCGGTCAGCGCGTAATTTGACTCTACCGAGTCTGTGATCAGTAAAGATCCGTTAAACACAAATAATAGCAATAATGCAGCCAGCCAAAAAACAGTCCAACTTTTCCTGCTCATAAAAAACAACTCCTTGCCTTTATTTCAGCCTTATCATAAAAAATGCGGCTGAAAATAACCTGAAACAAGGAGTTGTTATTTTTAATGTTGTACCGTTAATGGCAGCTTGACAATAAAGCTGCTGCCGCCATTTTTTTTACTCTCAACTTCAATCGTCCCATGATGCTGCTCAACGATCAGCTTGGCAATCGGCAATCCTAAGCCAAAACCGCCTTCAGCACGCGTCCTTGCTTTATCGACCCGGTAAAATCTTTCAAAAATCCGCTCGATATCTTGGGTATCAATGCCAATGCCTTCATCCTCGACCTTGATAACAAGCTGGCGGTTTTGCCGCAGTGCACTGACTGTGACCGTCCCTCTAGCCGAATACTTGATAGCATTATCAACTAAAATCGTCAGCAGCTGTTCCAAACGCATCCGGTCGCCCCAAATGATCAAACGTTCCTGTGCCAGCCGCTGCTCCAGCTTTAAGCCCTTCTGTTCTGCCAGCATACTTAAAGTACCAAGTGTCTGCTCAAACAGCACGTTAAAATTGACCTGCTCCAGTTTAAGATCACCGGCGCCAGCGTCATTGCGGGCCAGTGACAGCAACGCTGCAACCAGATTATTCATCCGTTTTATTTCTATGCGCATTGTTTTCAGAGTATCGACAGTAAATTCACTAAAATTACTGTCCGTATCCCCTTCCATACCCTCTGCGGCTATCCCCATTACTGTAAGCGGAGTCCGCAGTTCATGTGAAGCATCGGCAACAAATTCACGCTGACGTTTAAACATTTCCCTGATCGGCTTAATACTACGCCCTGCCAGGTAATAACCGACGCCGGCTCCGCAGCAGATAAAAAACAGGCTCATCAGAACAAGCCAGAGGATCTCGCCCTTTTCTTCATAATAATAGTCGCTCAAATCCTTAAACATATATAAAGTTGCAACACTGGCATTTCCGTCCAGTATCTGATCCCTCCCAATAAGGTAGATCCACAGCCGGTCATTTGCATCGCGCAAAGTTACCCATTTTACTTTTCTGTCATGCTGCGGCCACTCACTGCGCAGTGCCAGTAATTGTTGACCAACGGGACTGCCGCTGACCTGATCGTGCAGCAGCACATCCGAACCCGGCTGCAGCATATAAGCCAATTCCCTGCCGACTTCAATAGAGTGCTTGGACACCGGCAATTCACCGCTTGCTACAAACTCCTCACCTTCATGGATGATCAGTTCGCGCATCTCCTGCTTTTCATGCGTCAGCACAGAATGACCCAACAGAATAATGCAGCCTGTAACGATCATTACTACTAGCAGGGAAAAAATACCTGTATAAATAATGGTGAGCTTTAAACGTAATTTATCAAACATCCTCTACCTCTAACATATAACCGACACCACGAACAGTCTTGATCAGGCTTTCTGCTCCGATAGACGCCAATTTCAATCGCAGCGAACGGATATGCACATCCAGATTATTTTCGGTAACATCGCCGTCTATACCCCAGACACGTTCCAAAAGCAGCTCCCTCGGCAAAATCTGCCCTGCATTGATCAATAACAGTTCCATCAGCTTAAACTCACGTGGGCGCAGCTGTATCTTCTTGTTTTTATAGCCTACAGTATAGTCTTTAACGGCTAAGGTAACACCTTTACAGACATAATCCTCCTGCTTGTAGCTGCCCTGACGGCGCACCAAGGCATGCAGCCTGGCCAACAGCTCGGCCATTTCAAACGGCTTGACCAAATAATCATCGGCGCCTTCGTTAAGGCCGGCCACCTTATCTTCCACACTGTCACGAGCTGTCAGCAGCAAAATTTTGCCCTGGTATTCTTCTGCACGCAGACGTTTACACAAAGCTATGCCATCAAGCTTCGGCATCATCCAATCCAAAATCAAAACATCATAGCCGTCACGATAACACTGCTCATAAGCAGCCTCGCCGTCTTCCACCCAGTCAGTTTTGATATTTTCCTTTTTCAGCAGATTCTGCAGTAGTCGTCCCAGATTTTTATCATCTTCAGCTAACAGTATTTTCATTGCGTTCACCTCTCTGGCAACTTATACCATACCCATATTAAAATTAGCTGAATTTGCGATAAATCCTGCAAAAAAAAGGACGCCGCAGCGTCCTTTTTTAAAAAATTATTCGGCTGTATCTGCCGCAAGCTTTTTACCCGGCTGCAGCACAGCTACAACGGCGTAAGTCAAAATGCAGGCAAACCATTCCATATAAATAACATTCGGGAAAATACGTACTGCCGGTACAAACTGCCACAATACCAGCATGATAAAACCGACCAGCAGTGTCCAGAAACCGGCAGCCTTACAGCTGTACTGCGGGAAAAACAACGCCACAATAACAATAACACTGAAAGCAGCCGTCAGGCTGAGACCAATCATGATCGTTCCCAAAATGCTGGAAACACCCATCGCCATACCCAGCGTCAGTACGCCGGAGATCACAATGCACAGACGCATCATCGTCAGCTGCTTGGCATCTGAACATTTAGGGTTGATAAAACGTTTATAAATATCGTTGGAAAACAGAGTACCCGCTGAAAGCAGCAGGTTACAGGCAGTTGAAACATCGGCCGCCCACAAAGCAGCCAGAGTAACGCCCGCCAGTACAGGCTGCAGCCCGACAATGACCTGCGGCAAAGCCAAAGCTGCCTGAGCGTCAGGATACATGGATTTGGCACAAATACCCAGCAGTGCCGCCAAAACGCCTACCGGAAGCATGATAATACCGCCCCAGACAAAGCCTTTTCTTGCAGTAGCGGCATCTTTAGCACCCAGTGAAATCTGCAGAATACTCTGCAGCGACAAATTCACTGTAACCAAAGTAATTACCCAGCTGGCAATCGTTTTCAGCCCAACCCCTTCGGTAAAGCTGAACCAAGGGACGTTAGCGGGCAGTGTCTTGGCCAGAGTATCAATGCCGCCAACCTTATCCAACTGGATAAAGGTAGCTACCACGATCCCAAAATAAATCAAAATAATGTTTAGAACATTTGTCAATGAAGCCGACCACATACCGCCGATAAAGGTGATACTGATAAAAGTAATCGCGCTGACCAGCATACCTGTTTTAAAATCAAAAACCTCTGGCATGATAGCATGCAGGATACTGCCGCCGGCGATATATTGCAGTGAAATAATTACCAATTGGATAACGATCTGGCAGAACACGCCCAAAATAACGGCATTCGTGCCATGATGTCGTTCGATAAGTTCAGAAATAGTAGTGATGTTTTGCTCGCGGTATTTCTTCGCCATAAAAATACCCATCACGATAGCGCCTATTGCCCAAGCAATAGTATACCAGCCGGCAGATAAACCGACCCTGAAAGCATGCTCTGAAACACCGATCGTCGAAGCCCCGCCAACAGCCAGACCGATGATCGTGACTGCGATAAGCGGCGCCGATAATCTGCGGCCTGCCAGCGCATAATTTTCCGCATTGCCTTCGCTGCGCTTTTTAGCAAACCAACTGATACCGAACAATGCTATGATGTAAAGTATCAGTATCGCTAAAGAAACTGACATAAAAATACCCCTCCCGATTTTTTGGCAATAAAAAACGCCCGCTATTGTGGACGGCCAAAGAGTAACTTTATTGTACGCAAAGTTTACATTAAAGTCAAGCAGAACTTACACAATTTCACACAAAACTGCTATACAGGAATATAATATGCACATTTGTTTTTGCAGGCAACACCTATTGCTTTTTCATATAAAAGAATCCTTGCACAATAATTTATACAGTGATATAATTAATTGTGTTTGTTTTACTGTGTCTTTGATTATAATTATTAATTTTAACAATTTATTTGTGAATATTAGAACCTAAGGGAGATGATTATCATCGGCAGGAAATCACGCAACACAGATCAGGCCTTAATTAAGGCGGGCATAGAATTAATTGCTCAGGGTAATTACGACCCGACTGTACGCGCTATTTGTACTTTAGCAAACGTTAACCAGGGTATGTTTGTTTACTACTTTGGTTTTAAAGAAGAATATATGAAAGTCCTTTTTCAAAAAATTTACGAAGATTATCTTTCCAAATTGCAGGATTATCCTGAAAAGGATGCCAAAGCCGCTATCCAGCTGCAGCAGATCTTCTACCGTATGACAAAATATTTTATCGAAAACTTCAATACGGCAAACTTTCTGACTGAAGCCTTATATCACAGCAAAGCTGCCTCCTATTTCACAAACTACCGCGTCCAGCATTTTATCTTCGTCCGCACACTTATCGAACAGGCCCAGCGTGAAGGCGATATCTGCAGCGATATGAACAGTTATGAAATCTACACGACTTTGCAGAGTATACTGATCCAGCCGATAATTATCAAAAATAATATCTTACAGCAGCATAAAAACGAACCGCTGATGGATAAACTAAAACTTATTGACGTTTCCTCAGAAAGCAGTCTGCAAAAAAGGCTGCGCGTTGCTTTTAAAGGCCTTCGCCCCTGATAAACGCCTCTGACAATATTAAAAAAAGCAGTTGACATTTTTCCAGAATCATATATAATAATATCGTTGCTTAGTAATCCAAGCAGCTTCAATGACTCCGTAGCTCAGTTGGATAGAGCGTTTGACTACGAATCAAAAGGTCGCAGGTTCGAATCCTGCCGGGGCCACCATTAGAATGTAGACACCGCAATAATTTGCGGTGTTTTTTATTTTCTGGGGAATAGATGTCAATTTGATACGGGGAATATTTGGGGAAAAATATCAAGATGCCATATAAAAGCCTTTCAATACAATTTATTTGTACTGAAAGGCTTTTTCACAATTATTTATTTTTCCAGCACTCCATTATTTCGAAGCGTTCACATATATTTCTACTTCTAACCCAATTCATTAAATCCCAAAATAACCCAAACCCAAAATCCGAAATACCTTCTATTCTTTTGTATTTATATTCATTGAATCCTTCATTAGAACCTATATATTCCAAATTTTTATGATATATAGGACGTAAACAATCTTTTATATCTAATCTTATTCTATTAAAATAATACGCTAAACAATATAAGTATTTATCAATATGAGCGCCTTCATCAACAAAATAATTATAAAAATCTGATATTGTTACAATTAAATTCCTGATATCTGTCAATTCGTCTATTCTTTTAAAATTATTCTTTAATAAAATATTTTTCAACTTCTTTCTGCATGCATCAACATTTGTAAAATTATGTTTTGAAAAATTAGCACAAATATATATAACATCACTTCTTTTTATTTTTAGATCAACTTCCAAGTCAAATGAAGCAAAATAAAAATCTTCATATATAACTTCTTCATGATACCACTCTTTTAATAGGTTCAATGAAACACACAAGTTTTCCAATTTACAATTACATAATTTACTATCAATACCCATTTCAAGAAGCAAATCAAAACACGATTTTCTATTACGATTACTATTCAAAATATTCCCGGCAGCGGAAAAGAAATCAATGGTGTGAGCAAAAAAATATTTAAGACTTTCCATATTTTTGGGCAATATTGTTCCTACACCATTGTTGATTGTTATGCATAAAGTAGAATGATTAACAATTCTATCAAAAATCTGAGTAGAAGCTAATAACAAACAAATTTCTTTTTCAATGTCATTAAACTCAAAATTTTGTTCCATCAAGCACCTCCAAATCAATAATTTCTTTTTTATTATAACATGGAACAATATTACAGAATCATCTTCATATTTTAACTGTTATTCCAGCCATCACATTACCTTGACGCCCTGCTATCCACCCACCAATGTTATTTTTAACAGGAAAACCAATCATACCAACAGCACCATCTTTAGAAGTGCCTATACCAATTTCCCAGTGCTTAGTCTTATCAATTACCGGCACTGTAATATTCAGATCAGCTCGGCTTGTTTGATTTAACTGCAGCTTATATTTATCAAAAACATACTTTTCATCATCAGCCTTTTTTATTTCAAAATCTTTGCCATTTACTTTCACTGCCAGCTCCTGCTTACCAACATTTACATCAACATCTGTTTTTTCTGTGCTGCCGTCCTGGTAGATATACTTAGGCACATAAACTATTTCTGTTTTGGTATCAGTTTTATATTTTACTTCTGTTTTTATCTCCGGCTCTGCAACCGGGCAGATGTGCAACCATGCACGTGCATACCAGCCGAGGAAAAAAGCAGCCACACATAATACTACTGTAATAATTTTATATTTATTTTCCACAAATATACCTCCATAAAAGTAAAAGGGCATCTTAAAGATGCCCTTTATCAATTTTTATAACAAATAATTGCCATCAAAAAGCTTACCGTTTATGTCATAGCTATCAGTAAACTGCCACATTGTGGCATTCGGCCAATCACAGCTACGTCCCCATTGCGCCACCCAATAAGGCACATAATCCGCCAGCTGATCTGTATAAATTTTATTTTCCAACCAATCTAAATTGGCATAAATACCACAGCTATATCCAGCTTCATTGCAGGCAACAATAAAAGCACTGCACATATTTGTGATAGTTTGATTCGTAGGCATACCATTTCCGGATTTATAACCGTCCGCATCTTCCATATCAAACCATAAATCCATTTCAATCTTATCTTTTGTCAGCCCCGCATCTTTTAAAACATATAGCATATATCTAGCTTCTGATCTTGCCGCTGCTTCATCCAAAGCGTAGCTATAATAATATACGCCAATTTTTAGGCCGGCTGCCAACGCTCCATTTACATTTTCATAAAAATTAGTATCCAAATGCCTATTTCCAAAACCAAGCCGAATAATGGCAAAATCCATACCAGCAGCTTTTACTGCATTCCAATCTACATAACCATTGTTTTCAGATACATCAATGCCTTTTAACATTTTTATAACCGTCCTTTCAGTTTTCCGATAAGCTTATCCAAAACATCAACACCTGCATCACTTAAATTTTCAATTACCGATAATACTTCAGTAACTACCATATAACCAATAACAAGACTTACCATCCATGTAGGCGTATTCAATATGTGCATCATTAAATCTCCAACGCCAGCAACAAAAGCACATATAACATAAATTGCAATCTTTCCTAATCCACGTTCTTTCATTGTGCTGCTATTTATTCGCCCTGCTTTTCGTGCAGTTTTGGTGCCTTTTATACATGCAAGAATAGAAGGATTTTCAACACCTTTTTCTTTTAAAAATTCATAACTTATAGCAACCCATTTGGTTATACAATCAACAAAAACCAAAAGAATAAATCCCATAAACAAAATAAAATGTTTGTGCAAAAACAATGTTAAAACTGCTGCCATTAAAATTTTAAAGCTAAATAATTCAAAAATTTTATTACCAGCATGTGTCATAGCATTAAGCACAGTTTGCAAATCCATTATTCAGCCTCCTATCGGAAAAACTTCTTCCAGCTTTTCTTTTCCTTCTGCTTCAGTAACAGCAATCAGCTTTGCTTTTATATCTTCATACCAAACATAAGCGGCCAATTGGCTATTGCGAACAGTATCATACGCTTTTTTCATGCTAGCATAGTTGAGCATAACAAGGCCTTTTTTATCTTTGTCTAACCAAACCTTATAGCCTGTTTCTCCATCTTGCTTGACCATAAGCGGCGTATATGCAGCCATAAAGTTAGTTATATCTTCAGGCGCACAATCAAAGCCATAAGTAACACCAGCAATTTCAATCCAACGCACTTCATCACGACGATTAGCAAATTCAGCTCCCGCTGCGTTTATGTATCTGTTTTTAGCATAATCAAACGGCTCAACATCTGTGTATTGCTCCCACAGTCGATTCCACGGATAGAAAAGACGTTCATTATTTTCTACTGGATATTCTGCATTTACAATATTTATAATTTTATTATTTTCATCAAGAATACAAATCATTAAAGTACCCCCAACTCTTTTATAAAAACAATTCCTGCCCCTCCAGCAGCACCAGCTCCTGCGCCATAACCAGCACTACCGCCGCTACCACCATTAGCAGTTACAACACCTGAATTTTTAATAGAACAAGAAATAATAATAACGGCGCCACCACCACCGCCGCCACCGCCGCCACCAGAATACGTTACACTTGCTGATACACCAGCAGACCCGTTATATCCATTTGCCGCTATAGTACCTGTTATAATTGTTTCGCTAGCTATAATCTGGATGCTTCCACCACCTCTTCCTCCATTTCCACCAGCCCCTGCGTATTCGCTACCATTTCCACCAGCTCCACCACCGCCACCAGTTCCACCGTAATATGTTAAATCTTGTGCTGAATCTAATGCACTTAAAAATGCACCGCCGGCACCACCACCATACCCTCTGTATCCATTACCACCGGCACCACCATTAGAACTAGTTCCTATCGTTCCATTACCGCCGGCACCACCATTAGAAGGAGCACCACTACCACCACTATTTACACCTGACACCTCCCGAATAATGCCATTATTCACAAACATCCCTTGACATTTGATTCTAACAAATCTATTAACACTTATCGTCACACCAGCAGGAATAAACACGCTCCTATACTGTTTTAGCCCGCTAATCGTTGTATTGCCAGTAGGTCTAAAATCGCCGTCACTGCCATCACCACGATCAAGCCACCATGCAGGAAAGCGATTATTTTTCACGCCTGCAAGTGTTCCCATTCCGGTGTAGCTTACCTGAATGCTTTTGCCTGCATCTGCGCTGGAAAACTCAATTAAGCCGGTGTTCCAATCTTCATCACCATCGGCATTAGTAGAATAGTCTGGCCGAAATTCGCCCGCTCCCGGTGTTGCCGCAACTTCAGTCAAAACCATTGTTGTCGGCGCACCTGTTGTTTCATCCACATAAACAACCTTCATATTGCTAGGGTCTTTCTTCTGCGGGACTTCATTTAGCCGCACTACAAACGGACTAACAGCCGGAATTATATGCATTTCTGTAAAATCTACATAGTTCGTAGTCCCTCCATCACCAATAAAAGGATTTATACGCATATTACTTGGATCTGCCATATCATCACATCCTTTTCATATTATTTGACAAGCTGCGTATTAGCAGCCTGCTGTAAAAGTTCATTATTGCGGGCATTACGCTCAATATCCAGCAAATACTTTGCCGTAGGCGGATACGGAGGCTCGCCCAACTCCATAGCAAAATCAATACCCTTTTCACCGCTGATCGTATATTTTAACTTGGTTATTGGATACTTACGTTCTTTTCCTTCCTTGTCAGTTATAAGTGCCTGCCCATCTGTAGATAAACGCCGTACCCAAAAAACACCGTCCGGCTTAGGATATTTCAGCTTAACACCTGTTGCTTTAGCAGAAAGAACAGGATTCTTGTATTTTGCCAATTCAGACTGTCCCCAGCGCTCAGCATCAGCAGCAGTATAAGCGGTTGGCAGCGTCCAAACTTCTTCAGATACGCCGTATAAGTCTTGGCTTTCTTTATCCTCTACAGTAGCCAACCAGCTCTCACCCTCACCGTCAATGGCCGCACCTTTGATACGCGCGTAATTTACGATCTTATCAATGCTTTGTGTCGGTTCAAATCCGTCCATATGCTGCCCTACCCAAAAACGCGCTTCTTCATTAATCTCATCAACACGTGGCCTGAAGAAAAATTCCCGGTATTCATCAACGCCATAAACAAAATCTGTTGCAAACTCTGAAAGCTGTTCCAGCGCTTCCTTAGCACTCACACCGTCAAAAACGATTTTCTTAATATCATAGTCAACGTCATATATTTTGTTGTCGTTATAAACAATACCAGTCTTAGCTTCAACCTGCCGGCAAATATTACGCACAATATCAGCAATCTCCTGATTCTCATAAGTACCAAAAATAAGCACCTTTTCCAGCTTATCAAAATAGCCATAACAGGTTATTTTATAATCTGTTCCAGTACCGCCGCTGTCAGGACGCGTTAAAACATGCCCGCTGTACCACGGCCGCTTATCTGCAAACAAATAAATATCAATCCGCTGTCCATAGCTTATTTCTGCAAAACTTGGGAACTGTTTGAAATTGAGCGTTGCGCTGCCGCAGCCTGTTTTAATATTTTCAAACTCGATTTTATTAAACGGATTATTTTCAGTATCCCTTGAAAATATCGCCGTTTTCGTACCATCCTTGTTATAAAAAATAACCTGAACGTAATCAGGTATATATTTTACTTCCGAAGGGTCAGGTCCCGGCCCTGGCCCGCTTTGTTTTTTTACAGACGCTGCCCAAATATAACGTCCAAAAAGTTTATTGCCAAAACGCAGATTCATGCCAGCCACCTGTTACGCCAGCGGATTTTTACTGTACCGGCAGCGCCGTTAAACAAATAAGTATTTTCACCCGGTCTTGCGGTCAGAAACTGGCCGCTGAAAGCGTTAATAGCATTATAGGTCCCACGGCGTACCGTACCGGCTTTAGTATCAACAATAAGCGTTGCCGGTTTAGTCAAAAGCGTATCCGCTACGCGCATACTATACCCGCTTTCAATATGCGTGATAGTTACATCGTTCATCGTTGTAAGCGGTATTAATTCAATGGTCAGCGGCGTTTCAACGCTACCGCCATTGCTGATAACAATTTGGGCATCTTTAGCAGCTGTTGCAAATTCTGTAACCAGTTCAGATTCAGCGCTGTCATAGCGGAACGGGTCAGATAAAAGCAGCGTTATATCAACTTCACCTTTAGTCCCTTTGAAGCTGTCCACCCATTTTTCTTTAGTGCTGGCCATGCAGGCAATATTATAGTACCCACGCCCACTGCCTGATTGCAGCTGATAATCACGTTGATACATCAGCTGATACAAATCGTTAAGCTTGGCATCGTGTTCAGCTGGTGTACTGCCTTCAATAACAAAGCCTAAAGTAATTTTCTTACCATCAATAAAGCCATCACCTGAAATAGTGCTGCCGTGACTGTAGCCGCGCTTTTCGCTTTTAGCACGCACAGTGATATCAGCAGCACCGTCAAAGCTGTAGGCATATGGCAGGGCAGTTCCATTGATAATAAGCTGTTCTGTAGGCTTTACCTGCTTACGTACAGGAAAATATTCACGTCTTATGATCGTCACTTTATCACCCCCGCACACCCATAGCCAAAGAATATTGAATGTCCTCCATAAAGGTATCGTAATCAGCACCGGTATTAATATCACCATAATTAATTATTTCAACATTAGCACCATCACCTGAAGAAGCTCCAAAGTCCACACCATCAAACAAAAAGCTGGTGATCTTTTGCAATACGCTGCTGCGCAGAGGCAGTACCGCTTCAGGATAAGATTTTTCACCAATTAGCGCATGAGTAGGCGCAGTAACAACGCCACCGGCAGCAAAAGGAAATGTTTTTTTACCTAATCCACTTTCACCAAAATCATAACCACTTAAATCGGTCCCTTTAAAAGACCCACCAGCTCCGGCACTACTAAGAGCAGACAAAGTTCCCAATGCTGTTGTTATAGATGTAGCTGCCAATGGTGCCAAAGTTCCTCCCGAAAGCATGTTGGCATACAATGCTGCTTCACGCGTACCAGCAGCAATAGTTTTACCAGCAGCAACTTGCATAGCGACATTTTCCAATATTCCTGTTTTTAAAAGCCCTTGACTCATCAACTGGTTCGCCTTCCATTGGATGAACATATTCAAAATCTGTTTACCCAAATTTTGAAGGCTTTTTCCAAGATTATCACTATTTGTAATTGCATTAGCAAACGAAGATGCAAATCCCTGTTTCAAGGTATCAATAGCTTCCAAAGAAAATGATGCAAAGCTTTCTTCCGCCTCCATTCTCCAATCTTGATAAAGTTGCATTGCCTCTTGTTTTTCTGCCTGACTTTGGAGGAATGCAGCTTTTTCTTCATCCAAATAAGCAATATATCGCTCCAAATCCCCTTGCTTAGAAGCCTCGTCCAGCTCAGCTTTATAGGCTTGTGCCAACGTAGCCTGTGACATAATTTCTTCAGTATATTCTTTTTCAATAATGGCTTTAGCATTTTTAGCTTCTTCTGCCGCTGTAATTTCTGCAGCTTTACGTTCTTCAAGCATTGCCAACGCATTAGCAATTACATTAGCATCTCCTGTTTTCATGGCACGTTCATATAACTGCTGCGCTTCAGTTGCGGCATTAGCAAATTTATTTTTCCATTCATCAACAGAATTCATACGCAAAATGCCTTCTTTGGCTATATTTGCATAAACTTGCTCAAATTCACTAAGCCCACTTATTTTAATATCAACAGCAAATTCATTAAAATCACGCTGCATATCCAAAGTTTTCTCTTTGGCAGTATTAAGCTGCTCATTGATCCTGTCTATTTCCCGGCTGATTTTATCTATACCGGAATTTTTGCCACTTTTTTTACTGCCGCCTGCCGCTGTTGTTGAACCGCTCGTCAAGCCTAACGCATCAGGTGAAGCAATCTTAATGCCCGAACTTTGTTCAGTTGGTGCATTGATTGACGAAACGCGAAACTCTTGCTTAACTTTATTACTGTCCGCCAGCTGCTGATTAGCTTTTGCAGCTTCGATAGTAGCCTGTGCCGCTTTTTGTGTATTGGCCGCCCATTCTTTTGCCTGCACTGCCAAATCACTGCTGACATTGACAATAGAAAATAATTTATCCAAAGCATTCGCTGCAAACATTACAGCCCCGGCAAAAGCGTTCTGTATTTCTGCCGTTGCTCCATCAACGGCAATAACCATAGTGTCACAAAAATATTCCCATTGAATTACAAGCCAATCCCAATTTTCAAATATGGCATAAGCTACCCCGCCTATAACTGCACCCGCAGCAATAAATGGCGCAGAAATTATGCCAGCACCTACACCCAGTGTATATAAAGTGCCAACAAGCGCAACTATAGCCGGTATAGCCACACCCATTATCGCACCGGCAATAACAGCCATAGAACCAGTAAACCATACAGGCAAATCACGGATAGCATTAGAAAGCCCTATAGTTTTAACTTTATCCGCAAACTCACCAATAGCGTCCTGCGCGCCTTTCAAGGCGCCCTTGATATCAAATGCCTCAATCAGTCCATCACCAATAACAACCATAGTTTGGCTAACACTATCCTGAATGTTGCTCATAATACCATTAACAGTTTGTGCCTGCTGTTCCATCATCCCACCAAACTTACTGTTCATGCCGCTGATAACAGCTTGAATACCTTCTGCCGCAGATATTTGCCCTTTGCTGGCTTTATCCATAGCCGTAGGTATATCAGTGCCAATTTTATTAGCCAGCATTTCCCATGCCGGAACACCGGCTTCAGCAAGCTGCAGCATTTCTTCTGCGCTGACTTTGCCTTTGGCCTGCATCTGCCCTATTGCCAAAGTCAAACGCTGAATGCCTTCTTCACCTATACCCAAGGCCGCTGCGCTGTCACCTACAGCAGTCAATATAGGAATTACCTGTTCCGCACTGAATCCGAAAGCAAGAAGCCTTTTAGAAGCATCCAAAACGCCCGGTAATTCAAATGGTGTACTGGCCGCAAACTTTTCAAGTTCACTTAAAAAGCTTTTTGCCTTCTCGCCATCTTTCAAAAGTGTAGTGAAAGCAATCCGTGTCTGCTCCATCTGCCCGGCAGCTTTTACTGAAGCAAGGCCCAAAGCCCCCAAAGCTACACCTACACCGGCAATAACACCTAACGCGCCTTTATTTATGCCTAAGTTATCACTGGCAAAGGTGCGTTTAACGTTTTTCTGCAGCGCACCCATTTCTTTATTAAATTCATTTATCCGTGCGCCAATAACTACTTGTAAACGTGCTACTTCTGCCATCATTTCACCTCCTATTCATAGCCAAATTCTTCAAAAAGATCCTGCGCTATTTCAGATTGCTCTTTAGAGGAATTACGCTTTTTCCTGTGTGCAAAAAAGCTTTTCAGTTCCGGACGCTTCTTTTTACCTGGAGCTATGCAAACATTTGGGTATGTGATCCAGCTGATAACAATATCTTCCAAATGGTCATATCTGCGCTGCCATCCGTCCAACATCAAAAAAATATCTGCAAGGCACAACCGTTCTACTTCCCACGGCTTTAAATTCAATTCACCATAACACCACGGCAAAAGTTCATCCAGCAGTTCTGTAAAGCTTTTTGTTACTTCCCCACTTCTTCATCATCAGGCGGCGCTTCAATTTCCAGCGTATTATTTTCAGTTTCCAGCACCTTCCTGGCAAACCCAAAAACACCCGCTTTGCTCAAAGCGATAATAACAAGCGTCTGCAAACTTTCACTGCTGTTATCCAGCAGCCACTCATCCATCCAGTTATAAACCTGTTGGATAGTAACTTTTTTGTCATACGCAGCCAAGCCGACATACAGGCATTTTGCCAAATCGCCTAAAGCAATAACGCCGCCGTTTACCATTTTGTAAACATTGTGGTCATCCAGCATCCTTTCAAGCTGGCTTACACCCAAAGCATTAAACTTGATTTTTCTTTCTTTACCGCCTAAATTGATTGTCACACTTCTGTCCAAACTCATTTTCATCGCTCCTTTGGTATAGAAAAAGCAGGGCTTTGACAGCCCTGCTTTAATTATTATTTTGATATTTCTTATTATTCGGCAGCGTTCAAGATACTGTCACAGTAGCAATATTGCTATAACCGTTCTTGTCGCCGTCATTTACCTTTAGACGAAAGTACGCCCTGCCGGCTTTTACCCCGCTTACTTCTGCGCTGGTCGCAGTGTTTTCAATCGCTACATCCGTATCTGTAAATTCAGTTCCATCTTCACTCTGCTGTAAAACAACAGCAGCAGCACCGGAAGGTGCAGCAAAGGTCAGGTTCACTGTCCCTGCACTTTCAGATGTAGCAGCAAGGTCAGAGATCGCATTTGCTGTGTTGCGCGGGTCAGGCTCATTAGTAACAAATTCAGGTTTTCCGATGCCGCTAAGCGTCATGGTAACAGTAGCAACATCATCATGCGGATTATCGTCACTGAATTCCGTGATATTCGCAAAACCTTTTACAGCATTACCATATTTATCAAGGCGCATGATATGCACTGCAATATCATTCACGAAGGCATATTTCAAAGCATCCAGCATTTCATTATTTACTTTATAAACGCCTTCCTGCTCAATACTCCAGCTTTTAGTCCCTTGCAGGCTTTCACCCCAGCCGCCGCTTGCTTTGTCACTGCCGTCGATTTCGTCCCCGCTCATGGAAAGCGGCGAATTACGCTGTCCGCCGACTAAACCCCATTTAGGATTTTCAACAGTAGCGCCTTCACCATAGTTCAAAAACAACAGCAGGCTTTTACCAGCCAGCGTTTGACTTTTGTTTGGCTGCATAGGGAAATTAGCTGCTTTGATAATTTCATTCATTCTTTTCTACCTCCTACATTTCTTTTTGTTCAACTTTTACTATGACACGTACAACGCCATGCTGCCAGACAGTCCCATCTTCATATTCTTCCTTGAAGGCTTCCACCATATCAATCTCCAAACCATGAAAATAGTAACCGGCAATCTCAATCTGCTCCAGCTCAGCAGAACCGGTCAAAACCTGTACAATATCGTCAAGCATTTCATCCAGTTCTTTTTTTCCATGATAATTACTGAAAGCATTGATATTCACCGTAACCTCCCAAACAGGGCAATCACGCTTAGCACTTGACGGCTTACCTGTAGTTTCGCCAATAACCAAATACCTGCTGTCTACAAGTTCTCCATCTTCAAAAGGCGTGCTGTCGTCATAGACATTATAGCCGCGTATATTACTGCTCAACGCTTTATATACAGCGGCCTGCACAGCTGTTAAAGGCACATTTCTAATCATTTAGGCATCTCCCTTAACACTTTTTTTATATCATTTTCGATCCTCGGCTTGCCGCTCTGATAAGCAGGTGTCATATAGGGACGTGCAGGCCGTGCCGGAATATGGACTACACCTTTTCCCGGCTTACTGCTTTTATGCACAAAACGTCTGAAACCTCTGCCATCAATCCGCAAAGCCAGTTTAGGTTTTCCGCCTTTTCTTGCTCTGCTGCGCGGCCGTACTGTAGCAGCTGCTGCACCAAATTCTACAAGATGCGCATATGGCACATTAGTGCGGACAGTAGATGTTATAGCCGTACTGTCGAACCTTGTGCGTATACTTTTACGCAGTTTGCCGCTTCTGCGCGGTACACGGCTGCGTGCTTCTTTACCAATATTTTGTCCGCCAAGCCGGATAGCTTCTGAAATTTTTTCGGTTGATTTTGTATCATACGCTTTCAAACGCCGCAGGGCTTCGTCCAGTCCCTCGACTTCAACAGACATGCGCATGCTTCTGCTCATAATGGTTTTACCAGCTTTGTTTCAATTTCCAGATAACCGTTATCCAGATCAGAAATATTCAGCAGTTCATATATCAGATTTTTACACCGAATGCGCATGGTTACATCAGGCATTTTCGCGCCGCTGCACCTGCGAACTGTAAAAAACACAGGCACATAATTTACATGCTCTCCCATAAGCTCACGCCTTGAAGCAGGACGTTCACTTTTAGCTGCCCACAGTTTAAAAGCTTCAGAATACATTGCTGGCATCTTACCGCCCAATTCGTCACGCACTGTTTCGGATTTCTGTAAAAAAGCGATCCTGTGCTTCAACATTCCCGGATTCATAATGTTATGATCCTCCCCGGTTCCAATAATGCTTTCACCGCCAAAGGAACTTCACGTGGTATCGTATTGCCAAAACTTACAGCAGTACGATTTTCAAACCAGTGCGCAACAAGCATCCTGATTGCAAGCTTTACCTGTTCATCCACACCGGCAGCATCTTCTACGCCAGTTACATACCTGACAGTCACATTATTTTTTTCAGCAGTAAAACAAAGTCGTGCCAACAAATCCTGAACAACGGTATATCCAACATTATTCAAAGTTGCATTACTCACACTTAAAACTTCCTGCAGATTTTCACTACGCGGAAGTTCTAAAATATTATTCATTGGCCTGTCAACCAATTCCAGTGTTTGCCTTAAATACGCCCTGTGCTGAAAATCCTCACAATATTGACGGGCAGCTTTTATAAGCTGCCCTATCAAAGATTGTTCTTCGTCACAGTCAAGCCGTAAATAGGCACACATCTCCTGAAGGCTTACCGGCTCACTTGCAGGCGGAACAATCACTTTTAACCGCATGATTATTCTTTAGGTGTAGAAGCAGTTTTGTTTGCAGCAGCTGTGCCGGTTACAGTAGCAGTTGCAGCATTAGACACACCGGCATTCTCGCCACCGGTTACAACTACTTTATAGCCGTAAGTTCCGTTTGCCAAATTAGTGTCCGTGTACTCAGCCGCATCAACCGAAACAGCATTCACATTAATGCGCTGATAAGTTACGCCATCATCACTGCGCATGATATTAACGGAATTAGCATTTTTAGCAGCTGTAAAAGTCAATTTCACGTTGCTGCCGGTAGCCGCAGCTGTCAAGTCACTGATCGGCGTAGTTGCCGCAGTAGTACCGCCAAGCAATACATAAGGGCTGACCTGTACACCGCTGTCAAGCATATACGGAGCATTTACCCACGGCTTGCCGTCCACATTGCGGAAGGCTTTGATAACCGTTTGATTACTGGTAAATTTGACATGTTCAGACATGCTGATATAAATACCGCTGCCATCTTTAATCAAATATTTTTTCAGATTGACCAGCTGCAAGTCGCCTGTATTACCACGAGAAGCGTTCATGCCAGTCAGGAAAAGAGGCATACCCATTAATGTTGTAGGAATACCCTTAGTCAGATCACCCTGCACAAAAACAAATCTGCCGGAAGCGTCCTGCAATTTAATCAAATCTGCCAAAATGGTGCTACTGGCAAGAAAAATAGAATCAGGAATATCTTCAGGCGGGAACGCTGCCATCATATTGGCCACATCATTAGTCGTAACTTTACCCGCAGTTTCCCTTTGTACAACCAGCTTGCCACCATTACCGTTAGTAGCAAACCCCAGCGGTTTGCCAATTCCATTACCATTGATAAAAGCTCTGTCTTCTGCACGTACGATAGCATTGCTCAGAAGCTGCCCAAAAATAGTAGACGAAGCAGGCGCATTCCGCAGTAATGTATCTGTAACAGTAATAAAGCCGGCAACTTCTTTAGGCTTCAGCTCAACATTTCTAAAGCTTGCATTGCTTTCAGGCTTCTCCTCACCTTCTTCGATCCATTTAACAGTCACACCGCCTTCATTGCCAGCAGTATAATCCAATGCAGGCATATTGATCGGTGCGTCTGGATATTCTCCTGCCGGGATTACCAAAGCAAACGGACGGATCAGGCTGCGTTTTTCCCCAACCATTAAAAGCTCATCCGAAAATTGTTCAGGGATCAAATAACCACCGCTTGCGCCATCAGCAGTATTTTGTGCTTTAAGATTTTCCAAGCGGCCTTTTTTATCGCCATATTTAATAGCGTGCAGCACTTCACCCAAACTTTTAAAGCCGCCGTTATCTTTAGCCCCATCCTTGACCGGGTCAATATGCACAGCCGGGCCACTATTTCCAAAAACGCTGCCGCCATAATTCTTCTTTGCATTTTCATCAACCTGTTCCAGCATTTCAATCTGCCTGTCACATTCGTTTATTTCCTGCTGCAGATCGTTGAAATTCTTTTCCATTTCAGCAGTCAAACCACTCGCTGCTTTAGACATGATTTCTTCCTGTGCCTTGATAGCCTTAGCACGTTTTTGTAATAACTCTTGCATGTTCATTAGTTTAGTCCCCCTTTATTTTTGTTCAAATTTAACCGCATCTGCATTGCTTTCATTTTTTCCTGTGCCAGCCGATCATCATGCAGATCAACCACAGTCATTTTCTTACTGACAGCAGCATAAACACGTTCAGCAATGCTTTTAGCCAACGCATCAAAACTATTCTTGCTTAAAATATTTTCAGCCATCTGTACAGCAGGCCTTACATCAACACCGGCAGCTTTTGCTTTCAGCAAAGCATCAGGATTAGCCGGAATAGTAACACAGCTGTATTCAAGCAACTCCTGTTTTATGAAGTCAATCCCATAAGGCCGGTTCACGTCCTCTGTCCATTTCCATTCGATCCCACGAAAACGGCAGCTAACCGCATGTAAAAAGCCCAGCTTATACATTTGCCCAACCATATAACCATAATCATTTTCATCTTTACTGGTAAACTCAGCCCGGCCAATAAGTTCTCCGTCTTCTACTTTCTCCAGTAAAGATTTAGCCACAGGCAAATTCCACATATCGTGCATCCACAATACAACAGGATTTTTGCGGAAGTTTTCCAGTTCCCAGCCGTCAGGATTTACGGTGTCAAAATCTCTGTCCACCGCTCCGTTAGATAAAATAAAATCACAGATAATCCGGCCGTCTTTTTCTTCGATAGCCTTTACCTGCTCCATTGAAAATTCTTTGATACACAGAAGTTCATCCGCAGCAGGTTTATTACCGCTTTTCAAAGCTTCACGGCAGGCTTTTAATTCCATGCTCATTTTTTATTCGCCCCCTTCTTTTTGGCAGCTTCCTCCACCGGAAGCATATTGCCATTAATAAACACTGTTTTGCCTTGACCGTCAGGAAGCGGATTCATGTTCTCGCGCTCACGCCATTCATCAGCATTGATGATACCGTCCTGCCGCATCAGGTGCAGCATATTAGCGCGGCTTTGATTATCACCACGCAGCATAGAAAGCATATCAAACTCACAGTAATAGCCGTCCTGCCGCTGCTGCCGCGTTAAACAGCGCATATTCATAAACTGTTCCCAGCGCACGAACCACGGCAACATCGTATTCTGATAAAAGTCGATCGTCTGCTGTTCTATGTTGGAATACGTTGACTTTTCCAAATTCTGAATCAGATGCAGCGGCACACGGTAGAAGCGGGCAATTTCCTCCGTCTGGTATTTGCGTGTTTCCAAAAACTGCGCTTCCTCAGGATTCACAGAAATGCGGTTGAATTTCATACCGCCTTCTAATATCATCGTAGAACCAGCATTGCTTCTTCCTTCATAACGCGCCCTAAACTGTTCTTTCAACCGCTGCCAGGCATCTTCTTTCAAAGGCTTGTCAGTTTCCAAAACACCAGTTGCCAATGCGCCATTTTCAAAAAATTTATTGCCAAGTTCTTCACTGCTCATACCTAAGCTGATAGCGCGCCGCGCCATTGCCAGCGGGCTATAACCGATAACACCGTTATAACCAAGCCCCGGAATATGCAGTATTTTTTCTGCCGGCAGTTTATACAGCTTGCCGCGGTCATTGACATTGTAATAAATCTCGCCAGTGTTATAGTCCTGTGCCGGCAGCACATTCACAGGCAGCAGCATATTCAGCTGCGTAACTTCTCCCTTGCTGTCCAATACTTTTTCAGCATAGGCATTACCGCCACTAAGCACATGGTACTGCATAGTTTCACGCAGATAATAAGCCGGCATATTCGGTGCGGCGACATATGTCAGCACATCATACAGCGGATTTTCAACAGCCCTGCGCCTGCTGCCGTCAGGCAGTTTCTGATACAGGTAGCATTTACAGCTGGCAAATGTTTCTGCCAGTACATGGATGCATGCCCATACCGCGCTATACTGCATGGCAGTGACATGATTAAGCTGCACTCCGTTCAGCATCATCCCCGGTGTAAGCCGGAACTGGCTGCTTACAGTTTCACTCTTTGCGGCACCCGGCGCAAAGATATTCTTGAAAGCACCAACCAGCAGACCTGCCGGGCTGCGTATCGTATCACTCATCTTTTATTTCACCTCCCTTCAGGTAAAATAAAAACAGCCATTCCCACAAGGAAACAGCCGTTTATTTTTTTGTTTGTTCTACTTTTCGCCTGGCAATATTGGCTGCTACAGCAACCAACAGCACGCCGGCAACAATTAAAGCGGCCGGTATGCTGATCAGTGCAATACCGGTCACGACAAGCAGCATACCCAAAAGCACCAGTATGACAATAGCCTTATCTTCCTTATCCATTCCATCACCTCACAAAAAACGAACGCCGGAACTGCCGCCAGTGCCGCCGTATTCTTCATAAAATGCAGGCAAGCGCGCCATAGCATTTATGCCGGCAGCAACCAAGTCAATACGCTGCGTATCATCTTTATTTTTCTTACTCAATTTGATATTTTCATTGCTGTCAGTGTAGGCATACGCATTACGCAAGCACCAGTCAAACAGTTCATTGCCTTCATGGATAATATTGCTCTCCACTACTTTCAGCCTGAATTCTTTGGTAGGTTCGCTTAAAGTCGGAATGCCCTGCCGCACTTCAATAACTGTTTCCCCTTCTTCTTCCAGCTTTTGCATGAAATAAGAAGCGTTCCAGCCATCGAAGCAATGTTCTACAATATCTAAATCCAGCTCATTGGCAAAAAGCTTTACCCATACCTTCATCACATCATAATCAACAGCTGCGCCCTCTGTTATGGTGCAGTAGCCACGCTGGGCATATTCCCTGTAGGCTATGCGGTCAGTCTGTTCATGTCGTTTTACCGCTTCTTCAGGTATAAAGCCATGCGAAACTACTGCTACACGCTTTTCATCAAGCGGAATAATGATAGTCGCAGCTGTCAGATCAATGCGCTTTGAAAGGTCATAACCAACTATGCAGCGCTTGCCGCTGATAATTTTATATAGTTCATCACGGGTCACCTTCAGTGCCTTCCACTTAGGCATCAGGCCATCCATATATTTCAATTCACTGCTGTCCTGCCACAAATTACAGCGTTTAGTCAGATATTCGCGCAGCTTTTTTGGGTCGTTACTTACAAATGCTTCACGTCCCTCGCTTACGATTTCTTTCAGTAAATGCTTGCTGTATTCAGTTTCATGCTGCAGCACAGGATTCGCTTTAACTAAAGCGTTGATATCATAAGGATCGTCGCCATCCTCCAGTTCGCGTATCATGCAGAAATAATCATCAATAGGCTCATCAGTGTCGCCATCTAAGATTTTGCAACACAGGTCATATTCTGCCTTACAGGGATTGTTTTCTGCATCTTTACCAGCCGTAGAAATGATAAACAGCAAAGACTGCAGCCGTTTGCCGAAGCCTGATTTCAGCACGTCAACGATCTCGGAGGACGGATGCGCATGATATTCGTCAATTATAACCATACACGGCGCACCGGAATCCTTGTTTTTCGTCTGTTTGCTCAAAGCCCGCATCCAGCCTTTACGCGTTTTATGCTCTACCCGCGTACGCTTGATAATAAGCTTCTGACTGATTTCTACAGAAGCTTCACCCATAGAACAGGCATCACCCCAAACACGTCTTGCCTGTTCCCTGTCCACGGCCGCGCATTCAACCTCCGGTGCCATTTCAAAGCGCCGCAGCTCAGGCTTACCCGGCGGATAGATAGCGTCAGCACACATGCCGTATAAAGCAACGCCTGACATTTCAGTGCTTTTGACATTGCCACGGGCGCGGAAATTAAAAGCTTTAGTAAACCGCCGTGCGCCTGTTTCTCTATGTACCCAGCCAAAAACACAGCCCAAGTCGAAATACTGAAAAGGCAGCAGCTGGATATGCTGCCCGGAATATACGCCACGCACGTGCACGCAGTATTTTTCAAACCAGTCAAAAATCCTGTTTGCCCTGCTTTCATCAAAAACATAAGGAAAGCTATCTGTACCCTGCCTTTCCAGATCATCAAGATGCCGCTGACAAGCCTGCCGTTCCCGCTTACACACAAGGCGCAGTCCGTCAACGACCTCGCGCGCATAGCGCTCAGTCACAAATAAATCATCATAACAGGTCATGCCATCATTGAATCCTGTTCATCATCGTCATTTAAAGCATTAGCACGTTTGACAACAAGGCGGGCGCGGGCAGTTGGCGTAAGTCCAAGCTTTTCAGCATAGCTTAAAGCCTGCTTACCATACATATCTAATTTCTTTTTATCAGGGAACATCTTCACAGCTTCATCTTCAAACAAAGCCTGATAGCGGCAGAAGTTCGCCAATATGCGTGCATCAACATTGTCAAACAGCTCTATCTCTTTCCCTTCCTTGATAATTTCCTTCCAAATTTTCAAAGCCGCAGCACACGACTTTTCTTTTAAAAACGCAGGTGTTTTCAATACTACTTCAGCACGCTTGATTTTTTCTTCTGCGTTTTGCCGTTTCTCAATTTCTGTTTTTGTATAATGTTTACCAGTTTTATTGCCACGGTTAAAAAGCATAACCTTAGCACTTTGAGCCGGTGTCGGCATAAATATCACCTCCTTCAATCAATATTTGCAAAAAAATATATGATAGGGGAACTTTTCAAAAGTTCGAGTACGGTGCGGTATGATGTGAAAAGCTGCAGGAAATTGCACCCCCCTACCCCTCGTAAGGGATTACCCTGAGTAAAAATTTTAAGAAAAAATATTTTTTTATTTTTTCAAAATATCATTACCAAAGCCGCCGTCCTCAGTAGCAGTTTTAATGTCGTGGCAACGTTTACACAACGCCTGATGATTAGCTTCATCCCAAAATAAATCATAATCGCCTTTATGCGGCTTGATATGATCCACTACACTCGCAGGCGCATTGCGGCAATTTGCACAAATCGGATGTTCCTGCAAAAATATTTTTCTGTATCTTTGCCAACGCGCATTATAGCCACGCTGAGCAGCACTTTTACGATAACGATCATAGCGCATGAATTTTTCCTGCTGGTGCTTATCACAATAACCGTTTGCATTATCCGTCAGGCTAAGACAGCCAAGCTTACGGCATTCACGCTTTATTCTGTTTGGCAAGCTGTCACCTCATTTCACGCATAAAAAAGCACCTGCAATATAACATTGCAAGTGCCGAATACGTTTTTTACATTTCTTATCACTACCATATTACCACAGGTAAAAGCAAAAATCTGTCCTCATTTTGTCCATTCCAACGCATTTACAATCCCAAAGCTTTAGCAAATTTAGCTAAAGCTTTATTGTACTGGTTATAAATAGCCTGCCTTGAACTGTATCCCAGCTTCTCCGTGATGCGCTCCATACTATAGCCGTCTACATGGCGCATTATCAATATATCGCTGTAATGCTCACAGTTTATTCCTTTATTGATTATTTGCAGCGCGTCTTCAATAATTAATATTTCAGCCTGCCTGTCTGCTATTTTCAAAAGTATCCTTTGACATTCTTCAGCAATATTCATCATGCCAGGATGATAAGGTGTTGTGCTGGTAGCTGCCGCATCATAGGATGCAACAGAAGCAGCAGCAGGTTTACCGATGTCTGCCAATCTTTTCAGCTTACTGCGCAGGCCTTTAAGCGCTTCACGGTTCAAAGCATATTCTTCCAGTTTCTGTACAGCCAGCCTTTTTTCTTCATCACGCGCCTTTATCACCTGCTTCACATCCTTTTCCGTTCCAGTATACGCAACCACGGCAATACCGTATTCCTTCAGGAAGTTTTTCTTCAAAGTCAACATCCAAGATGTCCAATGTTTTATCACTGCTTTTCACGGCGTAGCTGTCTAAAAACTTTTGCGCTAACTCTTTATGGACGATCGCGCCAATAGCAACCTGATTATCAAAAACTCCCGGAATATTTCTGACTATGTACATATCAGCTGCGCACCGTTCCACTTTTATCAGCAATCCATTAATTCTGTATGCCTGCATTTTTTTCCATCCTTTTCATTGAGCAGACTTCCATTTTTAAAATCAAAAAGCCTGTATATTTATCTATTGAGCCAACACGCCTGTAGCCGTTCGTCCTGCACCTTTTCAAGCACATACATTTGCCGCAGATATGCTCCTGCTCAACCAGTTCTTTAAGTTCGTCTTTATTTTTCTCTATCCATTCAGCTTCTGCTTCCGGCCAATGCTCTTTAGCGTAGCAGATTATTTCATCTTCTTCGATAGAAGTTCTGAAATACTGTGCCGCTTCTGCAAACCTGCCTGCTTTTGCCAACTCTATTATTTTTGCAATCCGTTGAGGTTTTTGAACATATTCCGGTACTTTTTTCGGAGCGGGCGGTGTTGGAAGTAAAGCTTCTTCCTGTGCCGGTTCATTATTGCCCAGTTCTGCAGCCTGACTGATGAAATCCCACATTTCAGATTCTTCCGGATATTTTTTACAGGAAGCAAGGGCAAGCTCAGCTGCTTTATCGAATACAACGGCATCAACAGTACGGAACGCAACCAGCCATTCATCACACAGCCTTTTGCGCATGGCAATATCCATGCTGGCAGAAAGTTTACCGTTTATTTCCACGATCGGCATCTTTTTCTTATCAAACTGGTAAAACGCTTTTAAAACATTTTGCTTTGTTATAACATTCACGTTATGCCCTCCTGTCTGTAAAAATCATCCAGCGATTGCTGTGCAGCTTTATTGTCATTTGGCAAACCATCTGTAAGCCAGTTACCAAGTATGCCAAAAAGATAATTCTTCGGATTACGAATCACTTTACCCCTGTTAGCTGCTTTTAGCTCTCTTACAGCCTGCAATACCCATACGGCTTTAGTACTAACAGCAAAAGCTTGCAGCATTTTTATTTCATCGCCATCAAGCCTGTGTTTTGCACTTGTAAAAGCAGCATCGTATTCCTGCAAAGCTGACACAAATTCAGGTTCCGATGCAGCACTGCGCAGCTTCTTGTTCGTGTCAGTGTTGTTTAATTTATTTTTTAATAATATATAATTCTTGTTATGTGTCGCCAAAGGTGTACCCAAAGCTGTTCCCTTTGGTGTTTCCGCAGCGGCAATATTTTCACTGGAAGCCCTTGCAGTATCGGCATTCGCAAGTGTCTCCAAATCTGTTCCCAAAAGTGTATCCAAAGGTGTATCCGCCAGCTGATAGCATTCCCAGTTTTTAATACGCACAATCGTACCTTCACGCTTACTTCTGCATTCTAAAAAACCGACTACGGCAAGACGGTTAAATTCACTTGTAAGCTTTTTTAAAGATACGCCACAGCTTTTAGCAAAGCGGCGGTAGCTGATAAACAATTCACCCGGATTCAGCACAGCGTTTTTATCTGTTGTTACCTGCCAGTGCGTGACACTATGGCAGGCAGTTAACAGCAATGTAATCAGTATTACCTTGCCTTCTGCATCCGCACCACACCACGCACGGCTTTTCAGCAATTTACGATGCAATTTTATCCATCCACTCATAGCCTTTAACCTTTCATGGATGCAACTATATAAAAACTATCGCTGCCTGTAGCACGCACAAAAATCGGCTTATACTTGCCATTACTGCCAATAGTAACACTATCACCGCGGCAGTTATATATCAGCCTGTACAGCCTGCCAGCCGAAAAATAATTTGTATCTTCGTCCTGGCCTTCAACGGCATCCAAAGCAATACTTTCAATACCAGTCCCAGCGATGCTGACAGCTTCGATATATAGCCGCTCTGCATCACTGCAAATTTTTATCTTACTGCCTATTTCATCGCCAACAATAACTGAAGCTCTTGAAATAGCTGCCAGCAACTTGCTTTTATTAATAGTTATACACTTAGTTTCGCTGTTGCTCGCAGCCACCTTTTTACAGTCAGGAAAGCTGCCGCTTACTGACTGGCACATATAATCAAAGCGCGGTGCAGTAACAAAAATACCCTGCGCACTGCTGACCAATCGAACTTCACCCAATTCAGCCAGTTCTGCAATGTGCTGGATATTCAAGGGCAGCAAGATCAATTTAACAGCCTGATTGCAACATGCAGGCGGCACTACATACTTTGCAACACAGGAATTTTGCGCACTCCAGCAGACGGCACTGCCATCGTCCGCAATATTTATTTCTATCCCGCCCCTTGCACCAACAGCGTCTTTGGCAATAGCAGCACTACAATGCTTCATTGCTTCCTGTAAAAATCCTGTAGAAAGGCACACGCCGCCTTCAGGTATCTTCAATTCAGGCAGGCGGGCTGATAGTATCGTTAAATTATATTGACTGCTCTCTACAACGATCTGCAGCTCTTTTTCAGCAAAAATAAGCCTTACATCACCTGTAAAAGTTTTTGCCAAAGCCAAAAAGCGTTTACATTCAACACAAATATCAGCTGATTGACCGCAGCCGTTGCTTATTCCTTCCATTCTGTACGTCAGCTGCTCTGCAGCTCCTGCCCGGCAGAACATAAGCATATAATTATTATCTTCATGCGGGCTTACTGCTACAATACGCAAAGTGCCGGCCATTTGTTTTAGATCATCATCCTGCTTTTTGCCGGAAGCCATATTGCCACCAATCAGCGCAACATATTCCAAAGTTTTTTTGAGTTCCTCAGAACTAACATAAATTTCAACAGCCATAGCATCACCTTATATTTTTTATTTAGCTATATTCTATTTAACACTTTTCTCCGGCACCGCATCCTCTGTATATCTAAATTTATCCCACAAATAGGATTCTAACCGTTTAATTTGAAGTTCCAAGTCAGCTTCCATATCAGAAAGAATATGTTGAGCAAGAATGTTTAAAACTTCCAGTTTGCCTTCACTAAGATCACCATGAAAGTCAATCTTTTCACCAACAGCCATACGGCTTCCTGTACCAAAACAGTAAAATCGAATTTCAATACCAGTAGCCTCATACTTCATTTTTTCTTTAAGTTCAGTCACATCTTTCAAGCATTTAGAATAGTACCGTTTACATTCTAAATGCTCCATCAGCTCAGCAACCTTTTCTTTATTCAAAATATTATTTTCCATATATATCACCGTTCTTCCGCATGTATTGTTTCTACCGCAAATAACTTATTAACAGGCTTTTGTAAATTCCATTTTTCCGGAAATCCATTTGTAATAATTCCACAATAGCTATGGCCTAATGCAAAAGGACAATCCGCACATTCGGTGTGTTTTGTGCATTCATTTTTGATTGTTTCCAGTGCTTTATATAAATCCATATTTATGCGATCCTTTCAGCAGTTTCATCAAATATACCTGTTTCAATCTTCTGAACAACCCGACCATTTTCAGCAACTTTTTTTGCATTATTATCTGAAATAACAACTTTAGGATATTTAGTGCCAAACTGCGCTTCAACAAATATTGCTTCATCACCAGTAGCATCCAAGCTTTTGCTTGCCTTGATATTAATAGTTATGTTGCCTTTATCACCAATATCTAATTCATTAATAAGCTTTCTAAATTCGCCAGTGAACAAAAAATTCAAATCACCATCACACAAATTATTTAAATCAACTTCCTCGGCCTGATATACTTCACCAGTCTGTTTATTGACATACTCCATAATTTATTTCCTCCCAAAAAGATAAATTCCCATAGCGGTAAGCAAAACATTAACTGCAACTATAGATGCAATAAAAAATATTATCGTTAGAAAGGCATATTGAATAAGCTCAAATAAACTCATATCCATAAAATTTCATCCTTTCACATCGCTTTCTGTAAAGCAATTCCGCAAAGCTCAGGAAGGTTAGCTCTCACTAAAGCTGCCGGCAACTGCGGCGGTACTGCGTTACCGCATCTGGCAACCTGCGCCGTTTTAGGATATGGCCTGCCGAGATAATCGCATTCGATAATGTATGTGTCAGGAAACCCCTGCGCCCGAAAAAGCTCTCTCGGTGTCAGCATACGCATGCCAATATCGATTATTTGATACTCCTGGCCAGCAACGGTAATCAACCCGAAACGGTCCTTTGTTGTGATCGTATGCAGTGGTTCATCTAATGTCTGACCGCCACCCTGCCCATAGTACTTGAGCAAAAATGCTCTGACCTCTCCGAAGTGTCCGCCACCTGCTGTTATAGTATTAAGTGGCGACGTCACAGATTGGCCGATACTGTTATTATTAAGCTGTATCAGGTTACTAGTTACAATGGCATTATGATCTACCGTTGTAATCGTTGGCAAAGGCTTATCTAATCCAGCGCCTGAACCTTGATAATTACCGCCGTAGTGCTTTACTAAACTTGCTGCCACAAGCCCATACCTATTGCTGGCATCAACCACCATCAATGGGCGCTGTAAAGCCTGTCCCCGCACTTCTTTTTCGCTTTGCTCGCCGTGATACTGAATTAAATTCGGTGCTATTAGCATATGCTCATTTTTCGTACAAACGGTACTAAGCGGCCTGTCAATATCACTGCTACGTTTATCACCGGCAAAACCATTTTGGCAAAGTTGCGTTACATATGGCGTTACCAATCCAAAGCCGTGTTTAGCTGTAATCGTTGGAAAAGGCTTATCAAAATCTGCGCCCCTGAAATTCTCGCCACCGTGGTTTACCTGCACAATAAACGGCTGTGGATTATCGATAACGAATTTTTGTAATCCCTTTGCTATGCGCCGCAACGTATTCTCTGCAAGCGGTTTCTTCCGCTCGAATATTGACGGGCAGGGAATTGACCAGTCAATGCACTCTGCAGCAGTATGCCACGGTTTCAACTCTCCTGACTGAACTTTTAAGCTTGACGGATCTCCGTGTGTAGGTTTCGGCCAAACTATAGGTCTCCCATCACACCGGGCAATCAGAAAAAACCGTTTGCGAATCGTTGGCGCCCCATAATCACAGGCCCGCAGTTCCCGCCAATCTACCTGATAACCATGCCGCCGCAGGGCATTAACGAAACAGTTAAATGTGCGCCCTTTCTGATTAGGGTCAGGGCGATCACCCAAGAGCGGGCCCCATGTTTTAAATTCCTCAACATTTTCCAGCATTATCACACGTGGCAGCACTGTTGCCGCCCATTTCAGGGCAACCCACGCCAGCCCTCGGATATTTTTATCAACCGGCTTTCCACCTTTTGCCTTGCTAAAATGCTTACAGTCAGGACTAAACCAGCATAACCCTACAGGCCTGCCGCCAGTAGCGGTAACCGGATCAATATCCCAAACAGATTCGTTATAATGCTCGGTGCAAGGATGATTAGCTTTGTGCATGGCAATAGCAGCCGGATCATGGTTGATAGCTATATCGACATCACGCCCGATCGCCATTTTTATTCCTGTGCTTGCCCCACCACCGCCAGCAAAATTATCAACAACTATTTCATCCCATAATTCTCGTTCCATTTATTTATCACCATTTTCACTACCAATATTTTTTCTCAACGCATTTATGGCTTCCTTATCTTCATTTTTAATCAGCTGAATAGCTAAATCCGTTACGCATCTATCACAAATACCAACTTCACTGTTATGAAAATAAAAACCATTCACCAACACTTCTTCACAACGACAGCAGAAGCGCTTATCTTTCATATTTATTTGTCCTCCACATCTTAGTCCGCGCCGGCGCACGATTATTCCAGCGGCAGATCATTTCTTCTACAGTTACTTTTGCCTGCATGGTATTTCCACATTTGCAGCGAATATACTTATAGCCACGACTGCCAAATTCCATATGCACACGCCGCCCACAGCTCCGGCAATGGCAAAGCTCGGCAACTCCGAACATATTAAGCTGATCGGGAAAACAAAAGAAATTATAGCTTGCCGACTTATGAAGCCCTATGCAATCACAACACGGATAATAGTCCATATATCGCTTAAAATTCCAGCGGCAGTTATTGCATTCAGGTTTCATTTTCCCGCAACCTCCATATTAAAAATAATATGTTCACCCGGCAGAATATAACGGCCAAAAGCATTGTCCCTTTCAGCCTGAGCGCAAATTTCCCGCCAGTCGCGCTGATCGTCATACGCTTCTTTTAAATCGTAAATTATTTCTTCCAAAGTATCACCGGCTCGCACCGTTACAGTTACAGCAACGGTTTGCTTAGGTCCCTCCATAAAAAACGAATACCACAAGCAGCAGGCCAGCCCTAAAACAGCTAAAAAGTATTTCACAATATCACCCCACTATGATAAAATAATGGGTAGATGCGGACTGCGAAGTTACATCTACCCTTGAACGTATGGTGCGTCAACACTATACGTTCTTTTCTTTTTCATTATTCATTTACATCCCTCCCTATTGTGCAGCAGCTCTACGCTTGGCCAAAAGCTTTTTAGTTTCACTTTTAAGATCAAGAATATCGCTTTTAAACCGCTTTTCATCACTAGGTTTATTTTTGCGAAAACTGATTATATTCGCAGCCTGCTGCATGTTTTTAATACTGGCGGCCTTCAGCTCAGCCTGTCGCTGATCCTGATCGCGCAAGAAAGCAATAACATCTTCATCCCAAACTCTGATCGGGCATCCGCGTTTACCGCCTCCACTATGTGGCAACAGGCCACGCTGGCAATAATTCAACATATCATAATAACTTGCGCCATAGATTTTACAAAACTTGCTCAAACTCATACGCTGCATTTACTGCACCACCTTTCAGCACCAGCCGGAACTCCTTTTATTCCAGCATTTTGCATTTTTACGTTCAGACCTTTCTGTGATCCTAAAACAGCAGCTGACACGCTTCCGCACTTTTATTCTGCGATTGATCGCTTTGATGCAATCGAGTACGCATCTCAGCCCTAATTCTATGTTATTTCTCAAATCGACCATCACCCGGCAGACCTGCTCTGTATTGATAAGTACAGGCCAATTCAACCCGCCAATGTTTAAATGCGTATCCTGAACTTTTTTCATATCAGCAATCAGCTCCTATCTTCTTATAATTATTAAAATAATGTGTTACAATTTAAACGAGGTGTTTCAACCATGCAATTAACATCACTTGAATATCAAATATTAGAATTCGTTAGTCAAAAAGGCATTATCCGAAAATCTGAAATCATAAACCATTTTAGCTCTGCACCCGACATAGAAATTTGTATAATGCGGTTAACTTTACCTACTCCTAGCATTTATAATTTGACAACAGACAAAACAAGATATTTAGATATCATACACGAAAATTTATCGTCCAATAATAAAAAAAATGATTACAAATTAAAACTTACCAGTCTAGGCTCATTGACGTTAAACGATTACAAATACAATCTTCAAATTTTAGAAAAAAACAAACATAAAGAACATCGTAAATATCTTAGAGATAGTTTTATTACGGCTGTTGTAGCATCTGTTCTGTCAGCTGTCATTGTTAAGTTTTTGTTATAGTAGCTACAATATTCACACCCTATAATGTAAAACGAAAAGAAAGGAAGTAATACTAGTGCGAATAAACTATGACTTAGTTCGAAAAATTTTAATATCTGTCGCCGATTCCGATATACACCAAGATATTTCCAACTATAATATATGTATCGGTGAAGATACTGATGTTGTTGGGTGGCACATAGGCAAACTTATTGAAGCAGGATATTTAAAAGGAATAAACTCCAGCACCAAAACAGAACCTTATGATTACATTTGCGTAGAATTAACATATTCCGGTGAACAATTTTTAAATAAAATCGAAAACAATCAACTTTGGGCAAAAATCAAAAAATATCTTGGAGATAACTCAGTAAGCATAACCTTTAAAGCAATAGAATTAACTTATAACATCCTTCGCTAAATTTAATTCATCTAAGATCGCTTCATCAAATAACTCATAGAGTTTGTTAACAATTTCTTTATTCCCACCCGGAATATCTCGAAGTTTTTTATCAAGCTCTTTTTTTGTTTCTACATATACCGACAATCTTTGTAAGCTACATTCAGGTGTTTTTTTATTGAGCAACCCATCACAAGTACCTTTATAATTGACAGCCGTGTTTATAAAAATCTTTTTTATTCGGCTCATCGTATCTATACCTCCTTTACTTGTTTATCAGCTGCACATTCTTTTCCACACCACTACAGCAGCACGCCTGTTTTTATGAACAGAATCTTTAACCTTTTTGCCATACTGATCGCACACAACTAGCCGAGCTGTTCCGTCCCGTTTATCTGTAATGCTGGCATTAACACCAAAATCTTTATGATATGTTTTCATATCTAAGCCCCCTTTGCTGTAACATTGTTTATAATGTGATAAAATATAAATATCAACAAATCTAAAAACTAAGGAGATAATAATATGGGATATTACAAAACAGCTAAAATTTGCTTAAATGGGCACCTGATAAGTAGTAATATAGAAAATCATTCCGCTGATTATCCATTTTGCACCTCATGTGGTTCTAAAACTATAACGATCTGCCAAAATTGCCAAGCTCCTATTCACGGCTACTATCATGTTGAAGGCGTAATTTCTTTTGGAGAAACTACAGTTCCAGCTTTTTGCCATAATTGCGGGGAACCCTATCCTTGGACAAAAACTTTCTTAGAAACCGCAGAAGACATGGTTGATATGTTTGACGAATTAACACCTGAACAAAAACTACAGTTAAAAGAAACTTTCCCAGATTTAATAGTTGAAACTCCAAAATCAAAACTTGCTGCCCTGCAAGCCAGCAAATTAATAAATGGTTTTCAGTCCGCCGGCAAAGATATTTTCATCAGTATGTTAAAAGAAAAAGTTATTGACAGCTTATTTCTTCTTATGCATTTGAATTAATTCAAGCTTTAACCCAGGACATTGCGAAAAACCACAATTATATTTCTGTTTCTTTACCCAGCAGTCGCATTGCTTAACAAGTTTTTTACTGCAATATGTGCAAAAATTTCCTTTAACAACCGTATGCCTGCAAAAAGGACATACGGTTGTTTCTTTTCCCTGCACGTCTATGCCCCCTTTGCTGATTTTTCATCTGCATCATTCATAAAATATGTAAAATCACATCCAGCCAAACGACAAAGCTTCACATATTCTTCTAATGTGCATTTTCTTTTTCCATTCATAATCAAACTTAATGTTCTTTCTGTTATTCCTGTTTTTCGAGCAATATATTTTTGCTTAATACCATGTTCTTCAAAAAAAATCTTCATTTTTCTAAACTCGAACATTCTTTCACCTCTTTCACAAGTTTCTTGTGTTTGATATTATATTATAACATTTTTCTTGTGATTGCAAGCACTTTTATCAAATTTCTTGTGATTTTTATTTACAAATTCAAAATTTTAGAGTAAGATAACATCAAGAAAGATTTAGGGAGTGAACTTATGAATGAAAAAATATTATCATTATTAAAATCAGCTCGCACAAGCAAACAATTCACTCAAAAATTTGTAGCTGAAAAACTAGGTGTTAAAGGAAACACCATAGGGAATTATGAAAACGGTATTACTGAACCAGATATAGATACTTTCGTGAAGTTATGCAATTTATATGAAATTAATTATTCAGACGTATTAGAAACTGCATACGGACACCCACAAGATGAAAATAATATTAGTATTCACGAAAAAGAACTAATAAAAAAATACCGCCAACTTACTGCTGAACAGCAAGGGGCGATAGAAAATAGTATAGATTATTACATTAAAGCAAATATGAAAGATGAATCAACGGAAAACGGCGAAAGGCCGTTAAACAATGCGGCCGTGTGATTTATGTTAATTTCAGTTGTAATCGTCATCCCGACGATTAAATAAATATTATATTCTCAGGGAGAGTGTTTAGTGATGAAAAAAATTTTTTTAGTGTTATCAACTCTTATGTTCATGTGCAGTGCTTGTTTTGCAGAATCAATGAGTGAAAAAGTAGCTCAAGCTGCATTTAGCGGAGAGGTAAAAAAAGTAGCTATTTTAATGGATGCCCCTGTTACTTATGCCGATAATGAAAGAATCCGAGAGATGGTTCCTCAAAAAGCATCAGAAATTTTTAAAAAGCCTAAATTTGAGATTCTTTCTTTTGAAGAAAGCCAAATGATGAAAAAAATTTATCGCGAAGAAAATAATATGATTACTATTGATTACGCCACTTCTATTACCCCTCTAAAAATGGCTGATGTTAAAGCTTTAGGTGAAAATCTTGGAGCAGATTATGTACTTCTACTAAATGTTACAAACAGTGCCCCCCGTGTTGGAGCTGGCTTATTTTCCGTTTCTTTCAAAACAACTATTACTTGTGATGCACGCTTAATGGATGTAAATGCAGGGAAATATATTATGATGAAACAAACCGTAAAGGATGGTAAAAGTACTGCTGTATTGGCAGGGATTCCTTCTTTTGATAAAGCTTATCAGGAAGCCCTTGAGAAATCACTTACAGAACTTCAAATCAATACAGCAAATTTATAAGAGCAAAGTGAAAATAATTCACATTGCTTTTATTCCTTAAAGGTTTTCATATAATAAAAAACGCCCGGCGTTACCAGCGCCGAGCGTAAGCCGCAGATATTACCAGTATCAACGGCTGTGTAATAACCCCACCTAGCAAAAAGTAAGGCTGATTACGCTAATATTATAACATATTGCAACCAGCCTTTACTACTTTATACACAATTTTCAAGAAAGGCTGGTTTTTTATATGAAAAAAAGACGATCAAACGGTGAAGGCGGTCTATCATGGGACAAGGAACGCCAAAAATGGTGCGGCACACTGCGCGATACTAACGGCAAACCGCATAAATTCAGGCATGTTGATAAAGTAGAAGTAATCAACTGGCTCAATAAAATGCGCCTTGTGTACAGCAGTTTAAATCCGCTATACAGCTATGATACTACTTTGCAGGATTTCGCCTTTGCCTTCATAAAAAATAAGGCTGCTAATCCTAAAATAGCTGAAAGCACTGTTAATTATTACACCTACCTGGCTTCAAAGCTTTATCCGCTGGCAAACGAAGTGATGAATAAAATCACGCCTGAAGATATCAATGCTTTTATTGCAGAAGCTGATCTGTCCGCTTCCAATAAATCAAAGATATATAAATTCTTAAAAATCCTATTTGGAGCTGCAAGGAAAAATAACCTTATTCTTGAAAATCCTATGGATATAGCCATTGTTCCGGAGTATGAACCGGAATACGATGAACCATTTACACCGGAAGAAATAAAACTTATTATCACTAAATTAAAAAATACTCCTAAATTTTTACGCTATTATGCCCTCTGTTCACTTGAAAGTGTTATAGGCGCACGTATAGGTGAAATTTTGGGAATCGAGCGCAGTACATTAAACTTTGAAAAAAATTACTGCAAAATAAAAGATGCAGTAAAAGCTGATATAAACGGCCGAACCTATGTGGGAAAAACCAAAACCAAAGCTTCTGTTAGAATACAATATTTTGATGCCGGTATAGGTAAAATCCTGCAAGACTACCTGGCAGCGTGCAATGTAGATAGTAAATATTTATTCTGCACAGCCAACGGAACGCCTATCAGCGTCCGTAATATGCAGAGAGCATGGAAGATGATTTTAAAGCATGCCAACGTGCGTTACCGCAGCTTCCACTATCTGCGCCACAGCTTTATAACAGAAATGTTTATTCAAGGCTATGCCGCAGCAGACATTGCCGCTGTAGTAGGTCACAGCCGTTTAGAAACAACCAACAAATATGCCCTGCGGCGTCAGGACAAAGTTTTAGAGATTGCCAAAACAGCCGCCAACATTTATAATATTGCTTAGAAAGAAAGCACCGTTTTGATAAACGGTGCTTCTGTAATTATGGGGAACAGTTGGGGAACTTGTACCCCAAAATACTGTCTTTTTAGCCAAAATTTAGGTATTACCACGCTCAGACAACAGATCACATAAAATACCGTAATCACTGCATTTATGCGCTTACAGGGCATTTTTTACGTAAGATTTTATTTTAAAACCCTTGCCTACGAATCAAAAGGTCGCAGGTTCGAATCCTGCCGGGGCCACCATTGCCATTGACGCATTCCTTTCCGGAATGCGTTTTTTTATTGCCTTCTGGCACCGACATGCCTGTCCGATACCAGCAACTTTCCCGCTCCCATTTTTGCTTTTCTTTAATATTTTTAATATTAAAGCTTGAAAATAATGCTATAATAAAATTAAATATCTATTTTATCCTAAAGACTGGACCGTAAATAAGCGGAGGGCATTATGTTGAATATACCTCAGGAAAAACTTACAGCAATAAAAAATTTTGCACACCAATATATCTTTAAGCTGCTTTGTCAGCAGGACATTCCCTTTATCCTCGCTCATCTCGACCCGCAGCTAATCGGCATCGGTGCCGCTGAGCACAATTATTATGATACACCACAGGCAGCCAAAGATTTTATTCTTTCACTGGAAGGGCAGATTCCCGCCTGTGAATTATTAAATGAAGAATGGACTATCCTCCCGCTGGCACAAGGCCTCTATCTTGCCCAAGGGCGTCATTATCTTACCTCCGACGAGGATCAGCAGCTGCTCGTTCAGACACATCAGCGGGCAACGATCGTCATACGCGATCTGGGCAGTGATTTCAGCTATGTCTACATCAATCTTTCCCATCCCTATCAGGAATTGCAGGGTACAGAAAACTTTCCTTTTCAGGTAGGCTCGCAGACTTATAAATATATGGAAGCAGAGCTTAACAAAGCCAAAGAACAACTACAGCAAAAGCAGCAGCAAATGGAAGTCGTACTGCATTCTGTCAACGGCGGCGTCAAATCCAGCAATGACGACGATACCTATTCTTATGCCTATATCAGCGAAGAGCTGCCTGGTATGTTTGGTTATACTATGGAAGAATTCAAAAAATTTACCGGCAACAACGCTATGGGAATGGTCTATCCGCCGGATCTGCCCAGGGCTTTGGCTGACTGCAACGAATGTTTTAAGGACGGAAATCCTACTTACTCGACAAAATACCGCGTGCCCTGTAAAGACGGCAGCCTGAAATGGGTCATGGACAGCGGCCGTAAAACAAAAACTCCTGAGGGCAATACGATCATCAACAGTATTTATCTGGATATAACAAAAGATGAAGAAGCCCGCCAAAGCGAGCTGAATCACGAACGCCGCACCAAACAGCAGTATTATGACCTGCTTTCAAGCATCAACTCTAATTACTATTTCATCTATCTTGTTAATCTTGAAGACGGTTCCGGTATCCCTCTGCGCCTGCCGGAAACAGAGTGCGCTGTTTTTACAAGCTACAGTACCAACGGCCTGTATGATATCGAACCGCTGGTACGCAGTCATTTTCATCCTGATGACAGCGCCAAGATTTTAGAACATTTCTCTCTGTCCGGTCTGCGCAGGCAAAAAAAGGACCGTCATATCGATTTTGCCCTGGAATGCCGCAGCCGCCTTTTTGATTCCGAATATCGCTGGACCGCCTTTAATTCGACCTTGCTGGCTCAAAGTGACGGTTATCATCAGATTATTCTTACCCTGCGCGATATCCACGAGGATAAATTGAAGGAACTGCGGGAACAGCAGGCTTTGCAGGAGGCCTTTGACGCCGCTAAAGCTGCCAATATGGCTAAAAATGAATTTCTTTCGCGTATGAGCCATGATATCCGTACCCCGATGAACGCCATTATGGGGATGACTGCCATTGCCGATAAATATCTGGACGACAAAGACCGTATCCAGGATTGTCTTGCCAAAATAACTACTGCCAGCAATCATCTTTTGAACCTGATCAACGAAGTGCTTGATATGGCTAAAATCGAAAGCGGCAAGCTCAATCTTCTGGAGGAAGATTTTTCTATCAGTGCAATGCTGCAGGAATTGCTTGATTTGATCAATCCGCAGCTTTTAGTTAAAAAACATCATTTCACTCTGACTAAGGCACCGGAACTGCGCGATAATGTTCTGGGCGATAAGCTGCGCTTGAAACAGCTGCTGCTCAATATCTTAGCCAATGCCATCAAATATACGCCTCCATATGGCAGTATTTCTTTAGAGGTACGCGAAACACACTCCCGGCTCCACGATACTATTGGCTACGAATTTATTATTACAGATAACGGCATCGGTATGGACTCTGAATTCGCCGCCAAAATTTTTGAACCGTTCGCCCGTGCGTCCGATTCGCGAACCAGCGAAATAGAAGGTACAGGGCTGGGAATGACCATCGCCCTCAACATCGCCCGTATGATGAACGGCACAATCGATGTCCAAAGCACCTTAGGCAAAGGCTCGGCCTTTAAGGCTACGGTTTACCTGCGCCCGCACCAGCAAATACGCAGCAGCAAGGCTTCAGCGCCTGCCGCCGGCATCGACAGTCTGCAGGAAATAAGCTGCCGTGGCAAACAAGTCCTCCTTGTTGAAGACAATGAACTTAATCTGGAAATAGCTGTAGAACTATTAAAATATGCCGGACTGAATATCACCACCGCCAAAAACGGTCTGGAAGGGCTGGATAAATTTAAAGCCGCACCTCCCGGGACCTATGCCCTGATATTGATGGATATCCAAATGCCCGTTATGAATGGCCTGGAAGCGGCTAAAGCGATCCGCGCCCTGCCTGTTAAAGATGCCCAAACTGTGCCTATCGTCGCGATGACGGCCAACGCTTTTCCTGAAGATATTGCCGCCACCTTGCAGGCAGGAATGAATGAACATCTCAGCAAACCGATCGATTTAGAGCAGTTTCATAGCATCCTGCAAAAATGGTGTCAGTAAATTTAACAAAAGTTGTTGACAACAGTACTGCAATCAGATATAATATCATCGTTGCCTAAAGATTTAGGCAATCTCAATGACTCCGTAGCTCAGTTGGATAGAGCGTTTGACTACGAATCAAAAGGTCGCAGGTTCGAATCCTGCCGGGGCCACCAGAAATTAAAGCTCACTTCTTGCGAAGTGAGCTTTTTTGTTTGCCTATTTATTTTACGAAGGCCGCAGCGGGATCGTAAAGCTGAAAGTACTGCCTGCCCCTAAGGTACTGACAGCGCTTACTGTTCCTCCATGACTTTCGACCATCCATTTCACCATCGCCAGCCCTAAACCGGTACCGCTGTCGTCACCACTGCTGCGGGCGGTATTGACTCTGTAAAAACGTTTCCAGATTTTTGGCAGCTCGGCTGCGCTGATCCCAATGCCATCATCGCGAACAGTACCGACCGCATTTTTACCGTCACTCTTTAAAGTAAGCCAGATCTGCCCCTGCTGCCTGCCATACTTTACCGCATTAGTCAGCAGGTTAAGCCAGATACGCATCATCAGAGTCTGATCAGCTTTAACTAAGATTCCCGGTTCGATCTCTGCCGTCAGCGTGACCGCTTTGGATTCTGCCAGCCCCTGGGCTTCCTCTGCCACCATCTCGGTCAGTTCGCTTAAATCAAATTCTTCCAAATGCAGGCTTTCTTTATGCCTGTCCGCCCGAGACAGCTGCAGCAGCTGATTGACCAGCTTCGACATTTTCCCGGCCTGCTGCAGCACTCCCTGCAGTGCCTGCTGCTTGCTTTCCAGATCAGGCGACTGTAAACCACATTCAGCCTGCGCGATGATCACCGAGGTCGGTGTTCGCAATTCGTGGGAAGCATCGTCGGTAAACTGTCGCTCGGCTTCAAAAGCATCCTCAAGTCTGGCAAACATCCCGTCAAAGGTTTTCGCCAGCGTATCGATCTCATCATCAGCGCCTTCCAGTTCGATCCTTTTGGACAGATCACTGCCGCTGCTGATCTGCGCGGCTGCTTCCGTGATCCGTGTTACCGGACGAAAAGCCTTTTTAGTGATCCAGTAGCCGCCCAGGGCAGCCAGTAGGACCAGCAGCGGAAAAAACAATGCGCACTGCCGCAAAATCTTATCCCGTTCCGCATATGCAGAACTGAGCGGTACCGTTCCACGTACCCAGTAAAAATTATCAGCATGACGCGGTTTAAAATAAAAGTCATATACAAACCAGTTTTGCTGGTCACTTCCGGCCTTCTGCAGCAGCTCGTCTGCAAAGGGTGTTTCCGGCAGACCGCTGGCCACAAGGCCCGTGATCATCTGACCATTCTCGTGATATACAGCAAGCCTGACCCCGTCCTTTAAAAAATCCAGTTTCTCCAGACGCAGACGGCCATTGCTTTCGACCTTCAGTTCTTCGGCAAAATCATAGACCTCTTCTTCCAGCTTGTTCTGTACGCCCAACAGCAACACCTTGTCTGTTGCCAGCAAAACAGCCGTAAAAATAGCACTCAAAATTATCACGATCAACCCTGTATACCACAAGGTTATTTTCATTTTAACAGACAGCTTTTTCATAAAGTCTCCTTCAGCACATAGCCGGCGCCGCGCACTGTCTGGATAAGTTTTTTCTCAAACCCGTCATCTACTTTTTTCCGCAGATAGCGGATATATACGTCGACTACATTGGAACCGCCCTCAAAATCATAGTCCCAAACATGGTTTTCGATTGTTTCGCGTGCTAAGACTACGCCCTGATTGCGCAGTAAATACTCCAGAACAGCAAATTCTTTAGCGGAAAGCTGCAATTCGCGCCCGTCTCTGCTGACGCGGCGGCTGTTCAGATCCATTTCCAGACCACCGCACTGCAGCACGTTCGACACCTGTCCATTGCTGCGGCGCAGCAGCACCCGTAAACGCGCCACCAACTCGTCAAAAGCAAATGGTTTGACTAAATAATCATCAGCCCCCAGATCAAGACCGGCGACGCGGTCTTCAACACTGCCCCGCGCCGTCAGCAGCAGCACCGGAGTTTTATCGCCGGCATTACGCATTTTTTTCAGTACCGACAACCCATCGACTCCGGGCAGCATAATATCTAAAATGACGGCATCATAGGCTGTAAGCTGTAAATAATCAAGAGCTTCCAGACCATCGCCGCAGGCATCGACGCTGTAACCGCTTCCCTGCAGCTGCTTTTTCAGCACCTCACGCAGGTCAGGCTCATCTTCCACAAATAAAAGTCTCATAGCCGCAACCTCCTCAATTATTTTTATTATAGCACAAGCCTAAAAAAACCTGGTCTTTCCTATTTTCCAAGAAGCCTTCTACTAGAATTTTACAATAAAAAAGCAAATTAACGAATAAGTTTTTAAAATAAATTTTTATTAAATTTTCTTTTAATCTTCTTTTAATCTTTCCGCGTTATAATAAAGACAAAGAAAACGCCGAATAAAGAAAACGGCGTAAGGAGGTAAAAAACATGACTAGAAAAATCCTGGCGATCATCGCCGCCGCAATCTGTACATTAGCAATCACAGCAACCGCTTTTGCCGCTGAGTTCATCAACGCCGATCAGGCACGCAGCATCGCTGCACAATGGGTACCTGCCGGCAGCACTCATCTGGTAACCAAAGACGAAAGCCACAAATACGCAGCTTATTACGAAGTAAAATTCTACGACAACGCTACCAACACCGAATATGAAGTTGAAGTGCTCAAAAACGGCGGCGCTGTAAAAGAATTCAAAATGGATGCCCAAACAGTTCTCGGCAGCCCCAGAGTCGTACTATCTGCCGCTGATGTCCAGGACCTCGTTCGCAAAGAATTCCCCAACGCAACCTTCACTAAAGTAAAACTTGACAGCGACGACGGCCTTTATGAATATGAGTTGAAATTCTATACCCCCGAATTACGCGGCGAAATGAAATTCAACCCTGAAAACGGCGCTCTGATGGAAAAAGAACTTAAATACCAAGTTCGCTGAGCCATCCCCCCCAAAATGCACTGTAAATGTGCCGATTGCTAACGCAACAAAGCCACTGCCGCACTGTGATAAGTGTGACAGTGGCTTTGTCTTTTTTATTATTAAGAAATCAAAAATGATAAGCCAAGTCAAGCCGGGCCCCGATCTCCCGTCCACCATTAGACCAGTCCCCGCTAAGGCTGCCGCCAGCCGACCATTTTCGGCTGAAATCATGCCTGACATAAGCCGCCGCCACAAAATGGTTCCTGCCCTCTCCCCAACTGCGTACCGGCAGCAGGGGCCCGCATTCATCTTCAGCAAAGCAGACTTCCATAAGCTGCCGCTCGCCAGCCAGGATACGCTTATAACCCAGGCGAATGCCATAACCGCCCGTACCCTCACTGCGGTCAAAGGATAAGCCCAGCTCCCCTTCGGCATAATTATCACTATAACTGCCAAAACTGCGGTCAAAAACACCTGCACCATGCTCTCTAAAGGCCTTCTGCCTATAATGGGTAAAATTGAGCCTGGCATAAGGACTGACATGCCACAATTCTTCCGGCTTTCCATAATCCAGATCATAGGCATACTCAACGCCTATCCCCAACGTTTTACTGTCATAGCCGCTTTCAGCGGTCTGCCCCAGTACCGGCAGATAAGCGGTACCCTTATTGGCCTGTAAACCATAGCTGACAAAGCCTGTTATACTGCCGGGTTTGTTTTTATTTCCAGCATATAAGCCCAATGAATAACTGTCATATTCGCCGCTTCCCGCAGCTCCGCTGACAGTATTGCTGCCGTAATCAAACAACAGACCATAATATCCATGTTCATCGAAAAGAAAATCCTTGCCAATGGTCAGATTATAGCCGTGCCCATTTATGCCGCCAATGCGTCCCCAGCGCTTGTTATTCAGCATCCACAATCCGTCCTGCCGCGCCAGTGCCGGCTGCTCATATACCGCTCTCATTACAGAGCCGTTTTTCATGGCATCATGGGCCAGATCCAGCAGCATCCCATTTTCTATTTGCGAAAAAGCGGCTGCAGCATTAGTTTTATCCAGGGCATACAGCCTGTACATCTGTTTTTGCCGGTCACTATCCAGCGAAAAATACATATTATTCAAAGCAGCAAAGGTAGCGCTGTTGCCGCCGGTATTATTACTGACAAAAGTAGTAAGCTTGCCATCTTTATTATAGACTACTATTTGGGCATCCAGCATCCCGGAAAACTCCTGTTCTGTACTGCTCCCTGAAACTATGCTATTCGCAGTAATAAATACGCCGCTGACTCCGGGGGCAGCACTATCAGCCGCTTTGACCTCCATCCTGTCGATATGGGCAGCGCCGTCTACATTAAGACAATTATATTTTTTACCGTCTGTATTGAGCAATATCGTACCACTGCCGTTGAAGCCGCCCCTAACCTGCATATTTTCGATGCTGCCATAACTGCCGGCCTGCACTCTGCCATCGTTATACAAGCTGCCATTGACCGTGCCTTTGCCTGTAATCGTGCCACTGCCTGTACTATAAGCATCGCCGGCCACAGAGCCATCTATTTGCAGCGTGCCCTCTGCTGCGATAGAACTGCCCTGATAGGTATTGCTGCCGGTCAGATTCAGAATGCCCTTCCCCTGTTTTATCAGCCCGGCGTGCAATCCTACCAGCCCGGTGTCTGCAATTTGCTTGTTGAAGTCTTTGATATATTGCTCAACCATATAACGGTTATTATCTTCCGGCGCTTTATCCAGCCAGTTGGTTTTATAGTACAGCCAGCGATCATGCAGATCTTTGACATCGCTGTCAGCTCCTGCCAAATCAATGCCGTTTCCTGAACCAAGCGGATCAGCGGCAATATAACCTGCGCGTATTTCTTTGATATCATTGCTCCAGACAGAATCACAGCCCTGAGTATCCACGCTGTATAAGGCCTGCTTTTCAGCCTTTCCATGTACCGTATAAGCATCGCTGATATCGCCGGCACTCAGCCGCCTGACATTGACAGCGCCCAATCCACGAACAGCTTTCCCGGCATCAACCACTCCCTGCCCGAACAGTGCCTCTACAGGTACATTTTCAAAAACATCCAGTTTGATTTTTTTTAGCTCCTCTGCTGATTCTATGCCATAAAACCCATAAAAAAGCTCGCCATTCTTTTCGTAGGCTTCCTCTAATGCTTTATCCGTATCCGTTTTTTGACCAGGGAAAAATACATTTACTTTATATAGGCCTGCATCGTCCTGCACATTTATAAAGAACCCGTCCACAGCCGTAAGCTGATTGTTGGCAGTGCTCAGCAGCACATCGCCGATCTGTTTGCCGCCAAGATAGGGAAACGCCTGCTGGACCAAGGCTCCCACGCCTGTTACCAGCGGGGCAGCCTGAGAAGTACCATACTTAGTTACATCCGTTTGACCAGCAGCCGCAAAGTCAGCATTAGCGGAAGCAATCGCAACACCCGGAGCGTTTAAAACGCAGTCCTCTCTATATTGGGCCAGATCGGAGAAAATTGCTATAGAATTGCAGCTTGCATCAAAGCCGCCATTACTGTTACGCCGCAGTGCCGCAGCATCGCTTGCAGTAACAGTAATAAAATTGTTGCTCAAACTCCGGTCAAAAACAGGGCTGGTATTTTCTATACTCGCCATAGTGTGACCGTCATTGCCAGCAGCCCACACTAAAAGCTCATCGTTGGCCACCGCTTCTCTGAACTGTATGGTATTGCTATAAAGATAATCCTGCCATTCCGGGTTGCCTGCAGGAGTAAGAACGCCACTTCGCACCAACTCATAAGCCTGCTTATCATTGATGTTCGTCAAATAGCAACCGGTTCCCCAGGAATTATTGATAACCTTGATTTCCGGATGCTGCACATAATAAGCATAAAGGTCCTTGCGGCTCTCAAACGAACCGTCACTGTAATAAATCCTACCGGCAGTAGAGCCCTTGATCTCGGCATCAAAAGCCATACCATGCATACCCAGGCCGTTTTTAGATGCGGCCACGACACCTGCCACATGAGTACCATGAGTAAAATTCTCCCAATTATATACTCCGGCACCAGCCACATTGATCATCTCAGAATTTTGCTTTAGATCAAATTCAGGACTAAGCAAATTGATAGGATCATCACAGACACCCACAACGACGCCTTTTCCTGTATAGCCCTTGGCATAAGCCGACGCCGCATTCACCGCATCCAGCACATTATATCCCATCTCATTATATTCAGCTGTTTTAAAACTGTCGGCACTTTGCGCGTTGGCAAGGCTGCTCATCAGCATCAGCATTGCCAAACTGTTTAAAGACCTTTTCCACGGCATTTTAGCTCAGCTCCTTAGTGATTTACTGCCATATATATACGAAGGCTGATCCCCGCTCCGCTTTGATCATGGCGCCAAAATAATTACAACGACTGTCTTTTGGTGAACAAAAATAAAAGCCACTATGTTATTACATAGCGAACGATATTTTTAAGCAAAAAAAATATTCTATATATAATATTAT
>CDTY01011682.1_pt1 | contig 154704 bp, 127 predicted proteins | sample 557731 | NCBI WGS metagenome assembly CDTY01 (sample SAMEA3182101, study PRJEB8094) | gut metagenome | biome: human; feature: gut; material: Stool; isolation source: human stool | place: Canada | collected 2013-02-12
CGTAAGCGTCTCGGCGATGCCGTCTTTTCTTTAATTCTACTTCTTCATATCTTTGCTTTCATATTAATCAATTCCTACTTATATGACTGCACATGCTTTATACACTCAAACCCTGTCTGAGTATAAATCCCGTCTGATATCTTCTCCCTGTTTAACTCTTCGTAGTTATTGTCATGAGTGTCATGTTAATTATCATGGTATGGAACTCTGGCTTTCTCGGCACGGCATTCGCATTCGTGAACTTCGTTCTTCCCTTTCGGCTTCTTCCTCCGAAAAGCCGGTGCCCTGCTTCAGTCCTTTGGTTCCCTCATCTGCGCCTTCGGCCCGTCCGTCCTCTTCTTCGGATATGCTTTATGGTATCAATATTACTTTTCCGGATGGGGTGATTATTTCCATCAAGCAGGGAAGTTCTTTTGGTATTCACCGTTTTATTGACCTTTATAACCGTAAGATACAGGAGGAGCAGTCATGTTTGCTTTAACCGAAAATATGCGTTATTACCTGTACCAGCATTATGTCGATATGCGTAAAGGTATGACAGGACTTTATCAGCTGGTCAAGTCCGACATGTCACTTTCTCCCGTTTCAGGAGATGTTTTTGTTTTCTTTTCCCACAAACGGGACATGGTTAAAATTTTACGTTGGGATACGGATGGTTTTATTCTTTACCAGAAGCGCCTGGAAGAAGGTACCTTCGAAGTCCCGCGTTTTAATCCTTCTACGGGTGCTTACGAGCTTTCCTGGAAGAGTTTCTTTTTGATTATGCAGGGCGTCTCCCTCCGGTCAGCCAAGTGCAGGAAACGATTTCGGCTGAAGTCATAGAAACACCAAATGATTGATAAACAATGTGTTATAACGTAGATTTATAATAAAAAGCTTTGTTGCCCGGTTCTTTTTTCGTATCTTTGAGGTATGAAAAAAGACCGGGTCATAGAGCTTCTGGAGGAACAGAACAGACATTTCAAGGAACAGATTAAAGCTGCTGACAAGCGTGAGCAACAAAGTCAGCGTCTGATCTGTGAACTGACTTCACAGGTTAAGCAACTGACCGATGCCGTTCAATCTCTGGAAGAAGCGCTGACGCTGAAGAACGGCAAACTGAAAAAGCAGGAGAACATTAGCCGCAGTTTGAGTAAGCTTATCAGCAATGAGTCTGAAAAGCAAATACCTGATAAGCCGCAACCCGCTTCTGAGACAGCTCCGTCCCGTCCGTCCGCTTCCCCCAAAGAACGGGGGAATAACAACTCCAAACGTAAAGAGCATTTTGAACTGGAAGAAAAGATAATCGAAGTCAATCCCGACCATCCCCTTTTCAGTATGTCTCTTGCCAAGTTTATGGGATACCGTGATTCTATCCGATATGTCTATATTCCGCCAAAGTTCATTAAGTACATTTATCGACAGAATATTTATAGCTTTAATGAAACGGTCTTCAGCGGTTGCGCCCCCGCCGCCCCTTTTCTGAATTCCCAATATGACGGTTCGTTCGTTGCCGGTTTATGCCAGTTGCGATATATCTACTCCATGAGTGTGGAACGTATCGTTAACTTCTTTCGGGAGAACGGGTTCAAACTCGAAAAGCCCACCGCCCATCATCTGCTGGGTAAAACGGCTGTTTTGTTCGAAAACCTCTATGAAGCACTCAGGGAAGTGGTGCTTGAAGATCCCTACCTCTGTTGTGACGAAACATATCACAAAGTACTGGTTCCGGAAAAGAACAGTAAAGGCAAAGGGGTACGAAAAGGGTATATCTGGGCAGCGGCGGCAGCGACCTTAAAGCTGGTGCTCTATTTCTATGAGGGCGGATCACGCAGGCAGGAGGTGCTTTTTGATTTCCTCAAAACCTATAAAGGAACAGTACAAAGTGATGCATACGCCCCATACAGGAAACTGGAAACCGACCAATATCACAATATCACGAGGATCGCATGTCTTCAGCACGTCAAACGAAAGTTTCTTGAACAGGATAAGGAACCGGACGCCCGAAAGATAGTTGAAATGATAAACCAACTGTACCAAAAGGAACATGAACATCGGACAGGCTATCAGGGATGGACAATCAAAGACAATCTTGCACATAGAAAACAGTATGCCCCGCCAATACTCAGGAAGATAAAAAAGAAATTATTGAGCCTGCAGGCAAAGCCGGACTTATTACCGAAAAGCCAAATGGCGGAGGCCATTAATTACACACTATCCCAGTGGAAGGCCATAGAGGATATCTTTACCAAAGGGGAGTATTATCTGGACAACAACCTTGTCGAGAGGTATAATCGGTATATATCACTATCCAGAAGAAACTCGCTTTTCTTCGGAAGCCATAAGGGAGCTGAAAGAGGGGTAATACTATATTCATTGGCATGTTCGTGCAGGATGCATGGCATAAATACATTCGAATATATAGCCGATGTGATTAACAAAGCGGCGAAGTTACCACCAAATACAGACAGGAAAATATATAGAGATTTATTGCCCGACAAATGGAAGGAAAACAGAAGTAGAATCTGAAAAGAAAAGGATTATCTGATTTTTTGAAGAAAAACACGGCATCGCCGAGACGCTTACGAAATTGCTCTGATATCGCCTATCTATCATACTATTTTGTCTTATCTCTCATGCAAATAGAAAGTAGATATGTTAGTGTTCATGTAGTTCCAAGATTAATCTCATGTAGTTCCAAGATTAGTTTCAACCGGTGAAACAAAGTGTTTCATGCCTTGGAACAAAGTGTTTCAAGCAATGAAACAAAGTGTTTCGTACGGTGAAACAAAGTGTTTCAAGCGTTTGAAACTATTTGAAACACCTGTTGAAGTTCTTTGGAGCACCTATCTACTTGATTAACTTGACTGTAGCTACTGTTTCGCTTAACCTGTTCTTTCAGGAAGTACTAAATCATTTTTCAGCCGACAATGCATGAGTTATCAGCTATTAACGCCTGATTGTCCAACTATTAACAACTGACACATCAATCATTAATAACTGACACAACAGGCGTTAACATCCTGAATGCAAGGAGTAAGTAGAAAAAAAAGATGTATTATGGCATACATACAAAGTGAGAGCAACCGCTTGCTCTCATACTGCCACCACACTTGCTACAATCGCTGTAAGGCCGATGGATAAAGGGATACAGACCAATAGTTAGAGCATGAGAGCAAAACCTATGTTTAATTCATGTGGAGGGATATTTCTATCCCAGTAACTTATCAATGATAAAATGACCGATGAAAAATAAATCACCCATGAAGACAACACTGAATATCAGAAAAGCGATAGCGGTACTCCAGCGATAATCCCCTTCGTCCTCCCCGCGCTTGATACGCAGCAGGGAGCTATACAAGCAATCGCCCGCAATGAACAGCACAAACAGACTCGGTATCAAGTCACCCCACGATACCAACCACAAGTTATCACCCTTTCCCATCAGGAAGGTCAATGCTACGGCCAACAGGAAGACAGAAGCATACTGCAAATCTTTTCTCTTCGAATTCATAGCGGTCATATTTAAAGTACTTTTCACAAAGATATCGAATCTCTTCCAATAATCCTTATCAATTCCATCTAAAAAAGATTATGTCTGATCAGAAGGTTCGGACGGACCGCTCCCCGCTCTGGCGGATTTCTTTTTCAGCCGGCCACTCTTTTTCAGCGCCTCGGCAATAATCCACTGAAGTTGTCCGTTTGTACTGCGAAATTCATCGGCGGCCCATTTTTCAATGGCATCCATCGTCTCGGCATCTACACGCAAAACAAAACTCTTGATTGAAGATTCTTTTTTAGCCACTACTTTCCTACCTTACTTTTTTTATTGATTAATGATTCAACGTACCTGTATTGACTACCGGCTGCGCAGCTTCATCCGCACAAAGAACTACAAGCAGATTGCTGACCATCGCTGCCTTCTTGTCCTCGTCCAATTCCACAATTTCCTCTTCAGAAAGTTTATGCAAAGCCATACGTACCATAGATACGGCACCCTCCACAATCTTCTCACGGGCACTGATAATAGCCGAAGCCTGCTGACGACGCAACATAACCGCCGCAATCTCAGGAGCATAAGCCAGATAGTTGATACGAGCCTCCACAATTTCCATTCCAGCCATTGCCAGACGCTCGTTAAGCTGATGCTCCAACTGGTCGTTGATTTCATCCCCTCCGCTGCGTAAGGTCAACTCATCCGCATTCGCCTCATTATCATCGTAAGCATACAACCCCGCCACCTGACGAAGAGCAGCATCACTCTGCACACGAACAAAATCTTCAAAAGCATTCATTCGTCCGGCAACGGTTACGCTCATCTGTCCGGTTCCTTTGTTATCCGCCATCGTCTGCGCATCGATTTCGAACATTGCCTTATACGTATCTTTCAGTTTCCAGACAAGCACCAGCCCTATCAAGACAGGATTACCGATTTTGTCATTCACCTTTATAGGTTCTATATCCAGATTACGGGCACGCAAAGAAAGTTTCTTCTTATTCATGAAAGGATTCACCCAGAAGAAACCGGTTTCCGTAAACGTACCCTTGTACTTTCCGAAGAATACCATTGCCCGGGCTTCATTCGGTTCCTGAGAAAAATATCCCGGAATCATCATAACAGCCGCTGCAATAAAGAGGATCAGCAGCAAGAACAAAACAATACTCCCTTTAAAAAGGAGAAAACTCATCACAACCAAAAGGGGGAGTATCGCCAAATTAATAAACAAGGCTACAAACCCATTAATAACCACGTCATTGTACTGAAATTCTTTTGTATCCATAGCATTATATTTTGATATTATTTTGATATCACAAATATATCACTTTTTAATTTTATAATGCAAGAAGAAAGACTCTTTTTTCTCGGTTATACATCATTTTTAACTAAACAGCAGTCATCCGATACTAAACAAATTTAAAAGGTGAAGAAAATAAGGGGTTATCTCAAACTAAAACGGACATGTATTTTGAGGTATTTAAGTTTATTGTTATTTTTGCAGGGTATGAACTTAATACCTTAGACAAGTAAAATATAAAACGACCTATAAAATGAGAAAAGTAAGTTTAGCCCTGCTCCTCTGCCTTCTCTGCCTCGCCGGAATGGCACAAGGACAAAAGGCACTTGATTTAAAAGATATTACCTCCGGACGTTTCCGCCCGGAAAACATTCAGGGAGTCATCCCTATGCCCGATGGGGAGCACTACACACAAATGAGCGCCGACGGTACGCAAATCATCAAATACTCATTCCGTACAGGAGAAAAGGTAGAAGTGATTTTCGACGTAAACCAGGCACGTGAATGTGACTTTAAGAATTTCGACAGCTACCAGTTCTCACCCGACGGTGACAAACTGCTGATTGCTACCCGAACAACCCCGATCTACCGGCATTCTTACACAGCTGTACATTATATATACCCTTTGAAACGAAATGATAAGGGAGTTACGACAAACAACATTATTGAACGGCTGTCCGACGGCGGACCTCAACAGGTCCCCGTCTTTTCTCCGGATGGGACGATGATCGCTTTTGTGCGTGACAATAATATATTCCTCGTGAAGTTGCTCTACGGCAACAGCGAAAGTCAGGTTACCGAAGACGGCAAGCAAAACAGCGTTCTCAATGGTATCCCCGACTGGGTATACGAAGAAGAATTCGGTTTCAACCGTGCTCTGGAGTTCAGCGCCGACAATACCATGATTGCTTTCATCCGCTTCGACGAATCGGAAGTTCCTTCCTATTCCTTCCCGATGTTCGCGGGTGAAGCACCGCAGATTACTCCTTTGAAAGATTATCCGGGCGAATATACGTATAAGTATCCGAAAGCAGGATATCCGAATTCGAAGGTAGAAGTACGTACATACGATATCAAATCACACGTGACCCGTACGATGAAGCTACCGATAGATGCAGACGGATATATTCCCCGTATCCGCTTCACGAAAGATGCCAGCAAACTTGCTGTCATGACACTGAACCGTCACCAAGACCGTTTCGATCTTTATTTTGCCGATCCGCGTTCAACTCTCTGCAAATTAGTGTTGCGTGATGAATCACCTTATTATATTAAGGAGAATGTCTTCGACAATATCAAGTTCTATCCCGAAACTTTCAGTCTGCTTAGTGAGCGTGACGGTTTCAGTCATCTGTACTGGTACAGCATGGGTGGCAACCTCATCAAGAAAGTGACCAACGGCAAATATGAAGTGAAAGATTTTCTGGGTTATGATGAAGCAGACGGTTCGTTCTATTATACCAGCAATGAGGAAAGTCCTTTGCGCAAAGCTGTCTATAAGATCGACAAGAAAGGCAAAAAACTGAAACTGTCTCAACGTGAAGGCACCAACACACCGCTTTTCAGCCAGTCGATGAAGTATTACATGAACAAATTCTCGAATCTGGATACTCCTATGCTCGTTACGCTGAACGACAATACAGGCAAAACCTTAAAGACGCTCATCAACAACGACCAACTGAAGCAAACGTTATCCGGTTATGCGATTCCGCAAAAAGAGTTCTTTACTTTCCAGACGACGGACGGAGTGACTCTGAACGGATGGATGATGAAGCCGGCCAATTTCTCCGCATCCAAGAAATATCCGGTACTGATGTACCAATATAGCGGACCGGGTTCACAACAAGTACTGGATACTTGGGGAATCAGTTGGGAAACTTACATGGCAAGCCTCGGTTACATTGTTGTATGCGTAGATGGTCGTGGCACAGGAGGTCGCGGAGAAGCGTTCGAGAAATGCACATATCTCAAAATCGGTGTGAAAGAAGCCAAAGATCAGGTTGAAACGGCTCTCTATCTGGGTAAACAGCCCTATGTGGACAAAGACCGTATCGGAATCTGGGGATGGAGCTATGGCGGATACATGACATTAATGAGCATGAGCGAAGGAACTCCGGTGTTCAAAGCCGGTGTAGCTGTTGCCGCACCTACCGACTGGCGTTTCTACGACACCATATACACGGAACGCTTTATGCGTACTCCGAAAGAGAATGCGGAAGGATACAAAGAGTCATCTGCTTTCACACGTGCTGATAAACTGCATGGCAATCTGTTGCTGGTACACGGCATGACAGATGATAATGTTCACTTCCAGAACTGTGCAGAATATGCCGAACATCTGGTACAGTTGGGCAAGCAGTTTGATATGCAAGTATATACCAATCGCAACCATGGCATATACGGCGGCAACACCCGTCAGCATCTATATACACGATTAACCAACTTCTTCCTGAATAACTTGTAATGGCTGACAGAGTGCGTAAGCCCGAGTGGCTGAAAATAAATATCGGCGCCAACAACCGTTACACCGAAACTAAAAGAATAGTCGACTCCCACTGCCTGCATACAATATGCAGCAGTGGGCGTTGTCCCAATATGGGAGAATGCTGGGGAAAAGGAACCGCCACATTTATGATCGGGGGGGACATCTGTACCCGTAGCTGCAAATTCTGTAATACGCAAACCGGACGCCCGCATCCGCTGGATACCAACGAACCCACGCATGTGGCAGAGTCTATCGCCCTCATGAAACTAGATCATGCGGTAGTTACCTCAGTAGACCGTGACGATCTGCCTGACTTGGGAGCCGGACATTGGGCACATACGATCCGTGAAATCAAACGACTGAATCCGCAAACCACTATCGAGGTGCTGATACCCGATTTCCAGGGTAGAATGGACCTGGTCGATCTGGTCATAGAAGAGAATCCCGACATTATCTCTCACAATATGGAGACGGTAAGACGTATCAGCCCGCTGGTCCGCAGTGCTGCCAACTACGATACCAGCCTGCAAGTAATCGGTCATGTTGCCGGAAGCGGAATCAAATCGAAAAGCGGTATTATGGTCGGGCTGGGAGAAACTCCCCGGGAAGTAGAAACAATCATGGACGATCTGCTGGCAGTCGGCTGCCAGATTCTTACGATAGGACAATATTTGCAGCCTACGCACCGGCATTATCCGGTTGCCGAGTATGTGACGCCACAGCAATTTGCCGCTTATAAAACAATCGGATTAGAGAAAGGATTCAGCATTGTAGAAAGCGCTCCTCTTGTCCGCTCGTCCTATCATGCAGAGAAACACATACGATAGAAAACAAAACACATTCCCTATTTGTTTTATAGGTAAAACCGGCAAATAAACATAAAGATGGATCATAAAGGAACACTTTCTTCCGCGTTTAACATGTCATTGGGTTTTATCCCCGTTATTATTTCCATTTTATTGTGTGAATTTATAACGCAAGACACGGCTATTTACATCGGTACTAGTATAGGTATCGTAGGGATATACCTATTACTACACCGCAAAGGAACGCTGATCCCTAATTTTATTCTTTATATAGCTACCGGAATGCTGGCACTGCTCTCGCTCGCAGCCTTGATTCCCGGCGACTATGTTCCGCCCGGCGCCCTGCCCCTTACACTGGAAGTCAGTATCCTCATTCCGATGCTGATACTCTACATGCATAAAAAAAGATTTATCAATCACTTTCTGAGACAGATAGGCTCCTGCAACAAACGCTTGTACGCGCAAGGAGCAGAGGCTGCCGTTGTCTCAGCACGCTTTGCATTGATCTTCGGCATATTGCATTTTATCATTATCAGCATTGTGGTAGCCTGTCAGGACCCTTTAAGCCAGACAAGTCTGATGGTACTTTACAAAGTATTTCCACCTGTCGTATTTGTGATGGCTATCCTGTTCAATCAGATCGCTATCCGGTATTTCAACCATCTGATGTCGCACACGGAATATGTACCTATAGTCAACACCAAAGGAGACGTAATCGGGAGAAGTCTTGCCATAGAAGCGCTCAACTATAAAAATACATATATCAATCCGGTCATAAGAATAGCCGTATCCACTCACGGGATGCTGTTTCTTTGCGACAGACCGATGAACGCTATTCTGGACAAGGGGAAAACGGACATACCAATGGAATGTTATCTCCGCTATGGTGAATCGCTCACCGAAGGAGTCAACCGTCTGGTACACAATGCGCTCCCACAGGCAGCAGAAGATATCAAGCCACAGTTCAACATCGTCTATCACTTTGAGAATGACATAACCAACCGGCTCATCTATCTCTTCATCGTCGACATTAAAGATGATTCTATCCTTTGTACTCCCCGCTTTAAGAACAGTAAGCTATGGAATTTCAAGCAGATAGAAGAGAATATGGGCAAAGGCTTTTTCAGCAGTTGCTTCGAAGATGAATACGAACACTTGAAAGATGTTATTTGTATAAGAGAAAAATACAAGGAATCTTAGATAATTCGGGAACATGTCCTTTCCAGTCTTTCACTGTACGAGTTTGTATCAACTCACCTTCACAAGTGATATTGGCAGCAATGCATAGTTTTGTCTGCGGACGGCAGTTCTGCAATATATCCTCTATCATCTTATGATTCCGGTAAGGAGTTTCGATGAATAGCTGTGTCTGGCTTTCGGCGTAGACGCGTTGTTCCAGTGTCTTCAGTTTCCTGGCCCGTTCGCCCGGTTCTATCGGCAGATAGCCGTGAAAGGCAAAGCTCTGTCCGTTAAATCCCGAAGCCATCACAGAAAGAATGATAGATGACGGGCCTACCAGGGGAACCACTTTCAACTTCTTGCGCTGGGCAATGGCAACTACATCTGCTCCCGGATCGGCAACGGCAGGACAACCTGCCTCTGAAATCACCCCCATTGAGGCTCCATCCGCCAAAGGTTTCAGATAACCGGAAATGTCTTCGGGAGAAGTATGCTTATTCAGCGGATAGAATGTCAGCGAATCAATGTCAATCTCCCGATCAACCTTCTTCAGAAAGCGACGGGCAGAACGAACATCCTCGACAATAAAATGCCGGATACCACGAATAATCTCCGTATTATAAGAAGGCAACACCTGTTCAAGAGGTGTATCGCCCAATGTGACAGGCAACAGATAAAGAGCAGTTTCCACTTTGAAAATGAAGAATTAAGAATGAAGAATTAAGAATAATAAATTTGGCGGATCAGAGTTTCAGGTAGCCCGATTCCTCAAACATATTCTGATAATCGGTAAGCTCTAACAGATCCTTTATTTTAAGGTCCTTATGCTTTTTCATATACGATGCGATAATCCGCGCACCCACCCACGAACCGATCAATGCAGGCGCTTGTCCTCCCAGCATGTCAACAGTCGGCGCCGGTTTCATATAGTAACGGATCACCATCGGGTCTCGTGCATGCAAGTGATCGTTTGCACAGATATACTCCCAGATGTCCTTCTCATTTTTCTTGCACCAGTCGTTTTCCTGCTCCGAATACCCCATCACCTGACCGATATCTTCATAACCGAGCAGATGCTGCACGACGTAATTGATTTTGCCGGAATGCATCATCAGATCGACCAGGCAAGTACCTTCGTGATAGTTCAGTCCGTAACGGCTGAGAAGATAGAATGAGAAACAATCCGGTACAATCCGTTCCGGGCGCATCGAAGCACATTGATAATCGTAATAGAAACGTTTATAAAGAGGATAGTCTTCTCCCATATACTTATCGAGGCTGATCCCCAGCAAGGTATCCACCAGAATAATCGATTCATTGAATGCGGATATCTGCGAATAAATAAATGGTACTTTCGTGTCGGGAACCTCCTTCTTCAGTTTCCGGAATCCTTTGGTGAGTCCTTTTTCTACTCCGTCAAGATTAGGATATTTCGCTTCGACATCGCTCAACAAACGAAGCAATGTACTGTCCGAATAGAACTTTTGCAGTCGTTGTGAAATGGTGTCGTCCTTCACCGTACCGATAGAAAGCACATCTTCTATCAGAATCTTTGTCGGCTGCCGATAGTCCATAGTCAACTTCTGCATAGCAGAAAAGCTGTTGGAGCGAACATATTCGCTCAACAGCTTATCGTATCTCAGAACAGAAATCCCTTCATCTTTCTGCTCCGCAACCTTTCCTGTGCTTAAGCCGCAGGAGGCGAAAAGCATACCTATTAATATAGTAAGAAGAGAGATCCGTAGTTTCATAACTTTTTATCCGTAAATGATATTACCATTTTCGTCCATGTACTCATCCAGTCCTTTCTCGTAAGTAGCCATTGCACGAAGACTCATACCTACGCTGGAGAAACCACCGTCATGGAATAAGTTCTGCATAGTCACCTTACGGGTGAGATCGGAGAACATGACGATACAATAATCGGCACATTCGTCAGCCGTTGCGTTTCCGAGCGGAGACATACGGTTAGCAAAGTCGTACAGTTTATCCATACCTTTCACTCCCGAACCGGCTGTAGTGAATGTAGGCGACTGTGAAATCGTATTCACACGTACACTATGCTCACGTCCGTAGATATAACCGAAGCTGCGTGCGATAGATTCCAGCAATGCTTTGGCATCTGCCATGTCATTGTAACCGTAGAAAGTACGCTGTGCAGCTACATAACTCAAAGCTACAATAGAACCATAGTCTGCAATAGCATTCAGCTTCTTGGCAGACTGGATCATTTTATGGAATGAAACAGCTGAAATATCCAATGTTTTATCCAGCATTCCATAGTCAAGGTCATCATAAGTACGTTTCTTGCGCACGTTAGGAGACATACCGATAGAGTGCAATACAAAATCAATTTGTCCACCCAGTACATCCATAGATGTCTTGAATACGTTCGACAAATCTTCCACACTGGTAGCATCTGCCGGCACTACCTGACAGTTCAGTTTTTCAGCTAATGCATTGACTTCTCCCATACGGATAGCCATCGGAGTATTTGATAATGTAATGATCGCACCTTCTTCTACGGCACGCTCTGCTACTTTCCAGGCGATAGACTGGTCGTTCAGGGCACCGAAGATAATTCCTCTTTTTCCTTTCAACAAGTTGTTACTCATATCTTCTAATAGTTAAATTTTGTGCAAAGATAGTATCTTTCTGCATAAAAACACGAGAAGTGTGCAAATATTAGACATAAATGACAAAAAATACACGTATTCTATCAATAACTCCACATCCGCCTGCAGTTTCCCCCCTATCTTTGCCAATGATAATTAAGAGGTTTTTTCATAATATTTATTTAAGGTTAGAATTAGGTTAACATGAATTGGTCTTATTCCTTTCCGGCAGGCCGCCTGCGAGAGGTCGCCTGCCGAGGGAGATAAGCGTTATGAGAAAACCATCTTAGCAATCAGAAAAGAGAAATACCAGAAAAACAATAAATGTATAACCCTATAGAAATAGTTACTAAATGAACACAATGACAAGAAGACTCCTCTGGATGGTCGTATGTTGTTTGCCGTTTATCTCGGGATGCAAACAAAGTGAGTGCGCAATAAGCGAGAACGCAATAGACGACACCATTTACCAGAATTTACCTTTCGATATGCCGAAAGTGCAACAGCCGGTTTTTCCCGCTTATGAGGTAAATATCTCTAAATTCGGAGCCAAAGGGGACGGAATGACCCTGAATACGAAAGCCATCAATGATGCTATAAAAGAAGTAAACCAGCGTGGCGGAGGTAAGGTGATTATCCCGGAAGGTACCTGGTTGACCGGCCCTATCGAACTGCTCAGCAACGTGAATCTTTATACGGAACGGAATGCACTGGTACTCTTTACGGGGGACTTCGAAGCATATCCTATTATCCCGACTTCTTTCGAAGGACTGGACACCCGCCGTTGCCAATCACCGATTTCAGCACGCGACGCCGAGAATATAGCCATCACAGGATATGGAATATTTGACGGCAACGGAGATTGCTGGCGCCCGGTGAAGAAGGAAAAGCTAACTGCTTCGCAATGGAACAAACTGGTAAAATCGGGTGGTGTGCTCGATGCGCAGGAAAGAATCTGGTACCCTACGGCAGGTTCGCTGAAAGGTGCAATGGCTTGTAAAGACTTTAATGTACCCGAAGGCATCAATACAGACGAAGAATGGAATGAAATCCGTGCATGGCTGCGTCCGGTATTGCTCAGTTTCGTAAAAAGTAAAAAGGTACTGTTGGAAGGTGTCACTTTCAAGAACTCACCGAGTTGGTGTTTACATCCGCTATCTTGCGAAGATATTACGGTAAATAATATTCAGGTGATCAACCCCTGGTATTCTCAGAACGGAGACGCACTCGACTTGGAATCTTGCAAGAACGCGCTGATTATCAACAGTGTATTCGATGCGGGAGATGATGCGATCTGTATCAAATCCGGTAAAGACGAGAACGGTCGTCGTCGCGGAGAACCTTGTCAGAATGTAATTGTAAAGAACAATACAGTGTTGCATGGACACGGCGGATTCGTGGTAGGCAGCGAAATGTCCGGTGGTGTGAAGAACATCTATGTAGAAGATTGTACCTTTCTGGGCACTGACGTAGGTCTGCGCTTCAAGAGTACACGCGGACGGGGTGGTGTTGTAGAAAATATCTATATCAACAACATCAACATGATCAATATACCGAACGAACCGTTACTGTTCGACCTGTTCTATGGTGGCAAAGGAGCCGGAGAAGAATCGGAAGAAGATCTGCTGAGCCGTATGAAAACAGCGATTCCTCCTGTTACCGAAGAGACTCCCGCCTTCCGTGATATCCATATTTCCAATATTATTTGCAGAGGTTCGGGCCGGGCAATGTTCTTCAACGGACTTCCGGAAATGCCTATCCGCAACGTAACAGTGAAGAACGTGGTAATGACAGAAGCTACCGACGGGGTTGTTATCAGTCAGGCAGACGGTGTCACACTGGAAAATATTTATGTAGAATCCACCAAAGGAAAGAATATTCTGAACGTCAAGAGTGCCAGAAACCTGAAAGTCGACGGCGAAACTTATGAAGAGATTGACGCAAAAGGACAGATATTGAATTTCAAATAAGAGATTCCACCACAGATACATAGTTATAAATGCTGGTTTTAGAGAGAGGGAAAGCTTTAAGGAACGTAGACTAATCCTATTTCATTTTGCAGAGAGCTGTTTGAACCTACGTTTTTAAGAGAATAAAATAATCAGCATTAATCTATGGCGTCTGTGGTTAATCGCAGAAAACCACAAAATCATTATATAGAGTAAAAAGCTCAAATAGCAGACTAATTTATCCTCCAAAGATAAGCCGGTCTGCTATTTTTTCAACTACTTTTGCAAAGAGAAATACGACGTATCACATCATGTATTAAAATCATGAAGAAGAATATTTTTATCATAGCACTCCTTACCGGATGTTGCTCTTTATCTGCCTGGGCTCAAAAACAGGAGAAAACCATTACTGTAGAAGTAAATAATAACTGGAACCGGGCAAAGACGGATGAACCGGTAGTAATCAATTTACATGATCTGCATACCGGATTTAAAGTAAAGTCCGCCGTAGTCATGGAAGGAAGTACTGAAATCCCTTCTCAGCTGGACGACCTGAACAGAGACCGCAAGATGGACGAACTTGCATTCGTCACCAGCCTCCCTGCTCACGGTAGAAAATCCTTTCAGGTCACACTGTCTTCCGAAAAGAGTACGAAGACTTATCCGGCCCGGGTTTATGCCGAAATGTTTATTGCCGACCCGAGAAAAGGAAAGCATCAATCGGTGCAAGCGATTACTGTGCCCGGCACCAGCAACATATACAGTATGGTTCGCCCTCATGGTCCGGTACTGGAATCGGAACTGGTAGGTTATCGTCTTTACTTTAACGAAAAGCAGACTCCGGATATCTACGGTAAGTTCAATAAAGGACTGGAGATCAAAGAATCTCAGTTCTACCCTACTGATGAACAGTTGGCAAGAGGATTCGGTGACGATGTCCTCCGGGTATTCGACAGTTGTGGTCCGGGGGCTTTCAAAGGATGGAACGGAAAAAAAGCAACTCATATAACTCCTGTAGATACCCGCACGGAGCGTATTATCTCTTACGGTCCGGTGCGTGTCATTGCAGAAATCGAAGTGACAGGCTGGAAATATCAAAATGCGGAGCTGGACATGATGACCCGTTACACACTCTATGCCGGACACCGTGATCTTCGCATTGAGGCATTCTTCGACGAACCTATCAAAAACGAAGTGTTCTGTACAGGCGTTCAGGATATTGTCGGTACTGCGGAGTCTTACTCGGATCATAAAGGACTTGTCGGCAGCTGGGGAACAGACTGGCCGGTAAACGATACCGTAAAATATGCCAAAGAAACGGTAGGACTTGGCACCTGCATTCCCCAACGATATGTAAAATCGGAAGAGAAAGACAAAGACAACTACCTTTACACCATCACATCTCCGGGAAACAAATACTTACAGTATCACACCACTTTCACTTCTATGAAAGAAACTTTCGGATATAAAACACCGGAAGCATGGTTTGCTTACCTCCGTGAATGGAAAGAAGAACTGGCACATCCGGTAACGGTGAAAATAAAAGATATTCATTAAACAGAGCGTACAAATACAACTAAACAATCAAATACCGGAGTGTTTACCAGTTTTTATACCGACTCCGCACAATTATTACTCCTTTGTGCGGAGTCTTTTTTTTACCTTTGCCCCATGGAGAAACGCTGATTGAATCTTTAAACATTAAACTATTATACCTATATCATGAAACGATTGACACAGACTTTAGCTTTCTGCCTGCTGACTGTTTTTACAGCAGTGGCACAGAAAAACTATGTATCCGAAGTATGGGTTTCCGATCTCGGAAACGGTAAATACAAGAATCCGGTGCTCTATGCCGATTATTCCGATCCGGACGCTTGCCGCGTAGGAGATGATTTCTATATGACTTCTTCCAGCTTCAACTGTCTGCCGGGATTGCAGATTCTACATTCCAAGGATTTAGTGAACTGGACGATCATCGGAGCCGCGGTTCCCTACGCCCTCACTCCTATTGAAACACCGGAACGTCCGGAACACGGCAACCGTGTCTGGGCACCCAGTATCCGCCATCACAACGGAGAGTTCTATATCTTCTGGGGAGATCCGGATCAAGGCGCTTTCATGGTAAAAGCCAAAGACCCGAAAGGTCCGTGGACGGAACCTGTTCTGGTAAAACCGGGAAAAGGAATCATCGATACCTGTCCGCTGTGGGATGAAGACGGAAAAGTATATCTGGTACATGCCTATGCGGGAAGCCGTGCCGGACTGAAAAGTGTAATCACCATCTGTGAATTGAATAAGGAGGCGACCAAAGCCATTACGCCCTCACGCATTATCTTCGACGGTCACGAAGCACACCAGACGTGTGAAGGCCCGAAGTTCTACAAAAGAAACGGTTATTATTATATCTTCCATCCGGCAGGCGGTGTGCCAACCGGTTGGCAGGTAGTGCTCCGTTCTAAGAATGTGTATGGTCCTTATAAATGGAAGACTGTACTGGCGCAGGGTGATTCTCCCGTCAATGGACCTCATCAGGGAGCCTGGGTAGATACTCCTTCCGGAGAAGACTGGTTCTTCCACTTCCAGGATGTAGGCGCTTACGGTCGCCTTGTCCACCTGCAACCTATGAAATGGGTGAATGACTGGCCTGTAATAGGTATCGACAAGGATGGTGACGGCTGCGGCGAACCGGTACTGACCTACCAAAAACCGAATATAGGAAAGACATATCCCATCTGTACACCGCAAGAAAGTGACGAATTCGACGGATATACGCTCTCTCCGCAATGGCAGTGGCATGCAAACATCAATGAAAAATGGGCATACTATGCCGGAGACCAAAGTTATGTCAGACTGTATTCTTATCCGGTGCCACAGGATTATAAGAATCTGTGGGATGTAGCTAACCTGTTGTTACAAAAAACTCCTTCCGACAATTTCACCGCCACAATGAAACTGACCTTTACGCCTAACCCCAAACTGAAAGGTGAACGTACAGGTTTGGTAGTAATGGGCAGAGACTACGCCGGACTGATTCTGGAAAACACGGACAAAGGTCTCGTTCTGTCCCAAATCGAATGTAAAAAGGCAGATAAGGGACAACCGGAACAGACAAACTCTTCAATCGATCTTACTCAAAACACAGTTTATCTAAAGGTACGCTTCAGCTGTGACGATAAAAAGATCAAAGCCAGCGAAGGAGGAAACGACCTCATTGTGATGTGCAACTTCAGCTATAGTCTTGACGGAAAGAAGTTCTCTCCATTAGGCAACCCTTTCCAAGCTAAAGAAGGACAATGGATTGGCACCAAAGTCGGCATGTTCTGCACCCGTCCGGCTATAGTTACCAACGATGGAGGATGGACAGATGTAGACTGGTTCCGGATTACAAAGAAATAACCTATTGGTCCGGATTCAGTAAGAAGGCATTGCGCAAGCAGTGACAATAGGTTGGCACAACTGTGCCATCGCATTGGCACGCCCGTGCCACCGTACTGGCACAGTTGTGCCAATGCGGTGGCACGGCCTCTTCTCCAGATGCCTTGACTGGAGCATTCTACAGTTATCAGTAATCCGTTTTTTATTCCTATCTTTGTAAGCAGAAAGAAAGGAAAACAGGATTAACATTTAAAACAAGAAGTTCAATGAAGAAACTAGTCATTTTCGATTTGGATGGTACATTACTAAATACCATTGCCGACCTTGCACATAGTACAAATTATGCCTTGAATAAGTTAGGATATCCCACACATGAGATCGAGAAATATAACTTCATGGTAGGAAATGGCATCGACAAACTTTTTGAGCGTGCCTTGCCGGAAGAAGAAAAGTCCAAAGAGAATGTACTGCGCGTACGCAAGGAATTCGTCCCTTACTATGACATTCATAATGCCGATGACAGCCGCCCTTATCCCGGTATTCCGGAATTGCTCTCATACTTACAGGATGCAGGTGTTCAGATTGCCGTAGCTTCCAACAAGTATCAGACAGCCACTCAAAAATTAGTCGACCACTATTTCCCGGAAATTCATTTTACAGCTGTATTCGGACAACGGGAAGGAGTCAAAGTTAAACCCGATCCGATTATTGTATCCGATATTCTGGAAGTTGCCAAAGTAGCCAAAGAAGAAGTGCTGTACGTAGGTGATTCCGGCGTGGATATGCAAACGGCTGCTAATGCAGGAGTGACTGCTTGTGGAGTGACGTGGGGTTTTCGTCCGCGTACGGAACTGGAGAAATTCAATCCTTCGTATATTGCAGATACTGCCGGAGAAATCAAAAAACTTATTCTATAGTATAAGAAGAATGACCGTACGATATCTCTATGCAAGTCATATTGGCATAGATACACCTTACGGTCATTCCTCAATATCTCCGGGAAGGGCTTTTGACTGCGCTTCTTGTAAGGTGGCAAAAGGCTTGTCAAGCGTGCCCGCATTTGAATCATCACCGTTGGTAGCTACCAAATAATTCGTAGCCGAAAGAGACAGGAAACACCCCATAAAAAAAAGACTAATACCTATATGCTTCTTCATTTGCCTGTATTTTAAAACCTATTGATAACTAATTTCCATTTTACTGTTAATTGTGTGCTTCTGTGTAACCTGACTCCTCTCTTCTACTATTAAACAAATACACCGTAACGGGAGTTTCTTTCCAGTTACCGTTTTCATGCCGCTAAATTACAGCTTTCTTTATAGTTTAGAATGTACATACGTACACAAAGCCTAGAAAATCGTATTTCACCTGAGATTTACATCAAGAGTGAACGATAATACATCGTTTCCTTGTTTTTCCGTACGCTATTACATTCTCTATTCTAAAAAGAAAATTAACTTTGTAACCATTAATAATAATGTAGAATCGTAGAAATCAAATATGAAAAATGCACTGCTGATATTCGCATTCTTATCTTTCTATCTCAGTTCAGTACATGCATCTGTCGAGATACGTTCGAACAAACTGACTACCGGTGACGGACTGGCGAATAATTCCATCCGATATATGTTTCAGGACAGCAAGGGATTTATGTGGATGGGAACCGTCAACGGATTAAGCTATTATGACGGTAACTCTTTTGTCAGTATCTACCCGGACCCTAATCTGCCGGTTTCATTGGCCGACCCGCGCATCCGGAATATGGAAGAAGATTCTAACGGTTTTTTATGGATCGCCACTCTCTCTTCTTTGTATAGCTGTTACGATTTAAAACATGGGCGTTTCGTCGATTTCACCGGTTGCGGAGAATACAAACAGAGCTATTCGAAAAAAATCATAGCATCCGACCAGTCTGTCTGGTTGTGGGATAACAATAACGGATGTCGTCGTGTCGTCTATCAGGATGGCCAGTTCTCGTCGCAGGCATACAAAAAAGAATCAGGCAACCTATCTTCTGATGAGGTATTGTTTGTCTACGAAAGCAATGACAGTCCCGGACATGTGTGGATAGGAACCAGGCAAGGATTATGGAAATACCATGAAGGCAAACTGGAAGCAATGGATACACAGGGGGAAAGCTGGGAACATATCTTTTCCTATGGCCAATATACCTGCATCATTACCGGAAAAAAAGAAATCTACCGCCACTCTCTTTCCAATAACCGACTGGAGAAAATCGCTTCATTAACCGAACTCGGAGATACAGGTGTTATCACCGGAAGCCTCCGCCTGCAACATCAATGGGTGATGTTTACCGCCACCGGCAGTTACATCCTGGATCCCGTTACAGGAAAGCTGCGCCGGTTCTCCCGCCTGAATATAAAAAACGGTAATGTCACCAGAGACAATAAAGGGAATGCATGGGTACACAACTATACCGGCAATGTATGGTATGTCAATACCAGCACAGGGGATATCAAGCCCTTTCAGTTTCTTTCATCCGAGCATTTGGGATACATCGATGTGGAACGTTACTCTATTATCCATGACTCGCGGGATATCATCTGGATTACGACTTACGGAAACGGGCTCTTTGCCTACGACCTGAACACCGGTGGTCTGCAACACTTCACTTTCGAAGTCAGTCACTCCAGCCACATCAATTCCAACTATCTGCAATATATCATTGAAGACCGTTCAGGGGGTATCTGGGTCAGTTCCGAATTTTCCGGATTATCCCATCTCGAAATTCTGAATAAAGGTACGTTGCGTATCTATCCGAACGGTGAAAATGCTTCCGACCGTTCCAACACCATCCGTATGCTCTTACGGGGTAAAAACGGGAATGTATTTATGGCAAACCGCATGGGTACCTTATATGAGTATGATGCCGGACTGAAAAACATACTTCGCAAAGAGAAGTTCACACATAACGTATACAGTATGTGCGAAGATAACGAAGGACAACTCTGGTTAGGCATGCGTGGTATAGGGCTGCGTATCGGCCCTGACCAATGGTACCGGCACAACAGCAAAGACCCAGGCTCGTTATCAAACGACAATGTGTATTTAATCTACCGTGACCGCAAAGGCCGGATGTGGATAGGGACATTTGGCGGAGGACTGAATCTGGCTGTCAAAACAGACAACGGCTATCAATTCAAGCATTTCTTTCAAGACAGTTATGGGGAAAAACGGGTACGTGTCATTCAGGAAGACCGCAACGGCATGATGTGGGTAGGTACCAACAACGGTATTTATATCTTCCATCCGGATTCACTGATCCACGCACCCAAGAACTATATACTTTACAACCACGTTAACGAAACATTCCCCAGCAATGAAATCCGTTGTCTGGTAAATGATCACGAAGGAAACATGTGGATCGGCACAACGGGAACAGGCTTTGCTATCTGTAATCCGGGAGACGACTACCAGCATCTGACTTTCGATTGTTACAGTATGAAAGACGGATTGCCCAACGGGGTTATACAATCCATTGTGGAAGACCAAGACCATAAAATGTGGATTGCAACCGAATATGGCATTTCCCGTTTCACTCCCGCCACCAAGCAAATAGAGAACTATTATTTCTCTTCGTATACACTGGGAAATGTGTACTCTGAGAATACAGCCTGCATAAACACCGACGGAAGACTCCTTTTCGGAACGAACTACGGTCTGGTAGCCCTCGACACCCATAAGGTAGAAAACATGGAAAAGCCTGTATCGACTGTATTCACGGGACTCCATATCAATGGCACACACATGCTGCCCGGCATGGAAGATTCACCTCTTGACGAAACAATGTCTTATACACGTGAATTAAAACTGAAACACTACCAGAATTCATTTGTCATCGCTTTTTCAACCTTCAATTTCTTAAGCGGAGCATCCAAATATTCTTATCGGATGCCTCCTTATGATTCGGAATGGAGTATTCCCTCGGCACAGAATCTGGCAACGTACCGCAATCTTCCTCCCGGCAAATATCAGCTACAGGTGAAGGCTTGTAACGTAGCCGGAATGTGGGGAAAAGAAAGTACCCTGGAGATTGTAATAGCCCCTCCTTTCTGGCAGACAACCTGGGCCTATCTGATTTATCTGGTACTGATTGGAATTGCCGGCTATTTCAGTTTCCACATCATACGCAATTTCAACCGGCTGCGTAACCGCATCGCTATTGAGAAGCAATTGACTGAATATAAACTGGAGTTCTTCACCAACATATCTCACGAATTCCGTACTCCGCTTACTTTAATTCAAGGTGCTCTCAACAAGCTGGTCAATATAGAGAATCCTCCGAAAGAAATGCAGCGTCCTTTAAGAACGATGGATAAAAGTACGCGGAGAATGCTACGTCTCATCAATCAGCTGCTGGAGTTCAGAAAGATGCAGAAAAGCAAACTGGCTTTATCTCTGGAAGAGACGGATGTCATTGCTTTCCTTTATGAAATATTCCTGAGTTTCAAGGATACAAGCGAATCCAAACATATGGATTTCAGCTTCGAACCGTCACAACCTTCCTATAAAATGTATATTGATAAAGGCAACTTAGACAAGGTTACCTATAATCTGCTGTCCAACGCTTTCAAGTACACGCCTTCTAACGGAAAGATTATATTCAAAGTAGACATTCTGGAAGACAAGCAACAACTCCGCATCCAAGTAATAGATAACGGAATTGGCATACCCAAAGAAAAGCGTTCCGAACTGTTCAAGCGTTTTATGCAAAGCAGCTTCTCCCACAGCAGTGTCGGAGTAGGGCTCCACTTGACGCATGAACTGGTCAATGTACACAAAGGCAGCATCAGCTATGAGGATAATGAAGGGGGAGGCTCCGTCTTTACCGTCATACTGCCAACTAATTCAGAAATCTATCAAGAGAAAGATTTCCTGGTCCCCAACCAGCTATTAATCGAAGAAGAGGAGCAACAACATGCCAAAGAGTTTATCCGGGAAGAAAAGCCGGAAGAGACCTTCCAGCCTCCTGTCGATCCGTTGAACAAACGCAAAGTCCTGATTATAGAGGATGATACTGATATCCGCGAATTCTTAAAAGAAGAAGTGGGAGTTTACTTTGAAGTAGAAGTAGCTGCCGACGGAACATCCGGGTTTGAAAAGGCAAGCACGTATGATGCAGATTTAATTATTTGTGATGTCCTGATGCCGGGAATGAGCGGATTTGAAGTGACACGCAAGCTTAAAAATGAATTTACGACCAGTCATATCCCCATCATATTACTGACTGCTCTCGATATAGAAGAGAAATACCAGGAAGGAATTGAATCCGGAGCTGATGCGTATATCACGAAGCCATTCAATGTCTCTTTACTACTGGCAAGAATCTCCAAGTTAATCGAGCTACGGGATAAACTGCGCCAAAAATATTCCAACGAACCGGGATTGGCTCATTCCATTATTTGTACCAATGACAAGGATCAGAAGTTCTCGGCGAAACTAAATGAGGTATTGAATGAGCACATGACCGACACTGAATTCTCGGTCAATGACTTTGCCGGAATAATGGGATTAGGGCGTACTGTGTTCTATAAAAAAGTGCGGGGAGTAACCGGTTATTCTCCTTATGAATATTTACGTGTCATACGATTGAAAAAGGCTGCTGAAATGTTATTGACAGAAGATCTCACTATAGCCGAAGTCGCCTACAGCGTAGGTATCAATGATCCGTTCTACTTCAGCAAATGTTTCAAAAGCCAGTTCGGAGTATCTCCTTCCGCCTATCGGAAAAAGCTGCCGGAGGGTGAAAATGAACCGACAAATGACGTCGACGTATGATCTTACATGTTTTCCGTACTAATTTAAAGGGTGTTTATTGGACTGATGTGCTTTCTTTGCCAATGAAAAATTAATCATTAAGAAATCATGAGAAACAAACTCTTTTTATTTGTATTTCTGTTTGCAGTGCTGGCTATTGTTGATAGCCATGCTTTCGAACGCAAAAAATACAATTTCAACAGTGAATGGCGTCTGCAAATCGGAGACTTTCCCGAAGCTAAACAATCTCAATTCGACGATAGCCGGTGGAAAGCAGTCACTTTACCGCATGCCTTTAATGAAGACGAAGCTTTCAAAGTATCTATCGAACAGCTGACGGACACAGTGGTATGGTATCGGAAACATTTTCGAATTCCGGCTTCCGGTAAAAAACAAAAAGTATTCATCGAGTTTGAAGGAGTGCGCCAAGCCGGTGACTTCTATTTGAACGGGCAATATCTGGGCAAACATGAAAACGGAGTAATGGCGGTAGGCTTCGACCTGACTCCCTACATCAAAGAAGGGGACAATGTACTGGCAGTACGTACAGATAATGACTGGATGTATCGCGAAAAAAGTACCAACTCCAAATTCCAGTGGAACGACCGTAACTTCAACGCAAACTACGGCGGCCTGCCCAAGAATGTATTCTTGTACGTTACAGATGAAGTGTATCAGACTCTTCCTTTATACAGTAATCTGAAAACTACCGGAGTTTATATCTATGCTAAAGATATCGACGTAAAAGGACGCACTGCCACCATCCATGCAGAATCGGAAGTAAAAAACGACAGTCGTGAACCACGCCAACTCAGCTACCAGGTAGTCTTGCTGGATGCTGACGGCAAACAGGTGAAAAGCTTCGAAGGTGAGAAAGTAACCTTACAAGGTGGCGAAACTAAAATAGTGAAAGCTGCTTCCAAAGTAGATAACCTCCATTTCTGGAGTTGGGGATATGGGTATCTTTATACTGTTCAAACGATTTTAAAAGACAATAAGAATCAAGTCTTTGATGAAGTAAGTACGCGTACAGGTTTCCGCAAGACACAATTTGCAGAAGGCAAAATCTGGCTGAACGACCGTGTGATCCAGATGAAAGGGTATGCACAACGCACCAGTAATGAATGGCCGGCGGTGGGCCTCTCTGTTCCGGCGTGGCTAAGTGACTACTCTAATGGGCTGGTAGTAAAAAGCAATGGCAATCTGGTACGCTGGATGCATGTTACCCCATGGAAACAAGACGTGGAATCCTGCGACCGCGTAGGTCTGATTCAGGCAATGCCGGCAGGAGACTCCGAGAAAGACCGTACAGGACGCCAATGGGACCAGCGCACAGAACTGATGCGCGACGCGATCATCTACAACCGTAATAATCCGAGTATCTTATTCTACGAATGTGGAAACAAAGGTATCAGCAAGGAACATATGATAGAGATGAAAGCTATCCGCGATAAATACGATCCTTTTGGCGGACGTGCTATCGGCTCTCGTGAGATGCTGGACATCCGTGAAGCAGAATATGGCGGAGAAATGCTTTATATCAACAAGAGCGTACACCATCCGATGTGGGCCACAGAATATTGCCGCGACGAGGGTCTGAGAAAATATTGGGATGAATACAGCTATCCTTTCCACAAAGAAGGAGATGGTCCGCTACATCGTAATCAACCTGCAACAGACTATAACCACAATCAGGATATGCTGGCTATAGCAATGATCCGCACTTGGTATGATTATTGGCGCGAACGTCCGGGAACAGGTCGCAGAGTCAGTTCCGGAGGTGCCAAAATTATATTCTCGGATACCAACACACACCACCGTGGTGAAGAAAACTATCGAAGAAGTGGAGTAACAGACCCTATGCGTATCGAAAAGGATGCTTTCTTTGCACATCAGGTCATGTGGAACGGATGGGTAGATACGGAAGAGGATAATACCTATATCATCGGCCATTGGAACTATCCGGCAAATACTGTGAAACCTGTCTATGTAGTATCTACCGGGGAAGAAGTAGAACTTTTCCTGAATGGTCAGTCGCTAGGTAAAGGCAAACGCGAATATAATTTCCTGTTCACCTTTGATAATGTTGCTTTTAAAGCCGGTAAACTGGAAGCTGTCAGCTACAACAAGGCCGGTAAGGAAATAAGTCGCTATGCAGTAAGCACCGTTGGTGAACCTGCCAGACTGAAACTGACTACTATACAAAACCCGGAAGGATTCCATGCGGATGGAGCCGACCTGGCGCTCATACAAGTAGAAGTGGTAGACAAAGACGGAAAACGTTGTCCGCTCGATAATCGCATCATCCAATTCGACCTGAAGGGAAATGCTGAATGGCGTGGAGGTATCGCACAAGGAAAAGACAATTATATTCTTAATACCAGTCTCCCAGTGGAATGTGGTATTAACCGTGCTCTGATCCGCAGCACTACCCAAGCCGGTAAAATCACTCTGACCGCTAAAGCAGAAGGGCTTCCCAGCGCTACAATTACATTAGAAACCCTTCCCGTCAAAGTTAGCAACGGACTGAGTACGTATTTGCCTCAGATGACTCTGAAAGGTAATCTGGATAAAGGTAAGACTCCCCTTACCCCATCTTACAAGGATACGAAACGGGATATACGAATTGTATCCGCCAAAGCCGGAGCCAACAATGAGACTGTAGACCAGAGCTGCGATGATAATGAAAGAAGCGAATGGATGAATGACGGCAAACTCAGCACCGCATGGATTACATATACGCTCGAAAAAGAAGCTGCAATAGATGATATCTGTATCAAATTGAATGGATGGCGTTCACGCAGTTATCCTTTGGAAGTATTTGCCGGTAATACCATGATCTGGAGTGGAGATACGAATAAAAGTCTGGGATATGTTCATTTAAATGTGGAGAAGCCGGTACGTTCCAATCAAATTACCATCCGTCTGAAAGGTAATACCAGCGATCAGGATGCTTTCGGACAGATTACTGAGGTAGCGGCAAAAGCAGCAAATGATATGGAACTCGAAGCGAAAGCGAACAAAAATAATGCTAATCTGAGAATTATTGAAATAGAGTTTCTGGAAACAATCAAATAGAATAAAACATTCTCATTTATAAAAAAGAGGGTTGTAAAGACCCTTATAAATTAAAAATCACCCTCGCCACAGATAGTTGTAGCGAGGGTGATTTTGCTGAGAGGGGAGTTTTGCCACATCCCCTTTTATATTTTTCAGTTCATTAATTTCCATCCGGCTTTTCATTCTCCGTAAATGAACCCAAATTCCATTTGAAAGACTCAAAGCTGTCCGGTTGTGCCGGATCAAAACCGCTATAATCCGGTCGCAGGTATTTCACAATCTCCAGATCAGCCTTTTTCATTCCTTCAATTACGCATTTTGAAACTTCATAAGCTCCGTAAGTACTAAAGTGAGTATTGTCTTTAAGAGTTCTAGTCTGACCGGGAAAAGTTCCTGCCGGATAGTGTACGAATGCTTTTGTAGAATTATCCACACCTAAAGCATTGAAAAGAATAGCAGTCATACCATTTAATTCTATCAGAGGAACGTTCTCTTTTGCAGCTACCCAACGGACTGCATCAGGATAATCACCATGAGTATTTACCGACTTTCCATTCTCGTCAAAACGACGACGGCTTGTAGGAGTCACCAATATCGGATGAGCACCTTTAGCACGGGCCTCGTCTATAAAGATTTTCAGATTATATGCAAAAGAGTAAAACGCTCCTTTACCGGGTCCTTTCTGCTTTTGGTCATTATGTCCAAATTCAACCAACAAATAATCACCTTCTTTAATCTGACTCAGTATCTTTGCAAGACGCTTTCCACCGATGAATGTATTTGCAGACAGTCCTGACTCCGCATGATTGGCTATACAAACCTGATCTGTAAAGAAGCGGGGAATCATTTGCCCCCAACTTGCCCACGGTTCATTATCCTGATCAACTACTGTGCTATTCCCACAAAGATAGACTGTAGGTATGTTTTCAACCCGTTCTATCACCAAAGAATTCACACGGGGCAGATCACCATTAAACTCCAACGTCAACTTATCATCCCAGTTCAATTTCTTCTTTTCCTTCTCTTTTATGCTGACTCTTTCTTTTCCCGAAATCACAGGGTTACGTTTATTAATGGTAAACGTTTCTGTTATCATCTCTCCTTTTTTAGTCGAAAGGTTCTCAACAAACAGCCTGCGCGATTCACCACGAACTGTTGTACTGGCAGCCTCTTTTTTACTCCCCAAGGTGACGGTTACTTTATAGTTTCCATCCGGTACATTCAGTGAGAAAAAGAAAGGTTGATTACTCTTCCCATCCCATGACGGTAATAAATCATATCCATAGCCCCGTTCATTATTGAACAAAGTTTCAGAAGTCACTTTTATATAACCGTCTTTTACCTTTTTATCAATAGAAAAGTCGAATTTATAAACTTGCGCTTGCATCAGGATACTACCTGTCATCAAAATAGCACTGATTAATAATGTCAATCTCTTCATTTTTGTTATTCTATTTATTTATTAGTTTCTTTACTTCTTTGGCATAGCGTCTGCCTAAAATTATCTGGCTTGCCGCATCAAAATGAGGATCAGTCTCGTCCTTCAAAGGAGTAAGCCCTTCGGAAGAAACACAGGCACTATGAGGCAAAAAGGCGGAAATCTCTTTTATCATATCATTAAAAGGTTTTGTTCCCTCGGGGATATGAGGTTTCCTGGTCCAGTTCCATTGCGCAATCTGCCCTACTACAACAGGCAAATCAGGCATTCCCAAATCATTACGCAAATCCGTCATCAACTGAGTGATTTTCTCTCTGTATGCTTCGGAATGGTGACAATCCGCTTCTCCCTGATGCCAGATAATCGCTTTCAACGTACCATATTTCATTGCCTCTTTGGTACGTCGTACTGCTTCATCATAGTATCCGCCGGACTGTTTGGCATTTTTAACCCAGGAACGGATAGAGGACCCTCCGCGAGCATTTATAAACGGCAAAACAAAATGTTCCACTTTCACAAAACATTTTGTTCTAAGTTTAGCTTTATTAACACAAAACAAAATGTGCATTTTATCCCCTTTGAATATGCTTTAAATGAAATAAAAGCAAGCAATACCGCTAACTCGTGATGAGCTGGCGGTTTATTATTACAACAGAACGATTAGTACCACTATAAAGGTGATTATTCCCGGCAACAATATTGTAGCAACTACATCCAGCCAGTCAAATTTTCCTCCCCATAGTTTATCCTTGTAATCAACGGACATAGCAACTATGCAGGTTGCGACAAAAGCAATCACAGCCGACGGAACCAAAGAGATACCTAACATAAAGCAAAGCAATAACATTACGGTATACACTAACGTTCCACACTTCATGTGTTTCGGGCGGTTACTATCCTTCAGCCAGCCCAAATATTTTTCTATTATTCTTTTCATCAATATTCTTTATATCTGTTTCTTCCTATCACGGCGAGTTCAAAAGGAGAGTCTATATATCCCTGATCTTTGTGGAAAGTCCGGACGGTAAACTGATGGGTACTCTTATCCGTATCCGCACCAATACTCCAGTTTCCGTGAACAGCTGTCACTATAACAAAATACTGCATATGATTAAGATCATGATTAAATGCGTAGAGTCCGGCCTGTCCGTGATACACAGGAGTGTCAATAGTACAGCCATTTCCCCAGGAACTCTCAATCGTACCATCGGCGCTAATCCTTCCCGCCCACAGGACACCGGGAGTATCCCATACTTCTCCGGACCGCTGATAAAAATGATGAGGACCTGCTGAATCTATAGCAAACTTACTTCCGGCATTGGCAATCAGACTCAGACAAATATTATTGGCTCCATAACTCTCGATATTTATCCCCCGATAACCATTAACAAGAGGATTCTGACGGTCAAGTCTCATGGATATCAGAGCGGAATAATCTCCTCCGAGCTGCAGGAACCTGCCGAAGCCGGTCTCTCCTGCCGATCCGGTTCCGATTCTTATTCCGGAAGAAGGGTTGGCGGCACTTAACTGATTCCCCTCTATTTTGAGGTCTCCGATCTTTCCGCCCTGAATGTCCACATCCAGTCCCATAAACTTACCCAGCAACAGGTCAAGAAGCAGGTTAGGCGTAAAGGGGCAGTTACTCTGTCCTATCTTCGTCGGATCAAACAGTCCATAGTTGGTCGTATCATCCCCATCAGCATCCTTTCCGTGCTGGGAGAACATATAATCGCCATAAAACACCGCGCTTGCCAGTTTAGCAAAGTTCGCCATCAGGATCTCGGTAAATATGGCCTTGTACTTTTCAAAAGGTATCCAGTATGATGTGGTAGGATTATCCCGGTAATCTTCCATCGGATTCACACCGATTATGGTTGCCGTCCTCCTCATCACATAGTAGGTTGATCCGGCCTCGTAATAGACAATCGGAGCAATGTCATCCGTTGCCGTATACTCGATATCCGCATTCCAGAATCCGGCAGGGTATGGCATTCTCCCTCTTTCGCCGGCCGGTCCGGGAAGTCCGTCCTCACCCTTGGCGTAGTTGGCATGCAGCTTCGGATCGGAAAATGCCCCCCATTTCCCATTCTCCTTCTTCCGGAAGGACATATACTCCCTTGGATATTCTTCGGTTACCCCTAAAGGATCATTGGTAAAAGGAACAAGATACTTGAAGTAATCCTCGTCAGTGATCAGGATTCCCGAATTGGCAGATCTTGCCCGGATACATCTATAATAGTCTTCTCCACTCTTATAGATGGCATCCACAATCTGCGCTGCGGAAGAGAGGAAATCACCCAGATAATTCTCATCGGATGCGAAAGGAAGAGGAATGAAGCCTTTTACAAACGGATCAGACTCGGGAGTGAAAGTACTTTCCTCCCGACGGAAGATATACTCCATGTCAGGTGTATCCGCCAGATATTTTGAAGGACGTGACCAGGTTCCGTATACCCACTTGTCACTACCCTTGTCATAGGTAGCCTGTGCGGAGGATACCCACACCGTATCACTGTGTACGACCTTATACTTGACCATATCCCCGCCTTTGTTTACCGAGCCGTCCTTTACATACAGAATCTCTATGTAGTGATCTCCCGGTTGCGATACCTTCTGGGAGACAAGCCGGTCATTCTCACCCGACATCCTGTCGAAATAGTTCGAAACATCAAGAGTGGTGTCCGGAGTCCCGATATACGCATGATCATACGCCTCGCTTGAGACGATCACACGAAGGGTGATCATCTGATTGGCATTAGTCGTAGAAAAGAGTATACGGTCTCTATACGAAGCACTATGCGCAGTAAGTTTGGGAGAGCGTCTGTATCCGCCATTGGGATAATACTCCCCTTCATACCCGCGAATGGTCAGCACGCCGAATTCCGGATATTCAGCCCATCCTGACGGAATGGAGCTTCCTGTCGGAGCATCCGGACGTGTATCCGCCTGAATAAATATCTGTTTTAAGAAAGTGCCGTCTTTTCCCGGTGCGCCGGGATCACCCGGATCGCCAGGATCGCCCGGCTTGCCATCCTGTCCGTCATCAACGACAAGAACCGTCTTCTCGTCCATCTGTACACCACCTACATACAGTCTGAAAGAGATTGCTGCCATATCGGACGTCACGATGATGCGGGAGGAATAGATGAATTCCGACGATGTACCGCCCGTCTGGTAGGTCAGTACAAACTTGATGGTTCCTATTCCCGACACGGGAGTGTCCCCTCCGGATTTGACCATGCTTTCGCAGGAGACATATTCGGGCAGGTGCGTCCCGTCCCCTTTCCTTTTGACCTGCGTTACGGAAGGAACGAGCCAGTAGGTGACAGCGTCAGCTCCGGACTCGGGAGCGACGCTTACTTTAAATGAAGCGGAAGACAGTTTCTTTGCCATTATCTTATGCCGTTATCGTTGCACTGACATAGCCGGAGATACCACCACCGGCATTCATCACATCCTGGAATGTCACACTGATCGTTTTCTTCACGCCGGAGAGAGAGGATATAACCGATCCCGAGTTATCCGTAACGGTGAAGGTGGTCTGGGCGGTGACATCTTCCGTACCGTCGTCCTTCTCCACCTTGGCGGTATAAATCGCCGTTTCACCTTCCTTGATCTGTTCCCCTGTAATTCCGTCCACATACAGATTCACACGGTAGGGATCAGTATAGTCGGTAACATTGATGTATGCGCTGCTGATAACCGCAGAACCGTCTTTCTGAAGCAGATCACATCGGTAGGTAGTCGTACCGTCGATATCTGATGCGCTTACCGTCAGAGACCATGCGCCTGTAGTTACCGGCGTAGCAGTCTCTCCGCTTACCTTGTACCACTTCGCCGTATATGCGGAAAGATTAGACGGGGTAATACCATCTACGAGCACATGGGCATTGAGCGTGGCTGTCGGAGATTCTGTAGTGACATCCGTATCACCATCCAGGTAAAGAGTAGTGGAGCTGCCTACCGTCTCGACAATCTCGACTGTTTCGGAGATTCCGTCAAAGGCCAGAGTCTGACCGCCGACCTCAGTCGTTCCTTTAAGCAGGATTGTGTCGTTATCGTAATTGGACACCGGCACGATATTCTTTACGATTTCGAAGACGATCATGTTCGAATAGTCACGGCCTCCGATATTGATTGTCTTTGTAGACTTTTTAAACACACCGGCCAGAGCTCCGGTGGTGCTAAGCCCGTCCTCGCCGAAGGCAATCTGTACACCGTTGTAGAACAGATCTACGGTAGTCGGAATCAGGACCGCTCCGTTATCATCCCGGTTAAGATGCGCATAGACAAGAGGCTTGTTGGCCGATGTCTCCCAGTCCGGAGTACAGATACTGGTCCCCTTCTTGTATTCCTGGCGTAGCGGGCCATTGATGATGCCCATTCTGGCGCGAACGTTCACTCCGTTCATCAGGGCGAACAGTTGAAAGCTTCCATTTATTTTTCTTGCCATAGTTATTCCTCCTTACTTCTTTACCGTTTTACTTTTCTTCTTTTCCTCCAGCAACAACGCATTCAGCGCTTCCTGCGTAATGATCTCGACATCCTTCAGTCCGGTGCCGATCACCTTCAGGGCATTGATGCTAAGGACCGCACGTCCGTCGCTCAGTTCCTGTGCATCCTGATAGATACCTTTCTCTATCAGCTGAGCCTTGCTTACCAATAAGTAATTCATAATTGATTCTATTTAAAAGTTAATATTATTCTTCGATCTCCAGAGTACCTTTGATGCACCATCCGTTGCGGTTCTCGACCTCGCAATCCTCGAATGGAAGCGTCTTCTTAAAGGCCTCCTCGTAAGACATCCCGCTGATGGCTGATGTCTTGTTGATATACTGCGTCATATTCCTCAGAAACTCGCAGATAGCCACATGGAATCCTTTTACAAGCCGGATCTTTGCGACTGGTTTCCCATCATCGCCCATATCCTCGTAGCGGACTTGCATACGCATCCATGCTTTCCCCTTCTTCTTGTCAGGTTCACGCACTTCGAAATCCAGGATATCAAATACTTTTCCTGTTAATTCCGCAATGTCAATCAAAGGCGAATCCATTCTGCGTCTTACCTTTGTTTCATTTGTTATCAGAAATGATAGCTTCATATTTAATTCCCTTTTTAAATGTTTGGCGTCAGCCCCTTTCAGTATTCCCAGATAGGAAGATCTGGAACGGGGATTATGCCATGACCTTTTCATTCTCTCCTTTATACTCTTTCTAACTCTTGTATAGCCGCAGTGAAACACATAGCCCAGAATATCCGTTCCACTACGCATAGGTGTAGGATGCGCATCTTTTTTCAGTTCGTACCCCAGGTTATACCAGAGATAATTCGCTATACGCCATTTTGCTTCATGGAGCTTATCCTTATCTCCGAACAGGATGATATCATCCGCATACCTTACATAGTGTCTGATCTTCAGATCCTGCCGGATAAACCTGTCGAAGGCCATCATCATGATATGCTGGTTCATCGGAGACGAAGGAGTACCAATCGGCAGTCCTATATCACAGAAAGAAACTCTTTGCAGATAACGCAGTATTCGCTTATCCTTCCAGATCGCTTCATGACGGGCGAACAGGACCTCCGGGCGTGTCGACTCATAGCATTTGCGGATATCCAGCTGCAAATATCCCCACGGGCGATACCTTCCAATAATCCTTTTGATCTGCCTGACAGGGTCATACCGTTTTCTACTTGCGTTGATTCCCCGCCCTTTTATACAGTTATAACAGTCGTCAGATAATCTTGCAGCATACTCCTTCTTGATCAACAGCATAAGCGTATGCATAATCACCCTGCTTAGAAAGGAGCTGATAGCAACGATCCGTTTCTTTCCGTTAACAGATACAACCTCCTTATACCTGTATTCCACATTAATGTTTTCTCCTTTTAGGAGCTGTCTGTATACGCTGTGTTCATTTTCTTTGTCTTGCAAAAATTCAATTACCTCGTTTTTACACATATGCTTTCGTGAAGCATTGATTACAGCCTGATGTACCAGCTCAGGCGTCAAGCGGCTCATTATATTTCCTTTCCTTTTCATCTTCCTTGTCTGCCCCCAAGTGGAAGCCTTTATTAACGGGCTTTCGGATATCTACCAGCCCATTCCCCTGTCTCCTCGTATACAGGGGTTGTCCTTGTTTTTTCGTACTACCGACGAGGTTCCCGCGTAAATTATCATTTGTAAGCCGCCAGCGTAGTTCGCATTCGTATTCGACAGCTGGTTGTTCGCATTCACGTAACGAGCGGAAGCATTCGACGAATTGCCGTTACCACGCTACGCGGAGAACCTTATAGATAGGGAGGACAAGCCTCCCCGCACGTTCGTTTCACTCACTCTCGGATGCGCTTTCGTCACTGTCGTTCTGCGCCGTTGCACTCACCGTCCCTTCGGGTAAGCGCACCTGGAAGCCGCCAGCGGAGGACGCATACGTATTCGACAGCTGGGCGGTCGCATTCACGTAACGAGCGGAAGCATTCGACGAAGTGCCGTAACCACGCACTCTGTGCCCAAGACGGACGACCTTACCTACCGCCTGGCTTGTATAGTTATTACGATCTATATAAGCGGTATTATCCGCCAGTGACCCTTTCTTCAGAGTCCCCAGCCTGGTTCCACGCATCAGGTCTGTGAAAAAACCGCTACCCGAAGGAAGAGTTCCGATATAAGTGTAATCAGGGCTTTCCTGAAAGTCAAACAGTTCTCCGGAATCCTTGACGTAATCCTTGTTTAAGGTCAGTTTGTCCTGTTCACGGCAGAGATAGCACTTGATCGGATTGGTAGAACCTCCGGAAGTTTCGTCCTCAATTTCCATAACCTTTTCTATGCCCGCCCCTGCATACTGGAAGACGTCGGCGGAGACGAGGTCCATGCCGTAGACGGCGGAGGTTTGAATATAGATTCCAATAGAATTAACTGTTATAGGATTACCAGACACATCCCAGGCGGGTATACTACCCAAATACACGCGTTTCCTAAGTCTCGCATTCATTTCTCCGTCAAGCAGTGTTTTTGTACCAGGAATGTTATCATACACATAACGGACGGAAGCATCGCCGAAAGAAAAATCGGTACCAGGTTGGATATTATTTTCCGCAGCATAAGAGAGCGCCATTTGAATCTCCAAACATTCCATCCGAGGGTAATATTTAGAGATAATCTCACTCCAATTTTTCTTTGTCCCATTTGCATCTGTGCAGAATGGAGGTTGTTCGGATAATCTTTGAAAAACAGTATTATCACCCTTATTTAATTGATAATATACTCTGGTAATAAACGAGTCGTTATTACTCCCTATAGAAACGTTGCTTGAAACTCCCGCCCCGAACTTTTTAGGATCATGCAGATAAACCGTTCCGAACTTGTTCATCAGCGCATTGGTGATGTTCAGCAGATGCCAGTCCATAAGCGGAGCAAACGGAACAGTTTTGGCTTTATCCGCATTATGGGCTACAGCATAGTCATTGGTTGTAAACTGGCTAAGACCTGTTCTCGGATAGGTTCTGTCAAGTCTGTTGAACGAAGTGATACCCAGATAACCGCTACTACCACCTTCTCCGGCCCGGTACGTAAAGTACATGGAACGGAACTTGCCATCAACCACGGCAGGAAGTCCCGGACAGATCAAGGTCGGAGGAATGGGAACAGACTGAAGCCCATTATACTCGAACGGTTCCTCACCGAACAGGGCGACAGTTTCATCTCCTACCTTGGCATTTTCTATGGTGTGGATCGTCTGCGTCCAGCCATACATGATATTGTATCCCTTGTCTTCTTCAGCCGAGTTGACTGTGGTCGGCGCAGGAGTACCATCCTCGAACCGCATCCAGTTGTTGTTCTTGAGCTTTCCGATGATTTCCACATTTACTCCATCTTCGCATTTTACCAGATAAGCACCCAGCTTGTCCGCAATCTGATTCACTCCGAACTGGAAAGCAGGCGTAGCACCAATGCCATTGTATACGCTTCCTTCAACATTCCATGAGCCGATCTTGGGCATGACGGACGGTTCCAGTACTACCGGATTCGTATAGGTGATACCCAACGCCTTGACGGTCGTTTCGATATACTCGCCATACCCGATGATGGAAGACGTACCATCGGCATTGGTCGCTTTCCATGTGATATTGTAGTACTTCTCCGGATTCTCGATCACACGCCCGCCGGCAGTAATCTCGCAACGGGACTTGATCAGTTTTTCTGTTCCGATGTCGTTAATCGTTATGTAAGCTCCGGCAATCGGTACCTGTTTGGCGTTCTGGAAAACAGGAAGATCCACACGAATATTATACTGTACCATCAGGGCAGCATTGGTAGGTGATGCCGGTGCCGGATCTGCCTCTCCCTTATAGGCTGCACGGCATTCCAGCTTGATATTCTTAAAACGGGAAGCATCCACGACAAGTATGCGAGGAAAGGTTCCGTCGGAATTGGGCGTAGTAACCAGCCATGTATCTGAAGTAGTAACCAGGCGGGTATATTGCCCATCCTTGACATACCACCAGTATACGGCGTTATCCTCGGAGAGTTGTATCTCACCGCTTTTGAGGATAGCCTTTACCTGTACCTGCCAGTTGGCGGAATCGGTGTCGTCTATCTTCGTAGGATCTACAATAACTTCCGTCGGGGAGTCGGCCATCAATGAGAGCAGTGAGGCTTCGTAGTAGATTGTACTGAGCAGTTGCTGCTCGATACGCGATTCCTGCCGGTTGGTCTTAGGATTGGTGTAGAAGGCCTCGCCGATCAGCAGGAAGGGCTCGTCTACCGGTGTGTTACGCTTTACTTTCAGCACCGGGATACCATCCTCAGAAGTGGATATCTCGTAATCGGAATTTTCTTCCGCTATCTTGTTGGCAGGCTTGTATTCGCCCAGATACCAGTCGATACGGTCGAGCGTAGCGGGCCCCTCGGTGATCACTCCGTCAGGGTCCTGAAGATTCACCGCTACCGTTACAACGAGCGGAAGGATCGCAGAGTATGAAGGATAAAAAGCATTGTCATCACGGCTGTACTTCTGCTGGAAGGAGCCGTCACCTACAATCTTCATGCCGGAACTGGCGTTCAGCGGCTTGACCTGAATGTTGATTACTCTTTTCTGTTGCATATGATTATAAATTATTTATTACTATATTTGTATGTCTTTAAAATTTTTAATTATGAAATTTACAGTTCACAACTAAAAGACATTACGTCTAAAATTGACTCCAGATGCGGAGAGTTTGAATGTCCTATTTGCAAAAACAAGAGTTTTGATATCGACCGGGATATCATTCATCTGCCTAGCTACCCGATACGTGGCAATGAAGTAGAACCTGGCGATATTTCTGTCAGAGATTGCGTCGCTTATATTTGCAAGAACTGCGGACATGTTGTTTTATTTAGCATTGACTAAATAGTTTATTTTCCCCGTGTTATCCACTATTCTGGTAGCATAGATATCACGGGGATTCTTGACCACACGAAGAGGGTAATTAACCTTGCATCGTCTACCCAAAGAAATTACACCTCTCATGCCATTTTTAGATACTTCATTTACATTTTTCATAATCTTGCTCTCCTATATTATAAGTTGAATGATAATTCTCCTGACTCCCGCAAATAATTCTCCTCGCCCTGCGGGATGACGGCTTCTACCCGGAAAGTCACCGAACGGGTGTTCAGCCACTCAGATCCCATATCGGAGGAGATAAGGTGAACCTTGTTCTTCTGCCCGTCTACGAATACCGGAGACCAGGAATTGTCCTCTGCCGGTATTCCCGTATCCCTGCTCCAGGTAATCTGCGTGCCGGGAGTACTCATCACATCCCCGGTTATATCGACCGTTCCGTGGTAAAACTTAGCCTCTATCACCGTATCTATCAGTCCGTAAAAGAAGCTGAAGCCATTGCTGCTTTCGAAACCGATAGAGAACTCACCATTGCCTTCCAGGAATGCCCAGTCGGTGGAGTTCCATTTCGGTTCAAGCAGGGTGCCTGTCTTCAGACATTGCCATTTGCTGCCACGATGGTAGACAGTACTGGTCTCATTACGTCCGGTTACTTCGTTCCTTGCCTCAAAGTAGTATTTCTCACCCTCCTGCCAGATGCCTCTGTCCACCAGTTCATAGACCGGTTTCCCCTCCACATCGACACGGATGTCATCCTGACGGATAAGCCCCCGACAATAGATATAGCTCTGCCGGTAGTTGACAGGCAGATTGTCAAAGATGGAGAGGTTCTTCATCTTTCCTATCAGGATGGAGTAGTTGTTCTCTTCCAGGATCGGCTTGGTCACACCATCGAGCATGCAGATACATTTCTCGTAAGATGAGATGTACCAGTATCCCTGCCGGTCTTCATCGGATGTATTACCTCTGCGGGTGACAGCCATCAGCTTCTCGGGCGGGTAATTTTTGCCGCCCGGAACTTCCGAATCCGGATATATCACCACATCGATATAGTTATCGGTCGTATTTGTCTCAACAACACGCATCCAGGAGGTGCGATAACTGCCGCCTCCGGCAAGGAGATCATTGACAGAACCGTAGATGATATCATTAAGGGAAAAAGCATTGAAGTCCGTATCGTGACGCTTGCGAAGATGCAGGCGGCAGGTACCCTCGGAGAGTTCCTCAATGCTTTCAATCAGGCCCGACTCGGAGTATGAATAGTCACCTTCCTGAGCGGAAAGCCGGTTGAAGATCAGCTCCAGGACAGTCAGTGAATCGCGTAGTTCAAGGCTGCCGGCCTGAATGCGACCGTTCTTGTCCATGATGATACCGCTGCCGGCAATAAGAGAGTCGATGGCCTTGCCCACTTCCAGCCCTCCCAGAAACCGAACAAGGAAATTGGTGGAGTCAGCCTGATCCTTGCGCAACAGTGTTGACAGGGATTTCAGCGCGGAGAATACGTTATAATCCGTAGGATGCTTGCCATCTCCGACCTTGATGATATCAAACAAGGAGGTCTTTTCTGCCTGACTTCCCAGCACATACTGCAGGTTATCCAATGAAGACTCTATGGAGGATTTCCACGAAGTGCTCACAGCCGCCGAGCAGTCAATGGATGCTTCCGAGAGATTGGTAAGCTTTCTCTCCACTCTTGTGATGCGGGTATCGATATATCCCGCGTCAAAATACTGCTCATCCTCCAGACGCACCCTTTGTCCGAGCAGCAGGGGAACGGCATGCTTGTCCACATAGATGTAATCCGTATCGGAAGAGTAGATCGAGATGTCGCGGCTGTACTCGGAAAGATAGTTTTCTACTGCCTGTTTGAATTGTTGCTCGGCTATCGGATAATACTCATCCGGCATCCGGATGTTGGTCAGTATATAGGTATCGCCCGCCTTCGGAATGAGATTGCCGCCCGGTATCTGGGTGTCCTCATCCGGATAGGTATTGATGATCTCGAACTCCTTCGTATCATTATGCCAGTTGCATTCGAATTCCCTGCCCTCAAGGTCACCGGATTCGAAGGTGATATGGATCACCTCTCCGCCGATCATATAATCATCCGGATTAAACGGCAGGTCGTTATCCTTGATGTAGTATACGGTATAGTCTCCCGTCTCCTCGTTCGTTTTTTCTTCAGAGCGAACCGAGGAAACAGTTCCCAGCCGGTGTGGAAAGATATCGCTGAAGGTACTCTCTTCCCTGTGCTCTTTAAGACCAAGCTGGGTATTGAGGTCTATATACGTAGCACGGGAAGGTAGTTGCAGGTGGGTGAATCCGTATTTCGACGGATCAATGTTCCTGGTGCTGCCGACAGGTATCAGACGGGTAAACCATTTGACAGAATCCGAGTTCTCGCTCTGTGTAAGACCAGTCTTGAGACCTTTCATGTAGCCGAGCGTGACACGCTCACCCCGCTCACATTTGCCCAGATTCAGATATTCCCCGTCCAGCCACCACTCCGTTTCGAATGCCTGTGCTATTTCAGCGGCGGCATCCCAGCAGTAGAGGCCGTTGAAGTTGATCGTCTGACGGCTGGCGGTAATGGCTTCACCAACTCTCCACATCACTCCGTCAGTGTTCCGGTTCATGTTATCCACCAGCTTTTGCAAGTACTCCATCGGGGTCCCGTCATAGGCAAATACGGATTCCAGGTCATCGCTTCCCTGGTTGAGACGGCAGAAGAGCAGGTCCTGCATGTCATGTTCCCGACCGTAGAAGCTGATGTTATAGGTATATTTCTGCGTGTTGGTCTTCTTGGGACGGTATTCCTTCTTAATGGAGAACCGTTTGCCGCCCACTTCTATGTAATCACCCACCGAGAGGATGAAGAACTCCCAGGTGGTGAAGTTCACACTCACCACAAACTGGGAAGCCACCTCTTCCGAGTAACGGGAAGAAGAATCAGGACTTACCTTCTTTTTGAAATTTCCTTCTCTACTGTAGATTACAAGTTCCATTTACAGACAATTTAAATCGTTTTTAATTTCCATTTGAAAAAGGTTTCGGTTCGCGCAGTGTTACCGTGAATCCGGCGATCTGCTGCCCGGTACCGGCCAGATTGGTAAAATGGCCGTATTTAGAGTATTCCTTCATATAAGCCTTCATGACTCTGCCTATCTCAGGCACATACACTTTTAGCCATCCTGATTTAAGCAGGGCAATCACAGCATTATAGTATTCGAACCATTTGACTCTCGTCTCTGCTGCAATAGCCATTTTCAGGGTAATATCCCGCGCTTCATAACGGGTAAGTAACAGATCGGGCAGTTCCTCACCGTCAAGCTCCCGGTAACTGACGGAAGTATACTCCTTCATCTTGGGTGGTCTCATCAGGGAGTCATAATTGGTATGATCACCTGCATTTTCCTCCCAGAGAAAACAGCCATACGTGGCCATATCGATATCGTTGATATAAAAGAGTCCTTTTTCTACTTCCATAATCCTATCCTTTCATTTTTACACCACGACGCAAGTCCATAATGCCCTCGTCTATCGTTTCAAGATGTTTGAGGTATTCTGAGTTGTCCGCTATCCGGCTGATCGCCGTTGCCATCATTTCAAGAGTAGAGGAGATCAGATTGTCGATGTTGATCACATGATCCAGCATGGCATTACCGATACCCTCCAGCCTGCCGGCAGTCTCCTCGGTCATGGAGGTGATGGTTCCGGCCCTGCCTTCCTGCGTGGAGGAAGAAGAGGAAGTCCAGCCGAAGAAGTCTTTCAGGGCATCGCGTTCGGCGAGCGCATCCTCGACAATCTTGTCCCATTCTTCCTTCCGTTGTTTATACTCCTCTTCACTGATGCCGCCTTCCTTGTTGCTCTCGGCAAACTTGTCGTACCACTCCTGCAAACGCTTGTCATAGGTGTCTGCCAGGTTAGTCATAAGGATCGCTTTCTGCAGGTATGTACTGAAGTCATCAGCAAAATCCTCCGCGTCACTCTCCATATCCAGGAGTGTGTCGTAAAAGGCATCACGCATACTGTCAAAAGATACCTGTGTCAGCTGCTCCTTGGTATTCCTTTCAATTTCCTCGATACGTTCGCCACCTTCGATGATCGCATCCAGGTATTCCTTCACAGACTCATCCGCAGTAAGTTTTGCCCAGAAGTCGGGAGCCATTTCTTTCAGCCGTTCGAGCTGGTCAGCGGTCAGGCTGAAGATCTCGTTCATCCGGTAGCCGATATCATTCGGGTCCCATCCAATGGATCGGGCAAATTCATCCCACTGATCCCACTCGTATTGACTCATACTTTTGCGTATACGCACACCGATAGAACTGGAACCAGTAGAGCCTCCTGAGTTCAGTCGTTCCTTGCCCAGCCGCTTGTAAGATTCGAGGCTTTTCTGGGCAAGATCAAGAGCTTCCTGGCCTGCCTTGGCCGCTTCAGAACCGTAGGACATCTCAATGTATTCCGACTTCTTGTCGATGAGTTCGTCCCATATTTCATTCAAGCGATTGTACTTGTCGACCATCTCGTTATAATCGGAATAGTCGGCACCGCCAATGTTGAATTTACCCAATGTCAGTACATTAGCAAGGCCACCCCACATTTTCGCAGCTGCGTTACCCAGAGACTTTACAATATCCCCGGCAAAATTGACCAGACCTTTTTCAGCGATTTGGTCAAAAATAGCCAGAATGGAGGCTATAAGCCCTCCAATTTTGCTGCCGGATTCCGATAGCACGTCAACCAGAGATCCGACAGCACTGCCGAAAGATGCCAGACTCATATCCGCATCTCCAAGCTGGTTCATTGCATCGGCAACGGCAGTCAAATTACTGATTGCCTTATTCTTTGAGGTTTCCAGATTGTTCTCCGTATTACGGACCTTGGCTTCCGCCTTGTTCTTGTTCGTGCGGGCAGTCTCAGCTTCTGCGCTGTCTATCCCATATTTCTTTACCGCTTCGTCATATGCCTTCTGCGCTTCGGTCAATTCACCAACCGCCTCGGAGTAGTCGCGTATGGACTCGGTCAGATTACCGAACAGGCCTCCTTTATTGATGACCTCCTCGTCGATCTTGCCGATGGCTTCCTCGATGACCTTGATCTGTTCGGGAGTGGCACTCTTCTTAAATTCCGGACTATTACGAAAGGCTATGATCTGTTTTTTTACCTTCTGGAGTTCCTGCTTTGTCACCCGATCCAGGTTACCGAAGACAACATCCCAGTTGATGACGTTCTTGAGCTCTGTAAAGTCAAGTGCGGACAATGCCTCGTCACGCTGTTTTGCCAGCAGTTTCTTGTCATCCTCGTTCAGCCCTTCCTGGGAGGACTTCAGGGTATATTCTTTCATGATCGCGGCACGCTTCTGCTGATAGGTGCCGTATTCCTTGTTATACTCAATCCAAGACTTCAAATCCTTTTCCTGAAATTCCTTGTCAACTGCATAAAGCTCCTTTGCATATTGCTGGTAGGCGACAAGCCGTTGCTGCTGGGCATTGGTCTTTACTGCCTTTTTCTCTTCAGGAGTAATTTTGACACCCCGTTTTTTCTCGGCTTCTTCCATTTTCTTGAGCGTGTCACGCTCCTGTTTGTTGATCCCGGCAAGGGATTCTTCCAGTTCCTGTTTGGCCAGTTTCCGTCGTTTTTCGATTCCGTCCTTCATAACGGCAATGCGGGCTGCCTCGAGTTTCTGCTGTGCCTTTACGCGTGCGTCAGCCAGTTCGTCCTGGTAGTCGCGGGCGGATTTGCCGGTATCCGGCTTCTCGTATTCATCGATACCGGCGGCTTTAAGCTTTTTCGCAGCCTCGATAAGTTTCTTGTTATATATGGACGTATAGGTTTCAGCATCCTCTTCCGCCGTTTTCTTGATCACTTCCTGATTCTTGATACCTGCCTCCCATACGGTTTCCGCTCTGGACTGGTCCTTTTTCTGAGATAATGATCCGGGTACCCATTGTGGATCAAATAACAGGAAAGAGATCGCTTTGTCCTTCAGGTTGGGACCTTTCTCCTTCCTCTTGTCTATTTCGATCTGTGCCTTTAAAGCTTTCTCGGCTTCCTCGGACGCCAGTTTGAATGCGGCGGCAGCTTCCGCTCTCAAGGTCATGGCTTCAATAAAGGCTGCCGTGTTATCAACCAACAGGTTTTCGGCATCGTTTACATTATTAACGGCAACATCCAGCTTCTTGAACTCGTCAGCATTATCCTTGATAAACTCTTTCTTTTCCTTAAGATTGTCTCCCAGGTCATTCCATCTGTCCTGCAGGGAACGGATGGTTATAATTTTCTTTGAAAGGTCGGCGGCATCCATGCTTTCATTCACCTTCACCTGCGCATCGGCAAGATCCGTCAGCGTTTTTCTCCCTTTTACCAGTTGGGAGAAGAAATTACCGATCTCTTTTCCATACACAACCGTCAGGGTAATTGCCGTAGCCATTGCCGTCTGCCAGGAAAACAGGGAGGAAAGTACCTGTTTCCACACAGGGGTGGCTTTCTTTCCTGCGGCAGTAAGCGCTTCATATTCTTTCCGCGCCGAAGCCAGCGCATCGGTAAACATGGGGATGTTGTTGGAGATGGCCAGAAAGAACATCTGCGGTCCCATAGCCATGGCCGGCAGCTCACGGGCGATCTGCTGCATGCTCATCTTCACATTGTTGAGCCTGGGAGCGGGATCATCCTGTATGACAGGAGTCTCGTTCGACCTGTTCTTGGATGCCGTATACTTATCCAGCTCAGCCGTCAGGGAACGGATGCCGGCCTCCAGTGTCTTGATCTTTGTCTGGTCCTGCTCGTTGACGACACCTGTGACGGTAGCCTCCAGTGATTTCTGCCGCAAAGCATCCAGATCCTGCTGCATATTGGCGATGATCACCTTCATCTTCTGCTCGGCAGAGGATAGTGCCTGAACCTCCGCAGTGATATATGGAGAGATATCGAGTTTTAGAAGTTTGCCCTTACCGATTTTCTTCAGTTCCTCGAGTTCCGCTTTCAGCTGCCCGATAACTCCCTGCAGTGCCTGAATATCCGCCATCTGCGCATCGGTATTCACACCTGTGGACATCGCCTGCTTGAACTGTTTCTGCAGGCTCTTGAGCTGGGACTCCAGATTAGCAATGACCGCTTCCGTATATTGACCTATACTCCCAAGATTGCCCTCTACCGAGCGCATCCCCTTGAGCGTCTTGTCATCAAGCAGTATTTCCAGTCTGACGGGTTCCATTTATCCTCCTAGTTTGGTTTGAAAATATTCTGTAGTAAAAGTTTCCGGACGACGGTTCTTCTCTCTCTCGATAAGCTCTTCCTTTGAGACATAGCGGCTGACATCCATGTTCATTGCCAGCAGCTCCGCGTAGCTGATCTTCCAGAGGATGTAGTGTTTTGATCGTCCGAACCGCTCCATTGACTGGGCGATGATACCGAGAATGCTATGGGGACCTTCCTGCCGGCCCTTTAACTCATCCTCTCGTTGTGGCTTCCGATTGGTTCGAGCAGCTTTGCGGCCCGGGCTGCCAACGGAATAGTATTGCAAAAAGCCTGTACGTCCATGCCCGAGAGCAGCTGCATCAGTGCCGCGGTGAGCATGGCAGGATGTACACGCCACCTGATGTACCAGGCAACGGGCTTTACAAACAGCCACCCGGTAATCCATCCTGTACAGATCGACAGGGCAACGATCTCACTGACCGCTTTTCCCTTCTCTGCGATGAACCTAAGACGGGCATCATATTCCATATCCTTGATCTCTTCCGGTGTAACACCCAGTTTCAGGTAGCGAAGGGCAATCCTGATGATCGCTCCTGCCGGCGGACGGTGCATGACCAGGTGCGAGTCGCACTTCCGCTTTCCAAAGATCCTTAAAGGGATGACCGGTATCCGGATACCAACGTCAAGCAGCATCTCGGCTGCCTGGCGTTGTGTAGCTTTGCTGTCCATTGCTAATCTGAATTTGGCAATTCACTTGACGGCGGTACTTCACCGGGTGCGAAGATCTTATAAGCAGGTTTGCTTTCACCCGCCTCCTGCATCTCCAATTCGCATGAGATACCCAGCACGTTGCTAAAGTTGATACCGTTGGCGAAGTTGCAGGTAAGCAGCCCATTATAAATGCGGATGGTATGGCCGGTGGTACATTCGATATCGAATACGCCCTGAACATCCTTATCCTCGGTTGGCGGGGTATAGTTACCCTGTCCATCAGCTTCTCCGCCCATGATCTGTTTCATATTTTCAGCCAGCAGCTCTATCAAGGTAAACGTCCACATTTTGATTCCGGGCGTACCCTTGATCACAGCAAACGGTGCATTACGTTTCTGTGCTGCCCAGATACGGTTCTTGGTGGGGGGGTCTCCTCCCGGCTGCATGCCGTCCTCGGAGATCAGACCAAGCTTCGCTCCGTTGTATTTAAGCGAGCTCACTCCATAGATAGCTCCAGTATTTTCCATATCACTCTGATTTTAAATTGTTTTTAAATTTGTTTTTTAAACACCTTGTTCCTATGAAAAGGAGCAGGCATGCAAGGCATATTCCTATGACCTTGCCCCTGGCCCGCTCCCAAAAGGAGGGTTCTGGTATAATATCTTCTTTCAGCGTATCATTGACTTCCTGATTTTCAGTCAGTGTCCTCTTGATAGTGACCTGTTCTTTCCCTTCAGTCTGTGCCGTGACCATCAGGCCACCTTCTCCGTCTGATTCGATCCTCAGATCCAGACCGTTCTGCTGTTTCTGCACACCTATGCCTTCAGGGAGGCTGGCGATCATCTTCATACGCTCGGGTTCCAGTGTCAGGCTCGCCATCCTCATCGGGTCCCGCGCGGAGGTGATTACCTCGGTTCCGCTCCGCTGAAGAGACCCCGAGTGGATGGCTGTCCGGCTCTCCCTGCTTGCTGCGCAGGAAGATAACAGCAGGGCAATACTCAACATACCTGCACTGATGGCACCTGCGAAGTGCCTGTTCGAGAATGATGATCTTTCCATTGACTTTTCTTATTTGATCGCTTAACTCCAGAGTTGTTGCCGACAGGTCGTCATACAGCTGGTGATACACGCCTTCGTCTTCCTTGACCGCACGGACTTTTCTGAGCCTGCGGTCCCGCCACCAGCCGATGGCCATGGCTATGCATCCCGTAGGAGCCAGCCATTCCTGCAAGACGGTAAGTACGGTACTCCAGTCCATGGTGCGGTCCTCCTTGCCTTAGATCAGGTCCCAGCCCTGCTCGATATCCGACAGGACAGCGGGCACACCGTTCTCCACACGACTCATGGCTGCCGCCAGACGGCACATCGTATGCTTGTCGTCCACATCCGGTTCGTATGTCGTGGGCACCTGCAGGTCATTGCAGACGCTTCTGATATAGGCCGAAGTGTTGTTCTCGTTTGAAGGGGCATACCGGGAGATGATCTGTGAGACGGTTTTCATACCATGTTTCCTGCGGTAGTTCCTCAGGGTAATGAGCATGGCGCGATAGCCCCATTTCATCTCCGTAAACTGGAAGAACTCCTTGTCTGTCTGCACCGGCCGCAGGCCCTGCCACTTGTCTTTTGACAAGCGCAGGTTGCCCGGATTATTGTTACGTAGTCCTCGTGCCATGGTCGTTATTCCTCCAGAGATTTTGCAGATACGTCAACTTTTGCCGTATCTTCCTCTCCCGCAAGGTCACTGCTCAGGGTGATAACTTTTGTATCCCCCTTAAACCAGGACTTCCCGTCGTAATAGAGAGATACCGTTTTGCCTGCAGGAACTTCTACCTCTTGCACGGTTGCCTTGAACTTGGCAGCCTGGTTGGTGACGGCAAGGCGTGCACCTGGAAGCACTTTCGAAGCGTTGATGGTATAGGTCGTATCCGACTCGGGAGTCAGGAGGACGGCATCATTCTGCGATGCCATGGTGATGGCAGTTCCGGCAGCCGTAATGCTGTTTCCTTCACGCACATCCAGCATGACAACCTCCTCACCGAATGCGGTGTTGGTATCCGCCGTCATGAGCATCTTGAAGAAATATCTCTCGCCGGCATTGGTCAGCTTGTCGATCTGGATCACGTCAAAGTCGTTCTGCAGGTTGACCGCTCCCCAGAAGTTGGACTGCTCGGTCGGAGTGGCGACGGTTCCGATGATCAGGCCGTCGGGCCATGAGGAGACAGTCTTGATGGTCGTTCCCTTGAACCGCATGGCGCTTGTGTCGGTCCAGTTGACACCTTTTCCCTCACGCAGGATCAGTTCGTCGTCATACCGGTCGGCATCGTCCACGGACATGATATAGACGAAGTTGGGGTTGTTACGCAGCACCTGCGGGGTTGCCTTGCGTACACGCATCAGGCGTTCGATCATCGTGTCGTCGGCGGATGCCTGCACACGGATCACTTCCGGGTCCTCGAACACACGCATGAGGATACCGTTGAACAGGTGCTCGTCGTCCTCGCTGTCATCCACATAGATGCCGTTGACGAAATGGTATCCCAGTTCGAAGTCCACCTGGTCGGAAAGCGCCTTGAGCAGTACATTCTGGATATTGGGCGGAAGTTCGCGGAATACCAGGTTGCCCGTGGGCTGGAACGGACGCCAGATCGATTCGAAAGAGCGGGGATTGAAGGTGGTAAAGGCCATGAAGTCCTTCGGTACCAGCTCCTTCTCCGAGTAGATGAAGTCACCCTTGGAGTCCTTGTCTTCCGGTTGTTCCACACGTTTGCGGAGCATCTTGTTTGTTTTCAGGCGGGGAATGGAGTATTTCTTCGCCACGTTGGGCACCAGATTGATCAGGCCCTTCTGCACGAGCTCATTGCCCGTAGCGGCTTTGGTAAGGATTCTGTCGAGTACCTCACCGTCGTAATTCGTATTCTTGATAGTTACAGCCATATTGCTTTACTTTTTATTTAAAACCGTTTTTTTCCTGGATACCGCGCCAGTTCTCATTCCAGCTGGACTTCTTCTCCTGAGCGTGGTCACCCAGTACATCTTCTATACTTTTCTTCCCGGGCAGGCTCCCGATGATCTTTTTGCCGTTCTCGAAATCCTGTTTCAGTATAGCCTCATACGCATCACGGCTGGCGGGAGCGATACGTCCTTCCTGCATAGCCGTCTCGAGCAGATTCTTGATCTCCAGTTCCCGGGCATCCTTCTCCTTCCGGATATATCCGTCCAGGCTGGCTTTCAAGCCGTCACGTTCCTTCACTACAGCGTCATACTGCCCCGCCTTGTTCTCCAGGGAGGCAAGCATACGCACCACATCCTCATCCGTCGCGCATGCGGCGAAGGATGGTCTTTTTCTTAGTTCTTCATACATACTGTTATCTGTATTAAATGTTTGATTCTTCAGGCGGGCTTGGAAAACAGCATAGATATCCTGCGGACTCTGGGCTTCCACCTTTTCCTTGATGTCATAGATACCGTCAACAAGACCCATATCTTTCGCTTTCTTCGCCGTGATCCAGTGATCCTTTCCGTCGAAGTAAGTATCCTTGATCTCTTCACGTGTCTTGCCCAGGCGGGAGGCATACATGTCGGCAAGCGTATCCTCCAGGGCCTCCAGCTCGTCACTTACGTTCCTGAGCTCCTCCTTGTTTCCGTAGCATCCGCCATAGGGAGCGTGCAGCATCAGACGGGCATACTGGCTCATATAGACCGGTTTCCCGCACAGGGCGATGACGCTGGCCATGCTGGCGGCAATTCCGTCGACATAGATGGTTATGTCAGCCTCACTGCTGCGAAGGGCGTTGAAAATGGACATACCGGCATATACGCTGCCTCCGGGAGAGTTGATACGTATGTCTATGTTCTTGTACATCGAAGCGTATTCATACAGCTCCGCAACGATGTCCTTGTCGCTGATCCCGTCAAAACCGCCTATCTCCCCGTAGAGGAGAATGCAGGCGGTATCAGGGGAAGGTATCATGTTGAAGTATCGCTTTTTCATGCGGTCGTCTTTAAAATTATGACGCAAATATGAACAGTTTTTTTACCCCTTACAATACCTGTCGAACATGATACAACTTTACAACCGAATGGTACATCCATAAAGTTCTACCATAAACAAAACATCTTGTTTATTAGATAATTATGTCTGAATTTTGCTGCAAATAAATGATTGTAAAATGGCAGAATTAACAAGCAGGCAAAAGAAAGATTTTGCAAAGAGTATTTACCTTGGAGAAGACCTGACGCAGGAGGAGATTGCCGAGCGTGTGGGAGTAAAGCGCCAGACCGTCTCCCGGTGGATCAAGGAAGGGAACTGGGAACGTCATAAGGTTTCCATTACCATCACGCGCGAGGAGCAGCTCAAGAACCTGTACCTGCAGCTCTCGGAATTGAACGCGGCTATTGCCAGGAAGCCCGAAGGGGAGCGGTTTGCCAATGCGGCCGAATCGGACACCATCTCCAAAATCTCGAATGCGATCAAGAAGATGGAGACGGATGTCGGGCTGGCCGATATCCTTTCCGTATTCAAGAGTTTCGTCAAGTGGCTGCGCAGCTATGACATCTCACGCAGCAAGGAGATCGTGCCTTTGCTGGACGCCTATATAAAATCCAAACTCTGATGCGCCATGGTAAAACTCAAGCTTACACCACAGGACAGGGCGGAACTGGCCGAATGGAACGACCTGGTCGTTTCCATCAGGGAAAGCTCGGACATCAATCCGATGGACACGGATGCCGAGATTCGGGCACGCCACCGTCGTCTGGAGAAAGATCCGGAAAGCTGGTTCCGCTATTATTTTGAGATGTACTGCACCTCGGAGGCGGCAGAGTTCCACAAGGCGGCCACACACCGTATACTTACCCACGAGAGATGGTATGAGGTACGTGCATGGTCACGCGAGCTGGCAAAATCGGCACGCTCCATGATGGAGATATGTTATCTGGCCCTTACCGGCAGGATACACAACGTGCTGCTTATCTCCAACTCGCTGGACAACGCGGAGCGTCTGCTGCTGCCTTTCATGGCGAACTTCGAGGAGAACCTGAGAATCATACAGGATTACGGACAGCAGAAGAAACTGGGCGAATGGGAGACGGGAGAATTCACGCTAAGAACAGGATGTTCCTTCCGCGCCATCGGAGCGGGACAGTCTCCGCGTGGTACCCGTAACAAGAATGTGCGTCCGGATTTTATCCTGATCGATGATATCGATACCGATGAGGAGTGCCGCAACAGCGAACGCATCGGGCATAAATGGAAATGGCTGGAGGCTGCACTGATTCCTGCCATGTCCGTATCGGGAAGTTACCGCATCCTTTTCAACGGCAATATCATTGCGATGGACTGCTGTATCCAAAGGGCCATCGAGAAGGCCAGGGAGCTTAAAAGCAAACACGGGATCGGGCATGTGGACATCATCAACATCAGGGATGAGAACGGCATCTCTGTATGGCCGGCCAAGAACTCGGAGGAGGATATCGACCTGTTCCTCTCGCTCATCAGTACATCAGCGGCACAGAAGGAGTTCTTCAACAATCCCGTCAGTGAAGGCAACGTATTCAAGAATATCGTATACGGGAAAGTCCCCCCGCTCAGCAAGTTCCGCTACCTGGTCATCTACGGTGATCCCACTCCGGGAGAAAGCAAGAAGAAGCAGGCTTCCTTCAAGTCCGTCTGCCTGCTGGGCAAGCTCAAAGGGACGCTTTATGTCATCAAGGCAAGGGTCTTTCGGGGAAAGAACGAGGACTTTATCGAAGCGTTCTTCGACCAGTACAGCTATGTACAGGGAAAGGCGACCGTCTACTGCTACGTGGAGAATAACAAGCTGCAGGACCCTTTCTTCCAGCAGGTCTTACGAAAGCATCTGCTCAGGCTGCGCAAGAAACACGGCATTCCGCTCAACATCAAGCCCGACGAGGACCGCAAGACGGACAAGGCGACCCGTATCGAGGCGAACCTCGAACCGCTGGACAGGGAAGGGAACCTCATCTTTAATGAGCAGGAGAAGGATTCGCTGGACATGAAGGAGCTTACCGACCAGTTCAAGCTCTTCGACCTGACACTTCCGTATCCGGCAGACGGACCGGACTGCGTGGAGGGTGGCAACAGGGTGATCGACATGAAGGCCGGAAGCCTGGAAAAGACAATTACGATCAGAAGGGAGAAGCTGCGTTCTCTCAACAAATACAGGAGGTAGAAAAATGGCAGAATTTATCAATCCCGAAGACTACAATGCAAGTATCCACAAGGAGATACTGGAGAGCATCATAAGAGAGGACGAAGCGGTCCTGGAAATCTGCGAGGACCAGGCCATAGAACAGATGAAATCCTATCTGGGCACACGCTATGACTGCCGGAAGATATTCTCGGCAAGGGGAAAAGAGAGAAATGCGCTCATACTCATGTTCGCCATAGACATCACCCTTTACCATGTCTGCAGCATACACAATCCGCAGAAGTTCTCCCCTTTCCGCAAGGAACGCTACGAGAGGGCCATGGAATGGCTGAAAGGAGTCAGCAGAATGGAAATCGGCATACCCGAAGCACCGGCGCTGGACAGTGAGACCGTGCAGAGGAACATGCCTACACAGATAAGAAGCAATCCCAAACGTGTAACACATCGCTAAAATGGCAAAGAGGAAGGAAATATCGATAAGCGGCAACATGCCGCTGCCGGGCAAAAGCGCACCGGGAACCATCATCATTACTGCTCCCAGGCTGTTCCATAAGGACATACAGGATTACATGCAGGCCATAAGGGGAGCCCATAACGTGGATTTCTCACAGAGGATAAAGCTCTACGACCTGTACGAGGAGATCCTCATGGACGGACATACAAGCAGCGTCATCGAAAAGAGGAAGGCTGCCGTGCAGTGCTCACAGATCGAGTTCAGGCGTAATGGCGAGCCGGATGAAAGGATCAACACGCTGCTGCGGTCCCCCTGGTTCTACCGCTTCATAGGAGACCTGATAGACTCGGACTTCTGGGGATTCTCCCTGTTCTACTTCAAGAAGGACGAGAGCGGATGGCTGGACTATATCCTGGTTCCCCGCAAGAACTATGACCCGGTAAGGGGACTGGTCAAGCACCGGCAGGAGCAGACGTTCGGAGAACCGCTGGATGATTACCGTAACATGCTCTTTGTCGGAGAGAAACGCAGCCTGGGACGGCTCGCAAGGATCGCCCCCTATGTGCTGTACAAGAACAACGACATGGGTGACTGGGCGCAGTTCTGTGAGATCTTCGGAATGCCCATACGGGAATATACCTACTCTGCCGGCGATACCGAGTCGCGGAGCCAGACCGTGGAGGACATGATGGAACAGGGAGGTGCGGGAGTATACCTGCATTCCGACCAGACGAACCTCAAGCTCGTCGAGAGCGGCAGCAAGAGCGGAAGCTCCGACCTGTACAAGGCACTGTATGATACCTGCAATGATGAGATCAGCAAGATCGTGCTGGGCAATACGCTGACCACCCAGGCATCCGAGCGGGGGACGCAGGCACTGGGAAGCGTACAGGAAAAGGGAGAGAAAAAGCTCAACGAGGCGGACCGCAACCTGATCCTCAATACCCTGAATTATGACATGACCGACATATTCACCACCTTCGGATACGACACAAGAGGCGGGGAGTTCTATTATGTCAAGCCCAAGGAGACCACTGCCAGCGAGGAGATCAACATCATATCGCGTATGCGGCAGATGGGAACACCCGTATCCGACGACTATGTCTATGAGACCACCGGTATTCCCAAGCCGGACAATTACGACGAGCTCAAAGGAGAAATGTCGGACAGACAGGAAGCAATGAAGGACGGGCTTCCGCCTAAGGAACAGCCGGAAAAGAAGGAACGGAAACAGGGCAGGAAGCAGGAGGAGGGCATCATAGACCGCATCAGGAGTTTTTTCGCGCACGCCCCGAAAAGCGGGGCTTTAAAATGGTAATGGATGACCTGTACGGCCAGCGCTGCTCGCACTGTCACGGACATCCCGTCTTCACCTCACAGGGGACGGCGGTCTCTTTCGAGTTTACCGGGGAGCTGATGGCAAGGATTCTGCGGGATATCTTCTACAAGACATTCAACGTGGAGGAAGAGATTGACGAGGACCTGTTCCTGGCAACCGTCAGAACGTTTGACCGGGCGACGGACGAAGGATTCGGCATAAGGGACAGACGTGATCCCGAACATGACTTCTATGAGCAGATACGCGGCAATAATGAGGTGTTCTCCGCCTTCCGCACACACCGGATGCAGAACGACATCGCCTCGCAGCTGCTTGACGGGAAAGGGAAGCTCAAGCCTTTCCACCGGTTCGAGGAAGATGTGCAAAGGATCATCGGCACATACAATACGGCGTGGCTGGAAACGGAGTACGACACAGCTGTCATCCGTGCCCATCAGGCGGCAGACTGGAGAGTGTTCGAAAGGGACGGCGGCATTCTGCCCAATCTCAGATGGATGCCGACAACCAGCGCAGAGCCCGATCCCGTACATGCCCAGTTCTGGGGAATCGAACTGACGCTTCCCAAGGGACACCGCTTCTGGAAAAGCCACCGTCCCGGAGACAGATGGAACTGTAAATGCTCGCTCGAGCAGACGGACGAACCGGCGACATCCGAATACGGCATACCTCTTTCGGATTACATACCGTCTGCCGGACTGGACAACAATCCGGGAGAGGATGCGAAGATCTTCAGCGATACACATCCTTATATAGCCAATGCCTATCCGACAGCGGACAAGGCAGTGAAGGATTTTCTGGAAAGGAGGAAAGGATGAATGTGAATGAAGCGATCCGGGAGCTTCGCAAACGGGAGAAGCAGATAGAGAAGGCTTTCAAGGACACGCTACCCCGCAAGATCGGCGCCAAGGCGGTAAACCTTGTGAACCGGAACTTCCGGGAAGGAGGATTCTATGACGGCGGACTGCATCCCTGGAAGAGAACCGTCAGGCAGGACACGGCAAAGGGAACTGCCGGATCTTACGGTCCGCTGCTTAGCAGACGTAACCACCTCTCACGAAGCACCGGGTACGAGCATGAACCATACAAGGCTGTCATCCTCAATCCGGTCGAATATGCCGGAATACATAACGAAGGAGGCAGCTTTACCACACACCCCAGGGTGACACCCAGGATGCGAAAGATGGCCTGGAAGATGTATTTCAAGACAGCCGGTATTACCAAACGTATGGGCAGGAAGACCCGGAAGGCGAAAGCTGCCGCCGCTCCGCCTGAAGCGCTGAAATGGAAAGCGATGGCACTGACGAAAAAACAGAGGCTGGATGTCAGGGTCAACATACCGCAGAGACGTTTTATCGGGCCCAGTCAGGAGCTTCGGGAGATGACCCGGCAGGAGGTAATAAAGGAGATTACAAATATATTAACAAAATAATGATGGAAACACTGTTTAATGACATCCAGAAGAGGATAGCCGGGAAGATAGAATGGCTGCGTGGCCAGGTAGACGAGGATTACGGGCAGCTGGATATGCTTTACCAGCAGGATGAGGAGGACGAGACGTATCCGATGGTCTATCCCATGGTGCTGGTCGATATTCCCGAAGTGAAGTGGCAGACCCTGGGAGGAGTGGGCGGAGCCATGCAGAAAGGTACGGTAAGCCTGATTGTCAAACTGGCTATCGATTGTTACGATGATACGCATTACACCAGCGGTACGGCTGAAAAGGCCGCTGAAAGAATGAAGCAGATGAAACAGGTGCACGCCCTGCTGCAGATGTATAAGCCCGAATGCTGCCACACACCCCTGCAAAGAAAGAGCAGCAGGTTCTACACGATGCCAAGAGGCATAAAGGTGTATGAGCTGCACTATGAGACAACCGTATGGGAGAATGGATCACTCAGTAAAGAGTGAAAGCTGGGCGGCTGTCAGACGTGGCTTCTTGATGACGGGGACAGGACGGATGTTCACATCCTTGATCTTGTTGCAGTTTTCACGGATGATGGCCATGATGCGGTCTATGCTGATGAAGAACTCCCTTTCAGAAAGAATCTTAAGGGCGTCATCAAAACGAAGACGCTGGACCTCAGTCCAATAGTAATAACGACGCAGCAACGCTTCGTTACGCTTTTCGATTAGCTCCGAACTTCTACCTTTTGACATACCCTGAAAACTTCTAAACATAAAAAACTGATACCTATGCAAAAGTAATGATTTCTGGATAAATATCCAATTATAAGGAGGGAATTATAGAAAAAGCCCTCAACGCTTCCGTTTTTAATCCCACATAAAAACAAAGAATAAATAGATACACCAATCCACACGCTGAGGGCCAAAGTCCTTGACGTGGATTGGTGCATCTATTTATGTGGGTGCACAAAAGTAACAATAAAAATCAAAAGTTTATGTGTAAGAGCGAAATTTTCTTTAAACTGCTCTCCCTGACAGAGGAGGAAACGGAAGTATCCAGAGACAGGATTCTGGGTGATTGTAAGGATATGGAGACTACCGATGCCAGATATGTTCTTGTTACCCTTCTGACCGAAAAGGGATTGTATCCCGACCAGATCGCTACGATGCTTCACCGCACGGCACGAGGTGTACGGCATCTGATATCACGTAACATTACTTCGCCTATGATAGGTATTTATTTGACACGCATCAGGAAGCGCATGGGAAGTGATTTCTCGACAGGTCAGTTGTAGATGAGTATGTTTGCAGTACGGTCGAATAGTGACCGGAACTATAAATACAAATACAACTATGAGTGAATCAAGAACATTTGTTTTCCCTGAAGGGGGAAACTCAGGAGGTGGAACTAACGGCGTTCTGGCCATGCTTCCGGCTCTGATGCAGCAACGAGGTGTAGACCCGAACATCCTGGCCCTGATGGGCAGCGGGAACAACCGTAACGGCAACGGATGGGGAGACGACATGTTTGCCATCCTGCTTCTTTTCATCCTGATGGGATGGGGTGGCGCGGGAGGTCTCGGTGGTGCCCGTGGCGGAATGATGGGTAACGGACAGGGAGGCGTAGTGCCGTTCGTACAGAACGATGCAAACACCGCTGTGATCATGCAGGCCGTACAACGCAACGGCTTTGACATCCAGTCCCTTGCAACCGCACTGAATACCTCTTCCGACGCTGTCATGGCAGCTGTCAACGGACTGGGCATGCAGATCTGCAACATCGGAAACCAGATGGGCATGAATACCAACCAGATCGTTACCGCGATCATGCAAGGTAACAACGCCATCCAGTCACAGATCTGTCAGTGCTGCTGCGAGACAAACAACAACATTACCAAGATGGGCTATGAGAACCAGCTGTCTGTCTGCAACCAGACAAACACCCTAGTGAACACAGCCAACCAGAACACGCTTGCATTGCGTGATGCCGGCACAACCAACACAAACGCGATCATCAGCAAGCTGGATGCGATGCAGAACCAGGCATTGCTCGACAAGATCGATACCCTGCGCGAGAGAAACAGTACGCTGCTTAACCAGCTTTCACAGGAACATCAGAACGCATACTTCGCACAAGTATCGGCACAGACCATTGCTCCTGTCAACGCTGCGCTGAGTGACCTGAGCTCACGTCTGGCCAAGATCGAATGCAACCAGCCCGAAGTGGCAAAGGTTCCGTACAGCCCGGTGGTAGGCATACCGACCTGTGTGGCAGCACAATACGGATTGGGATGCGGCATCGGTCTGGGAGCGGGTAACGGATTCTGGGGTTGACCCGGAGAAAGGAGGTAAGTATGCCATTTCCCTTTCAATTCGTTAACCGGCGCGGATCGGCGGCAATCGCCACATCCGGCGTGAATGTGACCGCAGAAAATGCGGTGTTCTCCTTCCCCAATCACTCTTTTGTCAACACCTGGTATAGAGGAACCATATTCATTGACCTCAGACAGGAAATCCCCGCAGGAACTACCGGAACACTGCCGGTGCTCTTTGAAACGAACGGGGTGACACAGGCGGTGACCAAATATGGCGGGGAAGCGCTTACGGTAGCTGACATTCCCGGAACGGGAGTATATGAGTTCTGGTTCGACAGGGCGACAAACACCCTGCAGGTAATGACCGGAGTAGTATAAACTACAGGCGGGAGAAATCCCGCCTTATAAAGAGAAGAAAATATGCCTTTCCAAAATTTAAGAGTAAACAACCAGTTCTATATCCTGCACAAGGACGGAACACCCTTTGTTGAGACGGGATCGGTCGTGGGAGTATCCGCTCCGGTACCCGAAGCGGCACAGCAGCCGATGATGTTCGGACAGCCCATGAGAATGGTGGTGGATATCACCGTAAAGGTGGGAGAACAGACCGTAACCTTTCAGAAGATACCGGCAGGCGCGGATATTGCGGATGCCAATTTTCCGGGAGGAGGAAACATGGTGATCTCCGGATCACGGGAATCGATGAACGCCGAGGTCACGGCGATGAGGACCAGGTCACAGGAGATACTCAAGAGCATAGACTATCACCGCACGGTGGTGGAGTCATGCAACCGGATGATGGAAACACTCAATCCCGAGCTGGCCGAAAGACAGCGGCAGGATGCGGAGAACAAAGCCCTCCGGCAGGAGATATCGGAACTGAAGGCTATGATGGCCGAACTGCTCAAACCTGCGGAAAAGGCAAGTAGTAACAATTCAAAAAAACAACAGACATGATGATGATCGAAATAGAAGACAGTAAGGTCGAGAAGATGAGCGACTACGCTGAGAAGATGCTCAAGTATGGAGGAAAGCTCATGCAGTGCATCGAAGAGATCTCCGAGAGCAGAGGCGGCATGGGACAGCGTAATGACTACGATGACTATGACGACGAGTATGACGACATGGGACAACGTGGCGGATACGGCGGCTATGGAAATCGCGGCGGATACGGCGGCTATGGGAACCGTGGCGGTGGATACGGAAACCGTTATGGCGGGGACATGGGACAACGCCGTGGAGTACCGGGAACGGGAAGATACTCCAGATACCGCTAATTGTTTAACTCTTCGGGATGGCGGACAGACGTCATCCCGTTTAATTTGAATACACTATGAGCAAGGTAAAGGAACCTCTTGATACATATGACGACCGTCCCAGGGAAATGACGGCGTATCTGAAGAATTACGGCTGGCACTTCAACAAGAAGCTGTGCGAATATGCCGTATCACTCATGCGCAGGATGAATCCCGCAACAGGGAAAAGTGAAAGGATCGAGGCGCTGAGTAAGGACAAGGTCGACGAGCTGTTGGCAAAGAATGGCGTAAGGGTGGAAAACAACACACTCTACGACTATGTGTATGTGGCCAACATGGGAAAGGCAGACTACCTGAAGTCTTCTGTTACGGATGATGCACACCTGGCACTTTACGTAAAGGACACCATCGATGATTTTGATGCGCCCGACGGAGTGGTGATGTGCATGTGGTATGCGAAGATGTGCCGGGCAGGAGAACCGGTCGAATGGGATGAGATGCTATGATCCGGCAGCAGTTCGACATAAGCGGATACGACTGGAAGGTCGAGGTATATTATGCCGTGGATGCTTACTATACGGATGAGATCATGGGCAGGCTGTACGATATCGGATGCCGGGGGGATGACCTGCAGACGGCTTACGAGAACCTGAGTTCCGGAAAGCCCGATACAGGACTCACCTATTCCAATTATGCCACACGCCGGACGGTCATGGTCATCAGCGCCACTTCCTCGCCTGCGGAATTCCAGAACTCCTACGACCATGAGCGCAAGCATCTGGAAGCGCATATGGCGGCAGCACTGGGGATCGATCCGTGGGGAGAGGAAATCTGCTACCTTTCAGGGAGGATCGGACAGCTGATGTTCGAGAAGGCAAGGCTGATGCTGTGCGACTGCGATTGTTGCAAACATAAAAAACAGAAACTCATATGAAAAGGAAAGAATTTAAAAAAGCAATCAAAAGTGCGACACCGCTGGAAAGCCTATATGCACTTCTTTCTGAAAGGCAGAAGGAAAAATTCAAACAGTTTGCCGCCGGATTCGGATTTACCGAAGAGCAGATAAAAGGAAGACTGGAAGGAAACAGATAGTCTTCATTAAAAAGGACTGACTTTTCTTATATATGGATAGCGGGTGCTACAGCTGATCTGCCGGGCACCCGTTATTTTGTTCCTATTTAATTAATTTTGAGTATTTATTCTTCGGGGAATAATCCATCTGAAAATTTTATTAACGCTTCAACTTTTCCCAACTCAATCTCATAAGCATAAAACTCTTTATCAATAATCTCCATGAGCTCCTTGTATAGCTGCTTCTTCTAATGTCTGTTTCATAATTTATTTTTTTAATTATTCATTTTGAAAATCATCAATCTCATATTCCCATTCCATTGCATCCGCTTCTCGAATATTATCACTAAGCCATTCTTTTGCGTTTTCAAGCTCATCATCCCATTCAGGTACATCACCACCTTCATCATAGGCTTTAGCTAATTCATTATAAACTTCGTCAGGGACTTCAACATTACCAAGTCCAACTCGATAAGTTACTTTGATTGTTAAATCTTTAATATTCTTCATATTTCCTCCTTTCTTATTGTTATTGGTTAATTATTACATACCCTAATGAAACCATCATGGATAGAACTACTATAAAAAGAGTACCTCTCAAATATTTCTGGATGGTTGTATGATCCATCGTAATCATGCCTAAAAAACAGACAATCGCTTCAGCAATAAGATGTAAAAGAATTATTTTTATTACTATTACCTCGCCCATAATTGATTTGTTATTATTTAATCCTCTCATATTTAAGTCCAAAACACCATCTTATCATTAGTCTTTGAAACCAATTTAATGGCTTGTAAACTGGGATAATAGATTGGGTCGACTTATGAACAAGTTTAGCTATCGCTTTGGGTTGTTCTATATATTCTATTTCGCTCATACTTATTCTTGTTATACTCCAATTATCTTATCGTTGATACGAAATATGTTGTCACTCACAAAATCGTATATTTTATACATCAGTTCTGGTTCTTGCTTTTCGGGAGAATAAACCATTACCCTTTTACCTGCACCTTTCATCCATCCGGCTTCTGTGTTGGCCGAGCGGCCACAAGGAAGAACCATAACGCAGACATCAGCCCACTGCATACCATTAAAATCTGAATCAAAACCTTTCTGCGCAATTGGGTGATTAAGTGCTTCTTGATATTGTTCAGTTGTCCAGTTCTGCCAATCAGGGTCTATATCAGACCATTGGAAACCACCATTCCCATGTGGGGGATTCTTAAAATCATAGACCTCATGTCCTAAATCACGGAGAATAGCTACAACGTCCTGTTGAAATACATTTCTCCAACTACTTGCTACATAAATCTTTGCCATATTATTATTCCTTTTTGATTTGTTTTTAATCTCATTAATAGCATTATTTTATCCCATAATATTAGAAAAGCATTCCAATAATCTTGAAAGCTGAAATAGTACCAACTCATTTGTATATACCATATAAGCAAATACACAAAAAACAGTACAATCCATAACGGAATAAATAGCCAACGAAGTATTAGTCTTATTTTATTCATGATTGTTCAATTTGAATTGCCATTGCCTTGGCAATAGTTTCCAGATATCTGGATAATTCTAATAACTGTTTCTGATTACACTCCTGATAACAGTCAATGATTACCCTGTCAGGACGCTTACCCTCATGTCGTATCCCAACAGGGAACTGGTAAGCCTTTAATTGCCATTCATGTTCGCCTTCCTTTAGTGTCAGCACACATTTCCTTTTCCTTGTATCAGACAACGTCTTCACGGATGCGGATAATTTGTCAATGAATGGGCGAAACGTATCTTTTCTCAGTACCACATCACAACATGCCATCGATACACGGGAGTAACTCTTTCCGATGAAAGATGCGATTTCACGCAAAAGATAGCCTTCCTTACGAGCCATGTGACAGAATAGCATTCTTGCATCAGCCACCTTCTGTTTCCTGACACGAGAAAGGATCAGAACCTTTGATATTCCCGTCACACGGGAAACATCCTGAAGGATAGCCCTCATCGACTTCTTGTCTTTGTTTTCTTTTAAGTTCATAGATTGTCGTTTAAATGGAAATTAAATTGTCTTTAAAAGCACCGGCTCCTGATGCGGTGCCAGGTGACTTTCCGTCTGAAATCTTGCGGATGGAAAGGCTTGTCACGTGTATGCCAGCCAAAACGTACTCGTTTACTCTCTTCATGTATGAAGGAATCTATCGCATAATTGGTGCCTTCTACTTTAATCTGCGGCAGATCATATTCCATGCCAACCTTGCTCACCGTTTCTTTCGGATCGTTAAGGGAGTCCTGCTCACATACAATGAGCAGGACTGCAACTACCTTTGGATTACTCATTCCTCCTTTTTCTTTTCGTCCGGTTCAGGTCTGGCATCCTTGTCAGCCGTATAAGGATATACATCCATGATAGCTGTTTCTACGACTGATGGCACCTGATAGTCTGCCATTGTGCCTTTCATGCCGGCATCAAGGTTCTTCTTCGCCCGTTCAAGGTCCGAAGCCTGTACCAACACATAGGTACTTGTTTTTTTCTCGGCTCCGCTCTTATCATCCAATGTGATGTAGCACAGTTTACATTTAAACCAGCGGTCGTCACACTCTGCGTCGCTGGGGAATATCTCGCTATAGTTGGCGCGTTTGATATCAGAGACGGTAAACACTCCAGAGATGAAGGGAGTCATCTCTTCTATTATCCGTGCTTCCGCCTCCGTGAAGCTGAGAGCATCTACCAGATAAGATTCAGTCACTTTTTTCTGCATTCCGTTCTCCATTACCTTTTCGTAACGGATCTTACATTCAAACCATGTGTGCATTCCCATAATTATTTATCTTTTTCAGGTTCGTCAATATATTTATCTGCAAAACGGTCAAGCGCTTTGATACACTTGTCAGGAAGCTGCTTTGCCGTATCATTCGTCTTGATATAGTCAATCGTGCCACCGACACCATAGATAAGAAGCATTTCTTTGGTCGTCGGAATAAAAATATTCGCCATTGCCGCTATTACACCACAGACAACAAAGCGCTTCAACCATTTGAAGAATACGTGTGCGCTGTCCTCATCATCGATTACATCACCCTCCGAAGCTGCCAGGACAAACAACATACCAAGGACAATTATCAAAGCTACAATCCATACGACCATCAAGGCGGTGGACAGTTTACCAACTATGGTCATCCAATAAATTTCATTCATAATGTAAAATTTAAATTATTAATACTTGAGGTTATTCTTTCTCTTCTCAGGTTCTTCATATTTCCAGCCGTTAAGCCGGTAGCATTCTTTGCGTGCTTCTTCACTGGTGGGGAATTCACCAACCTTGTCTACCTCGAGGATATCTCCTATCTCCAACCAGTGATAAACCGCCCACCGGCTACCGATGGGAGCATATGAGTATTTAGGACGACTGATCCTCTTTCTTTGGTTCCACATAGAATGTTTCATCTTGTACTACGACCATACCGCATTTAGACAGGTTATCTGCTACCTCTTCCTTATCACGGTCAGCAAGCAGGCGGTCCTTCGCGACTTCTTCCGCTGTGCGGATGTAATCCGGAAGAATAGCTTTCACCAGAGCAAGCACAGACTCTTTTGTAAAGCCCTTCAGCTGTTTGATCTTGGGAGTACCTGTCCGGAATCCGAATATTCCATGTGCACTCTTATAACTCTTTGTCTTGGAAAAGAGACTCTCTTTGTTCTCCGTAGCGAATACCTGAAGGATCTCCATCGAGTCGTCCTTTTTCTTCTGAAGCTCTGCCAGCTCATCCGCATGCTTGTCACGGATGGCGGTAATCTTCAGTTCCATCTCAGCGGTGATCTTCTGAATTCTTGAGTCAGCCTGTGAGAATTCGCTCAATGCCGCTTCTACCTGTTCACTTGTCACGCCGGTAATAACCGTCTTTTTTACTCTTGTCTTTGCCATAAAAATTGGTTTTAATAATTAATACTATGTTGGTTTCTCTCATTGTTGTCATTATCATTATTATTCCCGGAAGCGATCAGCACCCATAACAGGCAGCTGAAAGCCCAGCATCTTACCTCCCAATCGTCCGTGATGATGATCTTGAGAACACAGGCGATGATCATCAGGCTGTACATCCATTTCATTTTCCCTCCTTGCTCTTAATCGTTTGTAATTGCTTCAAGGTCTCTTTCAGTTCCTCCAGGTTCTGTTGGCCTATCTCCTTTTTGATAGCTCCCCGTTTTTTCAGAAAAGAGGATATCTTTGCCTTGTTCATCTCAACTTCATTAGGATCGTCACTGCTGTATCCCTTGTTAAGAATACCGATACTGAATGACAGCCCATAGATGTCTCCAACAACTTCCTTCTGCTCTTTCTGCCGCTTCTCATTTTTGCCTTCGGGATCAAGCCATTTCTGAATCAGTTCGGCAGCTTCGTACCTGTACATATACTTCGATGAATCGGTACGTCCGTGAGTGAAGCTGTAGATCGTGGCACGGTAAGTATCATCATCCAGCCCCTTCTTACGCTTGAGGTTATGAATCGTGGTCTTCTGGCGATTGGTGGCATAGAATACCGGACGGGAAGGTCTGTCATTGCTCTTCATTCTGCGTCTTCTTTAAAGGATTAATATTTCCGTATTTGACCGCCCTGTCTTCCCATATGATATACGATTTACCGGGATTGGTCTCAAATCTTCCTTTGCATACAGCCTGAAAACCTTCCACCCATATTTTGACATCCGCATCATACATACAATCTATCGCAGGCTGTTTTTGCGGCAGATTACCTTGGGCACGGCTGACGAAGATGATCAGTTTGTCAGGATGACGGCTGCAGAAAGCCTCGTAATCCATCTTACCACGGTGAGTGAACCGCATTGCCTGGAAGGAATCTATAATGTATATATCCTCTTTTCTGGAACTCTTCATTCTTTCCTCCAGTTCATCGAGAGTAAGATTCCCGGTCTTGAACTGCTTGTTCACCTCCTCCATCTTGTTACGGCGGACATTGTTGATAAATGTGTTACGGACATCCTCCTCGACGGAATTGTAAAACACCTTGCCAAAACGGCACAGATATTTTGCCAGCTGCATAGTGAATGACGATTTGCCATTACCAGAATTTCCCCATATAATCCACATCCCTATAGGGGCAGGACGCCCGAATACTTCTTTCCATACCCCATCAAAGGCCATCTCCGGACATTTCTTCCTGTATAACTCCTCCGGAGAATATGCCCGCTTTACGTTCTTCTTCCTAGGCATTGTTCTGTTCCCTCCTTATCTTTTCGATTTCGGTATAAACTCTCCTGAGCTTACCCTCGCTTAAGTTTACGATAGCATTAATGTTAGCATTTTCCGGAGCATTCACCTTAGCTACCATAGCCGCCTGGGCTTTAAGGAATTTCACACGTTCCCTCTCATCCTCCGGAGTTATGCGGTTGAAATTGTCACCATAACGGCTGAACATCTCTTCATACCCCAATGTATCTGAATTCAGATTACGCTTGATCTTGGCTTTCAGACCATTGGCACCCATCATGTACCATCCGCATGTCCTGTCTGTCGCATTCCACAAAGCCTTCAATTCAAGAAAAGTCTCAGGGGACATGTCTCCGGCTTCGTCCAGGATGATGAGCGGATGTTCGATCCCGCGCAGATAATAGATGAGGTCATCGTATACGTCAGCATACCTTCCATTGCCGTTCAATCCGAACTGACGGGCTATATAACGTATCATGCGCATTTTGGTCTTTACCTGACCGCAGTCTACATATATTGCATTAGGGTGATTGTTTATATATGCCTTTGCCGTAAATGTCTTGCCGATATTGCAGCAATCACAGAATAAACCACTCAGACTGCTTTGCTGGCACATCTCCAATTGCTCGGTAATATAGACAAAAACAGGAGTCCTGGCTATCTTCCAGGGAGTTTCGTCACGCAGGGCAACACCCAGACGGCGGGCAACGCTAATCAAAATGCCATCATCCAGTATTCCGTCTTTAAAACCGTATTTATTAATAGTACTATATACGCTCGGATTAATTCCCAGTGCTATTGCATGATTCTTGTCATACTCATATTTGGCGCGATCCTTTTTTACCGCTTTCCAGATACGTTCCTTGATGTCTTTACTTAGTTTCATAAGATTGTTATTTAATTGTTATTTAATTCGAATTTAAAGAGCTTGTCTTGCCATCCTGCGTGCATATTCAGGATCAAGATACTTGTTGTAATCCTCCTCCTTGAAATCAAATGCATCGTCGGTATAGATTTCTCCAACATCATCACAAACTGCATCCTCCACGCATTCCTTCTCGTCTTTGGGGATAATGGTGATCTTTCCAGGCTTGTTATCTTTGACCATCTTATCAAAACGGGCAATGTATTTCTCCTGTTCCAACATGATCGCGCGGTCCTCATCGGTCTGCTCTACGTCCGCTTCGTTATATCGGCCCAGGTTCTTGCATGTATCAATGTAGCGGTCGTTTTGGTACACATATACCTCGGGGATATTTCCGTTCGCATCAGAAAGATAATAGGCAGTCACCTTGTTGTTTCCCGGCTGCATCCTGTCGATAATCTCCGGAGAGGAAAGCCAGAAATGCTCTCCCTGTACCTGACAGGACTGGTTCCTGACAATACTGGTGCTGACATTCTCGCCAATATAGCGGTAAAGCACCGCCTTGTTGACAGGTGTGAGGTCCGGATTCATATTTTCACACAATACCTGCCAGCGGGTCATCCCGGGATACATTGCCTGGTTGGGATGCAACTGGTGATTGTATTCATTGATGTCGGCAATATCATCCGCAACAAGCTCGTCAAAGTCATAGATCTTTTCTTTATAGTTGTTGTTCTCTTCGTCATAGATCTTTTCCACTTTCGGACGGTTGATACTCATTTTCAAATACCAGCGTCCGATACCCGGATGATTATTCTTCTCTACGCCATACTTCTTGGCGCGGTTCAGATGTTCGGCACGCTTTTCCTGGGAATTGGTCGGAGCACACCAGCGGACAATGGGAAATACCATTTGGGCTTGCATCAGCCCATCTGCAAATTGATTGACCAGATGGTTCTCAACTTCTACCTGTGCCGGCACATTCCAATGGTTTCTCTCAATAGTCTGGAACATATTGCGGATACAGTCGATGAAAAGATCAGCATTCTTCTTTCTGTTGTATGCATATCCGATAACACAGCCACTGGCTACGTCATAGGCATAATAAGCCTTCGGACGTCCGGAAGCAGCCTTGCGGGGAAGATCACGGTCGTCAAGCGAAATCTTGCTGAACGAGAAGAACGGACTGTGACGTCTGTGATGAGGACGTATCATATGGTTGAAATCTGTCCAGGACATACGCATACTTTCAAGAACAACCTTATTCTTATGCTTATTCAGATAATTCCAGATTGTATTGTCCGAGAGCTCTACGATTTCCCCCTTCTTGTTTAGAAAATCCTCCGGAGAAAAGATCTCGCCGGTACGTGGATCGCAAATATCAATTTCTCCACGCATAAACTGTTCGTAACGTTCCTTGACGGTGTTGTTGTAAGGATTGGTAGGAAGCGCGGCAATGGAGAGCAGCAGCTTTTCAATCATTACAGTAACCTTTCGTGCGCTCTGGTTGATGTCGCGTCGGTCTATGAGTACAATATATCCTTCAGAACGGTATTTGTTGACTTTCTGCTTGAAACGGGCCACGTTTTCCGGAAGGGTATGGTTATACTTCTGTTTGAAGAAACTGACCGCCTCGGACATTTCATCCCATTTTACACGACCTCCCTGCATGGCTCTGCGCATCGTCTTGCGGTCACCAAGCAAATCGATAACGGAATTCAACACATTGGCGTTGACGATATATTCCGACAGTTTCTCAGGATTGATCGGCTTACCATTCTCGAAACGGAAATTACTGAACCAGGTACGTGCCCTCTCATCCATGTAATAATGTTCTTCAAACCATTTATGAAGGATAAGATTGCGTCCTTCTCCTGGGTATTTCTTCTTCACTTTGAAAAGGAATCTCTCGGGCAGACTTGCGACCTCAACAAGGGCATAGCAGCCGAATCCCTTCCCGGGACGGACTACATTAATCTCCTCCTCGTTTGCCAATTTATAATAATTACTTACAGACATGATCGCATCGCTGGGCTTTCCGGGAGCGGCATCATTACGCGTCAGGTCATCATGAGATATACAAAGTATGTCATTATAGTATTCCATATCATTCATTTAACTCTTGTGCAGTTCCCGGCATCGAACCGGGAGTGAAGGTCGCCCTACCGTCTCTTTTTACCACCTATCGAAAAATTATATAGTTATGAAAATGGTTAAGTACGTAATCCTGAAAACGAACGGAAGGTTCCTTGACTGCTCCTTTATTTATCACTAATTCATAGACGGCAGATCAGAAGAATGCATAGCACGTCGGAATTCTCTAAGGAATTCCTCTACACTCCCCGGTGGTGGAGATTGCAGCTTTTGAAGGAAGTGGAAAGCGTGGGCATGTCCGATAACATCGGCTATGTCAGGGTTGTCTCTCATTATTCCACGGAACATATTAAACAGATGCTCTCCGTTGGCTTCCACAACCTGAGCGGAAGCAATACGGTCTCCTTCATCATACCCAGTTAGCATGAATATGGATATCTCATTCTCCTCGCATGTTTTTTTTACATGTTCAACCAGTTGGTCGATAATTTGCTGCTTTTTCATTTTTAAATTGTTTTTATTACCTTTATACCGTTTTTAGAATTGAATGGTTTTTGTCTCTACATCAGGAGAGCAGCCCAACAGAATATTTAATAACTTACACAACCATGAGTCTTGAAAATTATCTTGTAAAATCAGATGTATCTGCAACAGAGATACGCTGCACTTTCCACCGGGAAGAGGTCGAACGACTCCATAAGACTTTAAAAGAGAAAGGATATGACGAATATCTCTCATTTGTTCGTCTGAATCTGAAAGACATCCTGAAATATATCTCGCTATCTCCCTCTCAACGCGAACAGAAGAAGTGGATAAACCATCCTGACGGGCTTCTTCTTCGCTTTGCAGCACTCCAAATATCCGAGACAGTGCTTCAATTTCAACTTGACATCTGCGATATTGTCCTGACAGTCGATAAGGGGTCTTATCGAAAATTCCACTCAGTGATTGCAAATGCCCTTGCACCTCTGCTATTTGTTCAGCCACTGACGGAGTTTCCGTTTGAGGGGTACGATTCTCCGTTTCCTGACTGTAAAAATGATCTATAGTCTTCATATCTCACTTATTTTACTTTGTTAGTATTGTTTCTTGTTATTCAGAAGCTGAATCCGTCCTTCCGAATCTGCCACCTCTTTGATGCATTCGTCAAGGTGATGGTTAATCTCCATCTCTGCATGCATCATTGGTACCAGGGAGCCGCCATTACGCGTATAGGAAATGCACGTCAGGTTTTCATCGTTATCCTCGTAGCCCGCAACTGCGAGGATCTGAATATCGTTCCTTTTACAGAATGCCTCCAGTTTCCTGAACATCCGTCCTAATTCTTGTCTTTTTGTCATTTTAATCTATTTTTAAAGGGTTGATAAATCGTTTTAAAATCTGCCCCTATTCATCACGAACCAGGGCAGTTGTGCTGCTTTCGCAGCTTGCTAAATACTTTACATTTATGGAAAATATTTCAGAAATATCCTTATCCTCACGGACCGGGATAATCTTGCTGCCGCTGCAGCATGGGGTAATAAACCATGATAAATTAAAAGTTCTTATTACAAACTGGTTATTTTTCAATTTCTTTGACCAGCCGTTTAGCTCCGGCTATGTTCCATATTTTGTCTACCATTTCCGAAACCTTTTCCTCAGTTGTCGGTCCGATCTTTATCATAATAGGTCCTTCTTTATCCTGATCCTTTGGAATAATGACCGGGCAAAGCATACCGTATTCACGCCAGATTGATATTACAATTCGGAGATATTCCAGGTTGATGCCCATTGTGTAAGTAATCATTGCATTTCCTCCCATTCAAATAGCAGACGTTCGTAAGTGGTATGCTCGGGGTATTCAATACCCGCTTCTCTATTTTTCCTGGCGGCTTTGATCAAAGCGTCAAGGACTCTTGCGCTGACAGTGTTACCCGAGTATACCTTACGGACATGGGAGTAAGTAAGGCGAAAGCCGTTGGCTATGGCAAACAGTTCCTTTCTGCTCAGGAACTTGCGGTTTCTTTCCTTCCATTTGATAAATGCCGGACGGAATTTGGGTGCGGGTAATAGCTGACGCTGGGGAGATTGAAGGGAATAACTGCCGGTGCGGTGGATTGCGGGGAGGACTTCGCTGGTGATCCATCTACGGAAAGCTCTTGCTTCAGGTTTGCGGGATTGGAAAATAAGATGATATAAACCGGACTCATTTACAACCGTAACTTCCTGATTTCTACCCATGGGGTCGGTAATACCGACCCCATCTCTTTCGTCGGAATCCAACCTAGAAAGTGCGTCTTTATGGTTTGCTAATTCCAAGGCAATACATATATCCTTGCCGACAAACCATGACTCACCGTTAATCATTTTCACCCTGATGTTGACACCCGTGTTGCCATTGAAGAAAGTTTGCAGACCCGTAGCCTGCTGATTGTAATTTCTTGTTTCCATGATAATAATTTTATTTGTCTACTGTTTCTGACTTAGTTACCTTACCAAATAACTGTTTGTACACCTCAAGTACTTTATTGGCTTGTGGACCTTTAAGATTTCCACGCAAGGCGTTGTATACTGTCTTTTCACAACATCCGGCCACCTCTGCAACTTTCTTTTTCCACCCTCTAGGTGGCAACAATGGTAATTCTACCTCTTTAATAACTACTGTTTTCATAATTGATATATTAAATATATTTCGTATATTTGTGGCGTTACCCTTTCGGATAACGATGCAAATATGGAGAATATATACCGATTTTCAAAACAAAAGTCGGTATATATTCATATTAATAACAATTATTAAACTTTTAATCTATATGGATATAAAAGAGAAGATTCAGCAATATCTTGACTTTAAGGGTATTAATACTAATCAATTAGAGACGTCAATAGGAGTATCGAAAAGCTACTGGCGAAAAACCAAAAGTATATCCGCTAATATTGTTATGGAAATAAGTAGAATATATACCGACTTAAATTTAGAGTGGCTTTTTCGTGACGCCCCCCAAATGATAAGAAAACAACCTCAAGGAGATATGATTCAAGGCAATAATATAATATCTAAAAGTCTCAACTCTTCCATTCAAGCCAATAAAGACGTTCAAACGAAAGAATTTAACAAGCACCTATTAAAAGAATTATCAGAACTCCGAGAACAAAACAAAATGTTATTGGAATTATTACTCAAACTGAGTAAATAAATGACAAGTGACCGTTTTCTATATCCAAATAATCACCAAAACAGAATTAACGATGAAAAATTAAGAAAATTGTTGCATAATACCTAATTAAAAAATCCCGGATTTCTCCGGGATCACAAGAAACAAACAATCTACAACCTTTAAAAATAGACTAACGCCTATATCCTAATATATAATTAAAATAAAATAGAAAATGAGATCTAGTTAAAATGCTCCCGGCGATATCACCGGGAGCACAGATGCATCCATATTTATCTCAATCCAAACAGTACTTTCATCTTAAGATACATTTAATACATAATGTTTCATTTATAATCCTCTTGTTTTAGCAAGAGATATTCATTTCGATACCAAAAATAGGCATTTTATATATATAAATCAAATATAACCAATTAATTTATAATACATTATGATATATACAGCAAGCGTTTTTAATGTACCAAAAACATACATTATCTACCCTTGAAACATGTATTTTTTAACCTTAAAAATATATTACCTATACAATATCATGGTTTCAAACCGCGTTAAAAACGTTAAAAAGTAAGGCTAAAAGTAAGGCTAAACTAGTCGTTTGAACAAAAAAAAGTAAGGCTAAACTAGTAAGGCTAAAGTAAGCCTTAAAGGTATTTTAACTATAAATCCACGGTTTTCTTGTATTGGAATAAAGAATGCGATTATACACAGAGATTGATGCTGATATCAAGTTTTCGATCAGCGATACAATCCCTTCTATATGCCCTACTATAACCTCTGAAGGTAATATATGGTGTTATTATTGGAAAATAGGAAGGAAATAGCTATATTTACACAAGGAACGATACCAGTGTTACATTTTACGTTCTTTGGAGACCTGTTTTTCACGGCTTATGTCCCCTAAACGCACGGAAATGTTACATTTCGATTTATGATGCCTTTTTCAACAAAACTGCGCCAAACGCTTTATCCATCGTCCATTCCGAAGTTTTCGGCTCACCCCCAATATATACATTTCGTTTTGTCCCCCATACAAGCAGAAGAAACTGTTGTTTCAAGCGGGGAAACTAAAGTTTCAAGCCATGTGGAACTGAAGTTTCAAACGGTAAGAAACTGTTGTTTCACCGCATGAAACCGGTATTTGAACTATATCGAATGAATAACCGCTAAGAACCTGCGATCTGAACAGTGAGAGCAACAGCTTGCTCTCACTCTGCTACCACATTCGCTCTCATCACTGTAATACCGATGAACAGGAGGATACAGACGAATAGTGAGAGCATGGGAGCAAAACTCATATTAAATCTATTGGGAGAGATAAATTAGTTGAAACAGAGTTAAGTTCAACCGATTTCCTCTTCATTCGACTTCGTTTGTTCTGTTTGTAATTCTTTCAATTTTATGATTTCTATAGCATTCTGAACATATTCCCGTGTCAATACCAAACGGGCCATAACACGATCCGAGCAGGGTGATGCATCATCTACAAACTCATCAATAAGGACATTAAGGAAACAAAGTGTGCAATTAAGATCCTGTTTTGACGACTCATCAATACTTTCAATTTGTCCAAAACTGGGCCAGTTGTCTTTAAGAAAGGCAAGTTTATCGGTGGTGTTCTGCAAATCAGTCTTCATCAAGCAGGTACCGGAACAAGTAGGGTCATCCATAATTATTTGTTTTTTTATTTGTGTGTATTTCCGCACGCTTTCAAAAGAAAAGCGTGGAAACTATTACCACATTACCCCTCGCTGGCTCTGGTAGGGCCGTACTCGAATAATAAGCAATAGCTCCACACCCATGAGGCATATAACATATATATATACAACAGAGACGTGGAGAATGGTTACTTATTATCTGCGAGCTTCAAATTTACCAGATTTGCGAAACAGATAATAAATACGCTATCCCCAAAATAAAAAAGCGTAGCTCCTTTGCAGAGATACGCCACAAATATAGTTATATTTTCCGATATTGAAACTTTGGTGAGTACTATTTTGCCATCTGATTTAGTTGGAATACTGCCATATCGCTATTCGTCCCTATTCTGAAAGGAGGTCCTCACAAAGATAATCCGCTGGATAAGCAGACAGCAAGTAACTCCCAACGCATAATAGAAACCGTGATTCAGCGATGGTACAAACAACTTCGTCACATCGGCTATCAACAAAGCAAAAATCATATACAAGGTAAATACCAGCCATACCGAACCGATGTGAAACATGGATTTCGACAATAGAACAGGCATATCAATGTGACGGGTCAGCATAGCGATTACCAGCGAGAACGCTACCAGCCAGTAGATGACAGACAGCAGCACCTTCATCCCCAGTGAGAAACCGGAGAGCATCTGTAAAGCACGGATAAATATGTAGACATTGCCTCCTACATAGGCAAGTATAAATATCAGGAAAAATATCCGCATAATCGTTATAAGTTAAAATGGTTATCAAATACATTATCGCCCTTCTCCGTAGTCAGGCAGTGGAGTGTCTGCATATTTTTGTGAGGTATTTGTCAGGAATCGAAGTCTATATTTGCTAAAATAAAGATTATGCAGCAGAAACACCATGTTTCTACTACATAATAATTATAATTAGGTTTATGCGAGACATTCAGCAATACTGCTATCTATTGTTGACCGCCTGCTCCAGTTGCTTCAAAGCTTTCTCCAGCGTAGCACGTGGACAAGCGATATTCAACCGCATAAATCCTTCACCCTCTTTGCCGAAAGTCGTTCCTTCATTCAAAGCTAAATGAGCATCTTCCACAAACAGGTTGTTCAGTTCTTTCTGATTCAATCCCAGTTCGCGGCAATCCAAAAAGATAAGGTAAGATGCTTGCGGACGGATCATTCTGATGGCAGGAATATGTTCCTTCAGATAATTTTCGGTAAAGTCAATATTTGCTTTTATATAAGCTATGACCTGATCCAGCCATTCAGTACCATGACTGTACGCCGCCGCTACACTGAGATAAGCAAACAAGTGTCCTTCGCTAAACTCGCCAGCTTCCATATATACCTGAAACCGGTGACGAAGCTCGTCATTCTCGATGATTGCATAAGAGCTTGCCAGTCCGGGCATATTAAATGCCTTGCTCGGAGACATAAATACAAGTGAATTCATTCGCGCTTTCTCCGAAATCAAGGCAAAGGCAGGATGCTTGTAAGGAGGTAAAGTCAAGTCGGCATGAATCTCGTCAGAAATCACCAAGGTACCGCTTTCGTAGCAGATATCAGCAATCTGTGACAATTCCTCTTTCGTCCATACCCGTCCGCCCGGATTATGGGGATTGCTTAGAATAAGCAGTTTACATCCTTGTACATCTTTACGGAAACGGTCAAAATCAATATGATATTGTCCCTCTTTCAGCACCAGCGGACTGAATACCACTTCACGTTCATTCTTCTGCGTCACCAGGAAGAAAGGATGGTACACAGGAGGCAGCACCATCACTTTATCTCCTTTCTCCGTGAAGCAATGGATAGCAAAAGCCAGTCCACGGACAATACCGGGAGTAAACGTCAGCATTTCTTCACGAATCTCCCAGCCATGCCGTTCTTTCAGCCAGTTGACAATGGATTCCGCCCACTCTTTGCAAGCAAAGGTATACCCCAACACTTCATGATCGAGACGTTTCTTTAAAGCCTCGATAACAAAAGGAGCCGTACGAAAATCCATATCGGCCACCCACATCGGAATCAAATCATTACGTCCCCAACGTCCTTGTACGGCATCCCATTTTACGGAATCCGTACCGTTACGGTCTATTATTTCATCAAAATTATAGTTCATACTGCATAAGTTTTTATGTATCTTGAAGCAAAAGTACACAAAAACTCTGAGTTTGTATCTTAAAACTCTGTAACAGACGTTTTCTATCCTGCCGGTCTGTCAAATTTGTCTCGTTTCTGATACTCCCTTACCCCTCAATCGGAAGGTCTTAAGATTCGTTTCATGTCTTACTTTGTTATGTCAAATTTCACATCATATACCGGAGCTATGCGTATCCCTTGCGAAGATAACTCTAACTTCTTTCTGACAGATGGGTCCAGATAAATATTCACTTCCGGTGCAAAGGGAATTATCTGCAATAAATATTCCTGACTGCCCTGCCGCTTCATTCTGCCGGTGTCAAACATCATAGGACCTCCCCAATAGTAATCATCGGCTATCAATGCACCTTTATTATACAGAGCTCCGGTATCTCCCGTATAGTCTATCATCAAATAGGCATTTTTCACGGAAACAGGCAACTGAGGAACACTAACCGCATAATACAATGATGAGGGGACAGGCTTGAAATTCACAAAATACTGAGGTCCCGGACAAGACTCAGGAGTTTCTTTCAATCTGTTGTCTTCAGGATAAACCGGTTGCTGCGGAACATAAGAGTCCGGGTTCTGCTCTTTCCGGCAAGAGACCTGTAAGGGAACTGCCGGAACTTCAAAACGAATGACTTGAAATTCTCCCTGCTTACGTTTCTTCACACTGATTCCCTCCCGGACTTTCCAGCGGCTGTCCGCCGGATATATCTGCATTTCAAATTGATTCCTGTCGACATTGCGAACGGTTATTTCTTCCGAAGAAGGAATGACCTGCGAAGAAGTGATACATAAGAGATCTTCATTCCCTTTCTGTATCTTCCAGCTCCTACGGGCTTGCTCCTGAGTCAGCAGCAGAATTTTAGTCTGCCTGCCATTCACTGCCGACAACACGATCAGATGTTCTTTTTCCTGTCCGCACTTCAAGAGGTATTTATCGCCTGTATTCTTTACCGGACGACCATCCATCATCACTTTCTTCAACTGACCGGCAGAGAAAACCAGCTCTGAAGCAGTGGCCGGATGAGAAAGAAACACGTAAGTCGGCACCTTGTTTTTCAGAATATAGAGTGGCTGAACCGTTGCATAATGCAGTAAATGCCCGTTAATGTCTATATTGAAAGGCATAATCAGTTGCTCGCCGGATGCGATGTTCAGTGGCGGGAAAAGCAATTCTGTACCGCCTTGCTGCTGAATACGGATACGAATATCACTTAAATCCTTCATTTCCAGCAAACGCTGATAGTTATTGATAAAAACATAACCGCTATTTCCATGACTGCTCACGCTCATTCTCAACGTTTCATTGTCACCCGGTTTCAACGGACGTTTGTCGGGGAAAGTAGTCACTGTAGTTGCCAGGTGCGGTCCGAAATCATTCAGGAAGGCATGCAGAGTTTTCAGATCGTAATATGATTCATTCAATTGCCCCCACTCACCTATCGGTGCATTAAAATCGTAATTGATAATCGGATAGTCGTTGGGGTATTTGGTTGCTTTCGATTCTTGCAGCGTGCTGTATTTGCCTATGGGATTGGAGCCGCCATGATACATATAATATCCCATCATATTAGCTCCCGAACCTACTTTGACATAACTCTGGGCTACCACATCTTTGGCAGCGATCACAGGACGGCGATGGTAAGTGATCTGATTTCCTCCTCCCATCTCGGCTGTGCTATAAGGATATTGAAGTCCTTTGGACGTCGTATTTTCCTGCTCGCCCAGCAAATCGGCGCCCACAGCAGGATCACTAGCCCAGGAACTGAACAAGTAATTTCGTGACAAAGCCAGTTCGGTGACTTTTGAACTCCAGGGAGCTTCGGGATATCCTCCCCAGACAGGAATCAGCTCGGTCTGCTTCAAATCCGACTTAGGCCAGCCGGTAGCTGTATAATAAGGAACATCCATGCCGGATTGTATGGCTATCCGCTTCAGGTTCAGCATATGATTTAACCGCGTTCTGCTATCAAAACGATATTCGTTCTCGATCTGCAAGCCGATGACGGGACCTTCATTCTTAAAGTACATTCCTTCCGCCTGTTTGCCTATTTCATTGAAAAACCGCTCCACATGTTTCAGATAAACCGGATTATCTTTACGCACTCCTCCCTCAATGCCCATCAGCCAATCGGGAAAACCACCGTAACGAACCTCACCATGACACCACGGTCCGATTCGCAGCCACACATACATGCCATGCTGATGACATAGTTCCAGAAAATGACGCAAATCCTTATTACCTTCCCAAATATACGTATTCTCCTTTTCTTCATGATAGTTCCAGAAGACGTAAGTCGCTATGACAGTTACCCCGGATGCTTTCATTTTCAGGATGGATTCTTCCCAGTCGGCACGGGGAACACGACCGTAATGAATCTCACCCATTACAGGATACCAGGGTTGCCCGTCTTTCAGATAATACAGGTTGTTCAAAGAGAAGGAATGACCGGAAGGAGAAAGGTGAGTCCCCTGTTTCAAATGTCCTTCTATCAGTGGAGATTCCTTTGGCAAAACAACTGTATAGTCTTTTTGCGACCATACATACGTACTCATTAACAAGCTTATGCAAAGCAGTAGCAATCGGGATAATCGAAAATTCATAATACGTCATTTTTAGTTACATCACAAAGGTATGCCTAAATAACTCCCCCGAAGAGGAGAAAATGAACGGATAGCAAAACAAAATGAAAAAAGACAAAAGGAAATGGACAGCCAAGGGTACTTTTCAGACAAAAGCCCATCCTTACATATTTTCCATGTATTGTCTGGGAGTTTTTCCGTATTTCTCCACAAAGCATTTGGAGAAATAAGAAGAGTCGGAAAAGCCGACCATATACATGACTTCCGAAATCATAAACTGTTTCTTGGCAAGAAGCATCGCAGCCTTTTTCATCCGTATACCTTTTATATATTCAACTGTGGTATAGCCGGTCAGTTGTTTGACACGGCGATAAATCTGTTTTGAATGATAACCTGACAGTTCTGACAGTCTGGTTACATTCAAATCGGAGTTTGAAAGATTTTGCTCAATGACCTCCGTTATGTAAGTCAGGAACTTCTCATCCGGAGATTCTGTGATTACCGTATCTGTTTCCAAAGAAATGCCTTCCTCTTTCAGTTTACGCACTAACCGGTACTTATTACGGAGAATCCTATCGATATGCGCTACCAGCTCTTTGATATCAAAAGGCTTGGAGATAAATGCCTCGATTCCCAGTGACAACAGATTATATTCGGTCTTCTTGTCATCTTTTGCCGTCAGCATGATTACAGGGATAGTAGATGTCGTCAGGTTCGCCTTCAGTTGCTTTACCATCTCTACCCCGTTCATTACAGGCATCATAATGTCCGCAATGATCACATCGGGAGAATACTGCAGAGCCATCTCCATCCCTTTCTTGCCATTGTAGGCCAACAGGCATTCGGCATTATGCAGGCTATTCTCTCCCGAGTGATGATAATAATTCTCATCTGCCACATACAGTTTTCCTTTTTGGGAAAGCAGTTTCTCTTTATTGACTACGAAAACTCCTCCGCAATAAGCTACCAGATATAAATTACTATGATTATCGCCATTGATATAGTAAGTCCAGTTTGCATTCCGGGTATGTGTAGAATCTGCTATCTGATAATTCTCAAAGGTTTCCGTCGCATAGTCAAATCTGTTTATTCCACCATCGGTGGCAATCCATAAATCCTTGTCCCAATCTTCGTAAATATGCCGGATACGATTATGACTGATGGAATATTTACCCCGGTTCATCTTGAACCATAATGATTTGTTCTTAGCCGGATTATAATAACACAACCCATTGCTTCCTCCCCACCAATAATTATCGAGGGAATCCCTGTAGATGCAATAAATATCATTGCCTTCGTCAGACCTTACCAGACTATCCCATGAGTACGTTTCCACCATATGCGAATTGTAATACAGAGAAATGCCCGATCCTGTACCCAGCCATATATTCCCATCCCTGTCCTCAAAAATATGCCATATTATATTGTTTACCAGTGATTTCGTATTCTGAGAACTATGAACCGCATGCTCATAACGATTCAAACTTTCATCATAGATATACAATCCATTGTCCGTACCCAGCCACAACAAGCCATCAGCACTGATGTGCATATTCTTAACAGGAGTATGGGGGAACGGTGTGATGCGGGTAAACTTCCCCGACGAAATATCATATTTCCACAGTCCGTTCTCCCTGCCTATCCATACCCACCGGTTAGCGGAATCGACTTCTAATGAAAGTATTAAAGAAGATTCTTCGGAAGGCACAGACAAATATTCATAAGTATCTGCGGATTCATCATAAAGGTACAGCCCTTGATAGTTGGCAATAAGGAAGCGACTTTTGTCCAGCCTGACAATCGGATTAGTAGGCAATTGAGGTATTTTATCGACGGGCTGAAACGTATTCCGCCCGGTATCATATTTAATGAGACCGTTCAATGTGCCCAACAGAATGACCGAGTCATTCATCTGCTCAATGGCTCTTATGGACATAGTGGGAGAAGAAAGCAACTGACACGTATCTGACTTCAGATCCAGCAAATAAAGTCCTTTTTCTGTTCCCAAATAAAAATGGACATCATCTTGTTTCAGCGTACAATAAATGAAAGTTCCTTTTAAAACGTCACTGCCATCCAGCACCTTGTGTCTGCATACTTTCTGACCATCAAACATACTCAATCCGTTGGAAGTCCCCATCCATATAACGCCTTTCTCGTCCTGAAAAAAACAGTGGACAAATGCTCCTCCCTTATCGAAGTTCACAAACTCACGTGTCCTTTCTATCTGGGCATAAGAAGAGATACATAGCTGCAACAGCAAGAGGGAAACCAACATGTGTTTTATCATAATATTCAAGTATATATTCGTTTTACTCCTACAAAAATAGTACATTTGTACTCAATTCAAAAAGGAATCTATGACGAAAGCTTTATTTTTTGATATAGACGGAACGCTGGTTAGTTTCGAAACACATCGTATCCCGTCTTCTACTATTGAGGCATTAGAAGCCGCCCACGCAAAAGGGCTTAAAATATTTATCGCTACCGGACGTCCGAAAGCGATTATCAACAATCTTTCCGAATTGCAGGACCGGAACCTTATCGATGGATATATAACCATGAACGGGGCCTATTGCTTTGTCGGAGAAGAGGTGATTTACAAAAGTGCCATTCCGCAGGAAGAAGTAAAGGCAATGGCTGCTTTCTGCGAAAAGAAAGGAGTACCCTGCATCTTCGTGGAGGAACACAACATCTCTGTTTGTCAGCCGAATGAGATGGTGAAGAAGATCTTTTATGACTTCCTGCATGTCAATGTCATCCCAACGGTTTCGTTTGAAGAAGCAAGCAATAAAGAAGTAATCCAGATGACTCCTTTCATCACGGAAGAAGAAGAAAAAGAGGTGCTTCCCTCTATACCGACGTGTGAAATAGGACGCTGGTATCCGGCCTTCGCGGATGTCACAGCCAAAGGCGACACCAAACAGAAAGGCATTGACGAAATAATCCGGTATTTCGGTATCAGGCTGGAAGAAACGATGTCATTCGGCGACGGAGGAAATGATATCAGCATGCTTCGTCATGCAGCTATCGGGGTTGCCATGGGACAGGCCAAAGAGAATGTAAAAGCCGCAGCTGATTATGTGACAGCCCCCATTGATGAGGACGGCATCAGTAAGGCTATGAAACATTTCGGTATTATCTAATTTTATTTATCCGGTCGGTATCTCTGCCTATCCGTCACAAGTTTTATGAGCGTAGACATTAATAACGCAGCTTTTCAGGACGCCCTGAACCTTATCCAATATACCCGCCAGTCGGTTTTCCTGACCGGAAAAGCGGGTACAGGTAAATCTACATTCCTACGTTACGTCTGCGAACATACCAGAAAGAAACATGTTGTACTCGCACCTACCGGTATTGCCGCCATCAATGCCGGAGGGAGTACAATGCACAGTTTCTTTAAACTCCCTTTCTATCCGTTACTGCCGGATGATCCGAACTTAAGTCTTCAGAGAGGACGCATCCATGAGTTCTTCAAGTATACCAAACCGCACCGGAAGCTGTTGGAACAAATAGAACTGGTCATCATAGACGAAATCTCGATGGTACGGGCGGACATCATTGATGCTATCGACCGTATTTTACGCGTATATTCTCATAACTTACGGGAACCTTTCGGCGGAAAACAGTTATTATTGGTAGGTGATGTTTTCCAGCTGGAACCTGTAGTTAAAAACGATGAGCGGGAGATTCTGAACCGTGCCTACCCTACTCCGTACTTCTTCTCTGCAAAAGTATTCAGCCAGATCGACCTGGTATCCATCGAACTTCAGAAAGTGTACCGACAGACTGACCCCGTTTTTGTCAGCGTTCTCGACCATATCCGTACCAACACTGCCGGAGCCGCTGATCTTCAGCTGCTGAACACCCGATACGGAAGTCATATAGAGGAATCGGAAGCCGATATGTACATCACACTTGCCACCCGAAGGGATACAGTCGATTCGATCAATGAAAAGAAACTGGCTGAACTTGCGGGTGATCCGATCACTTTTGAGGGAAACATTGAAGGAGATTTCCCTGAAAGCAGTCTGCCAACCTCACAAGAACTCGTCTTAAAAACGGGTGCTCAAATCATCTTTATCAAGAATGATTTCGACCGCCGATGGGTAAACGGCACTATCGGAGTGATCGCCGGTATCGACGAGGAAGAAGAAACGATATACGTCATCACCGATGACGGCAAAGAATGTGATGTAAAACGGGAATCATGGCGTAACATCCGCTATCGCTACAACGAAAAGACGAAAGAGATTGAAGAAGAAGTCCTAGGCAGTTTCACACAATACCCTATCCGGCTGGCTTGGGCCATTACCGTTCACAAGAGTCAGGGACTGACTTTCAGCCGTGTAGTCATTGACTTCACAGGAGGGGTGTTTGCCGGCGGACAGGCGTATGTAGCCCTCAGCCGCTGTACCTCACTGGATGGTATCCAGCTCAAAAAGCCTATCCACCGGGCAGATATCTTTGTACGACCGGAGATTGTAAACTTTGCCGGACGGTTCAACGACCGGCAAGCTATTGACAAGGCACTAAAACAGGCGCAAGCGGATGTTCAATACGCTGCTGCCGCACGTGCATTCGATAAAGGGGATATGGAAGAGTGCCTGGAACAATTCTTCCGCGCCATCCACTCCCGTTATGATATAGAAAAACCTGTTCCCCGCCGTTTAATCCGCCGGAAACTTGGTATTATCAATACTTTGCAGGAACAGAACAAAAAACTGAAAGAACAAATGCGGGAACAACAGGAACGTCTGCGACAATATGCACACGAATACCTGTTGATGGGAAATGAGTGTATCACCCAAGCTCACGACGCCCGTGCCGCCATAGCCAATTACGATAAGGCGCTTAGTCTCGATCCTAACTATATAGACGCCTGGATACGAAAAGGAATCACCCTGCTCAACAGCAAGGAGTATTTTGATGCGGAAAACTGTTTCAATACGGCTGTCAGCCTCCACCCGGCAAACTTTAAAGCGGTATACAACCGTGGCAAACTCAGACTAAAACTGGAAAATACCGAAGGAGCCATAGCCGATCTGGACAAGGCAACCAGCCTGAAACCTGAACATGCCGGCGCACATGAACTTTTTGGTGACGCCCTGCTGAAAACCGGAAAAGAGGTAGAAGCCGCCATACAATGGAGAATAGCGGAAGAACTCAGAAAGAAGAAGTCATAAATAAGTACAAACATCCCTTTCGGAAAAGATACAGTTCTTTCCCCACTCAAAATGCTTCAGAAGCCTTCCGATTGTGAAAGTTGCTGAATATCACTTTACATCAAAAACTTTTTATTAACTTTGCCTTCGTATGTACGTCAAACTCTTAAAAGAAAAGCAAATGAAAAAAGGTTTGAAAATCGCAGCTATCATCGTAGGAGTAATTATCATTCTGATGCTCCTCCTTCCTTTCGCCTTCCAGGGAAAGATAGCAGGTATTGTAAAAACGGAAGGCAATAAGATGCTTAATGCACAATTTGACTTTAAGAAACTTAACATTAGCCTGTTCCGTAACTTCCCACAGGCTTCTGTCACTCTCGAAGATTTTTGGCTGAAAGGTGCAGGAGAATTCGCCAATGACACGCTTGTACAAGCCGGAGAAGTAACCGCCACCATCAATCTGTTCTCTCTTTTCGGAGACAGCGGCTATGACATTTCCAAAGTATTCATAGAAGATACCCGCCTGCATGCCATCGTTCTGCCGGACGGACGTGCCAACTGGGATATCATGAAACCCGATACAGCAGCTACACAGGAAACACCTGCCACGGAAGAAGAAGCTTCTCCTTTCAAAATTAAGCTGCAACGTTTCGTTATCAAGAACATGAATCTGATCTATGATGATCAACAAGGAAAAATGTATGCTGACATCCGTGATTTCAATGCGCTTTGTGCCGGAGATTTAGGCAGTGACCGCACGACTCTGAAATTAGAGGCTGAAACTAAATCACTGACTTATAAGATGAATGGAATTCCATTCATCGCAAATGCCAATATCTCCGCCAAAATGGATGTGGATGCCGATCTTGCCAACAACAAGTATACTTTGAAAGATAATGTTATCCGCCTCAACGCTATCCAGGCAGGTATCGACGGCTGGGTAGAACTGAAAGATCCTGCGATCGACATGGATCTGAAACTGAACACGAATGACGTAGGATTCAAAGAAATTCTTTCGTTGATTCCTGCTATCTACGCAACCGAATTCTCCAGCCTGAAAACTGACGGAACCGCCACTCTTACCGCATCGGCAAAGGGTATGCTACAAGGTGACACCGTTCCTGCCTTCAACATCGATATGCAAGTCAAGAACGCCATGTTCCGTTATCCGGCATTACCGGCAGGAGTCGACCAGATCAATGTCAGTGCCAATGTTCAGAATCCGGGTGGAAACATCGATCTGACCACTATCAAGATCAATCCGTTCAGTTTCCGTCTGGCAGGCAATCCGTTCAGTTTGATTGCAGATGTGAAAACCCCGGTCAGCGATCCTGACTTCAAGGCTGAAGCAAAGGGAGTACTCGATCTGGGAATGATCAAACAAGTATATCCACTGGGGGATATGGAACTGAATGGTACCATCAATGCCGATATGCAGATGGCCGGACGCCTTTCTTATATAGAAAAAGAGCAATATGACAATATGAAAGCATCCGGAACGATCGGCCTGACCAATATGAAACTGAAAATGCAGGATATGCCGGATGTGGATATCAAGAAATCGCTCTTTACCTTCACTCCGAAGTATCTGCAGCTAAGTGAAACAACCGTCAACATCGGCAAGAATGACATTACCGCCGACAGTCGTTTCGAAAATTATATCGGCTACGTCCTGAAAGGTACTACGCTGAAAGGAACGCTGAACATTCATTCCAATTATTTTAATCTGAATGATTTCATGACGGCTTCTGCAGACAGTACTGCAACTGCCGACGCTGCAACTACAGACTCCACTACTGTTACCGGTATCGTTGAAGTTCCTAAGAACATCGATTTCCAGATGGATGCCAACCTGAAGCAAGTATTATTTGACAAGATGACATTCAACAATATGAATGGTAAACTTGTGGTGAAAGACGGAAAAGTGGACATGAAGAATCTTTCTATGAGCACTATGGGTGGCAATGTGGTGATGAACGGTTATTATTCTACCGCCAACGCCAAGAAGCCGGAAATGAAAGCCGGGTTCAAACTGACCAACCTCAGTTTCTCACAAGCTTACAAAGAACTGGACATGGTACAACAACTGGCTCCTATCTTCGAAAGCCTGAAAGGAAACTTCTCCGGAAGTATCAACGTACTGACTGATCTGGATGCCACAATGAGTCCGGTACTGGATACCATGCAAGGAGACGGCAGCCTGTCTACCCGCGACCTCAGCCTAAGCGGCGTGAAAGCGATTGACCAGATAGCCGATGCCATCAAGCAGCCGAGTCTGAAAGAGATGAAAGTGAAGGATATGACGCTGGACTTCACCATCAAAGACGGACGAGTGGAAACCCAGCCGTTCGATATCAAGATGGGCGACTACAATCTGAATCTCTCCGGTAGCACAGGACTTGACCAGACTATCGACTATACGGGTAAAATCAAACTTCCTGCCTCTGCCGGCAATATATCTAAAATGATGACCCTCGACTTAAAGATCGGTGGTTCATTCACTTCTCCTAAGGTCAGTGTCGACACCAAGAGTATGGCAAACCAAGCTGTGGAAGCCGTAGCCAACGAAGCAATCAGTAAATTAGGAGAAAAGCTGGGACTCGACTCTGCAACCACTGCAAACAAAGATTCTATCAAACAGAAGGTTACAGAAAAGGCCGCCGAGAAAGCTCTGGAACTCTTGAAGAAAATCAAATAAAAGAAAGGAGAAGAGATTATGCTTCTGAAGCTGTATGATAAAAACAACAACCCGCAAGACCTGCAACGGGTAACCGACATCCTGAACGATGGCGGACTGATCATCTATCCTACGGATACGATGTACGCCATCGGCTGTCACGGATTGAAAGAGCGTGCCATCGAACGTATTTGCCGTATCAAGGAAATCGATCCGCGCAAAAACAATCTGTCCATCATCTGCTATGACCTGAGCAGTATCAGCGAATACGCCAAAGTAGGCAACAACGAGTTCAAGCTCATGAAGCATAATCTCCCCGGTCCGTTCACCTTTATCCTGAACGGAACCAACCGGTTGCCCAAAATCTTCCGCAACCGGAAAGAGGTAGGTATCCGCATGCCGGACAATAACATCATCCGTGAGATTGCCCGGTTATTGGATGCCCCCATCATGACGACCACGCTGCCGTATGACGAAAATGAAGACCTGGAATACATGACTGACCCTGAACTCATAGACGAGAAATTCGGAGATATGGTGGATTTAGTTATCGACGGAGGAATCGGAGGGATAGAACCCTCGACAGTAGTCAAATGTACAGAAGACGAGCCGGAAATCGTCCGACAAGGAAAAGGATGGCTGGAAGAAATCTAGCATCGGGGAACAGTTAACATATAGAAAACATATAAATTAGGCACGGATGACGCGGATTTCACGGTTTTTAGAGATTAAGTTGAGTATCTAAAACCGTGTTAATCCGCGTCATCCGTGCCTAAAATCCTCTTACTTGATCAAAGATTCGGGATCTAAGTGTGTAGCCTCAATATCTTTGAAGTAACGGTAAGTACCCACTTTCAGTTCTACAGTAGCAGCATCGTCACAAACGATGATACCTTTTTCATGCATCTGCAATGCACTGATAGTCCACATCTGTGTGATAGCACCTTCTACTGCATGATACAAAGCACGGGCTTTGTTATGTCCGTTTACAATGATCATCACTTCTTTTGCAGAAAGTACCGTACCGACTCCAACTGTCAGAGAAGTCTTTGGAACCTTATTGATGTCATTGTCGAAGAAACGGGAATTAGCAATGATAGTATCCATCGTCAATGTTTTCTGACGAGTGCGGGAAGTCAGTGAGGAACCCGGTTCGTTGAAAGCGATGTGTCCGTCAGGACCGATACCACCCATGAAAAGATCAATGCCACCGTAAGACTTAATCTTTTCCTCATAACGTGCACACTCTGCATCCAAGTCAGGAGCGTTACCATTCAGAATATTTGTATTCTCCGGTTTGATATCAATATGACCAAAGAAGTTATTCCACATAAAAGAATAGTAGCTTTCCGGATGTTCCTTCGGCAAACCAACATATTCATCCATATTGAATGTTACTACATTTTGGAAAGAAACAATTCCTTTCTTATTAAGGTCGATCAAAGCTTTATACATACCCAGAGGAGAAGATCCGGTAGGGCAGCCCAATACAAATGGTTTTTCGGGGGTTGGATTGGCAGCTTTTATTTTTGCAGCAACATAATGTGCAGCCCACTGAGATACGGACTGATAGTCCGGCTGAATAATAAGTCTCATAAGTCGATTGTTTTATAGGTTAGTCAATTAATAATTATCTCACTCATCGTTTTAACGGTCTTTCTTCAAACGGTCCGCCATCGCATGCGCTAAATTCTCGCACTGGGTATAGGTAATGTCTTTCATCGCCTGCTTCATCTCTACCGGATCGCCCACCAGTTCGAACTTGCTCTTTTCCGCAAATTCAGCCATACGCTTCACAGCAGCTCCTGCCCATGTGAAGGAACCGAAGTAGCCCAGATAACGTCCCTTAAGTTCGCGAACCAGAATCTTCGATAACAACGATTCCACTTCCGGGAAAATCTGATTGCTATATGTGGGAGAACCGATAATCAAACCCTTATAACGGAAAATATCCGCAATGATATAAGAAGGATCACTTTTACTCACATTGTGCATAACGATATTTTTGATTCCCTGTGCGGAGAGTTCTTCAGCAATAGCTTCCGCCATCTGCTCCGTATTTCCATACATGCTGCCATAGGCGATCACCACCCCCTCATCCGCATCGTAGCGGCTCAAACGGTCGTAAATTCCGATCACCTTGGCTATATTTTCTGTCCATACCGGCCCATGCGTAGAACAAATGGTAGTAATAGGCAGTCCTCCCAACTTTTGCAATGCTTTCTGTACCGGACTACCGTACTTGCCTACGATATTGGAGTAGTAACGAACCATTTCCCCCCAATACTTATCTACATTGATACGGGTATCCAGAAATCCGCCGTCCACTGTACCAAAACATCCGAATCCATCACCGGAGAAAAGGATTCCGTCTGTTTCATCGAATGTCATCATAGTCTCAGGCCAGTGCACCATTGGAGTCATATAGAAACGAAGCATATGCTTGCCTAAGGCAAGGAAATCTCCGTCTTTCACCAGATACTGCTCGCCGGTCACACCATAGAATCCTTCAATCATGCCAAAGGTCTGCTTATTACCAACAATGATAATATCCGGATAGTGCTGTTTAATCAATCGGATGGAGCCCGAGTGATCCGGTTCCATATGATTTATAATCAAATAGTTAATAGGGCGTTCACCGATTACTTGCTTGATTTTGCGCAAATAGACTTCAAAATAACAAATATCCACAGTATCCACCAACGCCACCATTTCATCATCAATCAAATAAGAGTTATACGAAACTCCATAGGGTAATGGCCACAACGCCTCAAAACGGTGTTTATTACGGTCATTCACTCCCACATAGTGGACATTTCCTTTAATTCTTGTTTTCTGTTCCATTCTTCAACTTTAATTAATTTCTGCTCACCAGCTATGATTCCCTTAAAACAGAGATTTACTCTGTGGTGAAGTTATCTTCCGCAAAAATAACTCTTTTTTCTGAATCCCTGTACTTCTTACCTTGATAAGCTCCCCTTTCTTTCATTCTTTTTTGCAAACGAGTTACAAATTCATAATTCTTCAACCCCCAGTCCGGAGCAATCAGTAATTCCTTGGGAGACTGCGAGACAAAACGTTCCAGCACCAGATCCGGATGAAGATGCTCTACATAATCAATTACCAGGTCAATATATTCGTCTACTTCCCTAAACAGATGAAAGCCTGTCGGGTTTTCTTCGTATTCATGCGCCATACGAGTACCACGGATTAACTGTAACTGATGAATTTTGAGAGTAGACAGAGGAAGTTCGGAAAGCATTCCTGCCTGCGCCACCATTGTGTCATGTGTTTCTCCAGGAAGACCAAGAATGATGTGTCCGCCTGTCAATATACCACAGGCAGCAGTACGCTGAACCGCTTCTACTGTATCCGCATAAGTATGTCCGCGATTGATGCGCCGCAAAGTCTCATCACTCGCACTCTCTATGCCATATTCCACCATCAGAAAAGTATGCTTATTGAGTTCTTCCAAATAACGGAGCAGGTCTTCCGGCATACAATCCGGACGTGTACCGATCACCAGTCCTACTACCCCATCCACCTGCAATGCTTCCTCGTATTTACGCTTTAATCCCTCTAATTCCGCATAAGTATTGGTATATGCCTGGAAGTATGCCAGGTATTTCATTTCCGGATATTTATGGGCAAAGAAACACTTCCCTTCCTCCAGTTGGGTAGCGACTGACTTTTCCGTCCGACAGTAGTCCGGATTGAAAGTCTGGTTATTGCAATAAGTGCAACCTCCCCATCCTTTTGTTCCATCCCGATTAGGACAAGTAAAGCCGGCATTTAATGATATTTTCTGCACTTTGTAAGGAAAATACTTTCGCAGAAAGGTCGGAAAATCATTATATTGTATTTGATGAGACATATCTATTTAATTCATTTGTTATTTGTGTGGCAAACATAAGAAAAAACAGCGAGTTACAGAAAGATGCCCCAAAATATCTTCAATATATTAAAAAAAACATAAAGTGCATAAGATAAATTAATATTTATTGCGAAAGCAGAAAGTATTTAGTTAGTTTTGTGTGATTTTAAGCATTGACGGGAGGATACTTGTGAAAGTCTTGTGCAATTATTCCCCAATTATGATTTCATCTCACCATACCCCATGCGACTCTCGTCAATAAACTATCCTCTTTATGTTCTAAAAACAGAATGTAAAGAGGATTTTTAGCATAAGTAAGCCGGAAGGATACCTAGAAAGAGGAAAAAATAGGCAAACTTTCGTATTATCTGTTCAATGTACCGCCCGGAGTTCTTGTTTTCCATCCTTTTGCTTATTTTTGTTCGAACAAAAACACCAATATTATGAAACACATATTGTTCCTCCTTATTTCTCTTCTCAATTATTGCATACTAGTAGCCCAACCTACCTATCAAATCAAACATTATTCCGTTAATGATGGAATGTCACAAGGAATAGTCCAGACTATTATACAAGATAAAAAAGGATTTTTATGGTTCGGAACCTGGAACGGTCTGAACAAATTTGACGGGTATACATTCAAAAACTATAAAACATCCTATAAAGATGCTTATATTCTAAATACCAATCGAATCAGCCAGATAGCGGAGACTAAATATGGAGATATCTGGTGTCAAGTCTATGACGGACGTGTGTATATGTTCGATAACCAAACGGAGAAGTTTATCGATGTCCTGAGCTCTGTGGCAGAATCCATGATAGTGAACAATTATGCCGACCATATTTATACTCTCTCAAAAGGTGTTTCCTGGATCACATTTCAAAATGAATGTGTCGCCGTCCGTATTGACGATCAACTTTGCAAACAGGGGAAAGGAATTACTTTATACAGTGCTTTTAAACAAAACCTAAAAGGAGACAAAATCTATACAGTTTTTGAAGATTCCGAAGGTGATGAATGGATACTGACCAACAAAGGTATTTCTATTGTAGGGAAAAAGCAGGTAGACAGCGATTTCCCGTTTCAATATATCAAAGAAGCGGATGGAATTATTTATTTAGTTTCCCAATCGGACAAATTGGCCTCTTACAATTTTAAGAGCAGACAATTCAAATTCATAGAGATTCCTTATCATGTTTCGATGATTAACGAAGTCAAGAAATTTGACTCCAATACACTTTTGCTGGCTACAGACAACGGACTGATTATTTATAAGATAAAAGAAAAAAAATTCCAGTTAATTGATATACGCACATCAACACAACCTTCCAGCGTCGTACAGTCTGTTTATCAAGACCATTACAAGGAACTATGGATATTCCCCAAAACGACAGGAGTAATCCGTTATAATCCATCTACCGAGGAAATGCAGCATTTGTTCACACCAGCCAACGAAGTGATCAGATATGAACGGAAAAACAAGAATGTGATCTTTGAAGATCAGCAACACACGTTGTGGATTCTCCCTCCGGAAGGGAATCTGTCTTATTATGACCGTGAAAAGAAAGAACTGAAACCCATGCTGAAGGACAGCAACAATCCGAAGTCTGTTTTCAGTCCGCTCGTCCGTTTTTATACATTAGACAATCAGGGTAATTGCTGGCTGACCAGTGCACGCGGCATTTACAAATTGTCTTTCTTCCCGCATACTTATAATCTGGTGCATATTGACGATGGATTTGAGACCCGTGCTTTTTTATGCGACAGTGAAAAGAGGGTGTGGGTTTCTTCGAAGGCACAGGTCATCAGAGTGTACCAACCGGACGGACAGTTGGGAGGCTATCTGACACCACAAGGAAAAATAAGCAAAGACAAGCATAGCTTTACAAGTGTATATTGCTTTCTTGAAGACCATGAAGGCAATATCTGGATAGGAACAAAAGAAAACGGCATTTATCTGTTAAAGAAAAAGTCGCCGGATTCCTATTCCGTACAACAATTCACTCATCAACCGAATATGCCATACAGTTTGAGCGGCAACAGTGTATATTCCATTTTTCAAGATAGCCATAAACGTATCTGGATAGGCTGCTACGGTGGAGGAATCAATCTACTGACCTGCAACAAGAACGGAAAGACAGAATTTATACACAGCGATAATGAGTTGAAAAATTACCCGACCGGCTACGCTTCAAAAGTCCGCCACATATCCGAAGCACCGGGCGGTGTGCTGTTGATAGGAACAACCAACGGACTACTGACTTTCTCCAATCAATTTGAGAGACCGGAAGAAATCAAGTTTTATCGTAATTGTTGCGAGTCAGGAATAAGTACCAGCCTGAGCGGAAACGATGTGATGCATACGTACACTGACAAGCAAAAACGAACCTACATAGCCAGCTTTACAGGAGGTATCAGCCAAATCGTGTCCAAGAATCTACTCAGCAATAAGATTGAGTTCAAGACATATACAACCGATGATGGCCTTGCTTCAGACTTGGTACAGGCCATACAAGAAGACCAACAAGGTAACTTATGGATCCTTTCCGAAAATGCAATTTCCAAGTTCGACACACAAAGAGAGGCTTTTGAAAATTATGGACTGAACTCTCTACACCAGGAATTCAGTTTTTCAGAAGCAGCTCCAGTGATCAACGCACGAAATCAAATTGTATTCGGTACAGATAAAGGCTTCATTGAAATTTCTCCCAAAGAAATGCAGAAAAGTACCTATGTTCCCCCTATCGTCTTCACCGGGTTGAAAGTGCAAGGTCAATCTTCTGTCATCGCCATTGACGATCTGGAAGAATTACGCCTTAAACCTTCCCAGCGGAATGTTACTTTCCAGTTTGCAGCACTTGATTATGTCGATTCTAAAGAAATCCGCTACGCATATCGATTGAAAGGATTGGAAGAAGAATGGCATGACGGGGACAAAAACCGCTCTGCCAGCTACATCAACCTGCCGAATGGCAATTATAAACTGCAAATCAAATCTACCAACAGTGATGGCGTATGGATGAACAATATCCGCACTTTATCTATCAACGTACTGCCTACTTTCTGGGAAACGGGCTGGGCATGGCTTCTTTACCTTATTCTCTTTATTCTCTTTACAGGTACTATCGTATATGTACTCTTTTACATTTATCGTTTACGCCATCAAGTAGATATCGAGCAACAATTATCCAATATCAAGCTCCGTTTCTTTACCGACATATCTCACGAGCTTCGGACACCACTGACCCTGATCAGCAGTCCGGTCAATGAAGTACTGGAAAATGAAGATTTATCCGCCACAGCCCGTGAACATCTGGCTGTGGTACAAAAGAACGCCGAACGTATGTTACGTCTCATGAATCAGATTCTGGACTTCCGCAAAATACAGAATCAGAAGATGAAAGTGCTTGTGGAGAAGACAGACCTGATTCCACTTCTTGAAAAAGTAATGATCAACTTCCGCTTGATTGCAGAAGAAAAGAAGATTAATTTCCGGTTAGAGAGCGAACTTAAGTCAATATATGCATGGGTAGACCGTGATAAGTTCGAAAAGATATTCTTTAATCTGATATCCAACGCATTCAAATATACACCAGCTGAAAAGGCGATTATAATAGAAGTGACAAAACGGATGGATAAAGTGACGATCTCTGTTGTGGATGAGGGCATCGGGATTGAACCAACTAAACTACGTAATTTGTTTCAACGCTTTGAAACACTAGCCCAACAAAATATGCTCCAACCGTCTTCCGGCATCGGTCTGTCATTGGTAAAAGAAATGGTCGATATGCATCATGGTACAATCAAAGTAACAAGCGAACCGGAAGCAGGAAGCCGTTTCGTGGTAACTCTGCCTCTCCAAAAAGAAGTCTTCGAACAAGATAGTCAAGTGGAATTTATTCTGAATGACAGCCAAAGTCCGGCTACTCGTCCGGACAGTTGCCTCCAGACTGAGAAAAGACCAGAAGCGGAAGACAAAGAAGATATGGTAAATAATACGGTTCCGGATACGTTTACTATATTGGTGGTTGAGGACAACGAGGAACTAAAAGTTTTCTTAAAGAACATCTTATCTGAGAATTACACTGTTATCACCGCTCCGAACGGAAAAAAAGGATTGCAACACGCAGTTGATAATATACCCGATCTTATCATCAGTGACGTAATGATGCCGGTTATGGACGGTCTCGAGATGATTCGGCAAATCAAAGAAAACAACAACATCTGCCACATTCCCATTATTGTATTATCGGCAAAAGCCTCTTTGGATGACCGGATTGCCGGACTGGAGCAAGGTGTAGATGACTATATCACGAAACCTTTCAGCGCTACATATCTGAAAACACGTATCGCTTCACTGCTCCGCCAACGCAAATCCTTGCAGGAAATCTATATGGCCAAACTGACGGAAGGAAAAAAAATAGGTGTCGCAGAAGCTCTTACCCCGTCGCAACCGCAGATTACTCCTTATGACGAGCAATTCATGCAAAAGGTAATGGAGTTCATAGAAGAACAGATGGATAATGCCGAACTGACCATCGACGAATTTGCAGAGCATCTGATGCTTAGCCGTACCATCTTCTACCGAAAACTAAAGTCCATCATCGGCCTGACTCCTGTAGATTTCATACGTGAAGTACGCATCAAACGTGCAGCACAGCTAATAGACAGCGGGGAATATAATTTCTCACAGGTAGCCTATATGACCGGTTTCAATGACCCGAAGTATTTCAGTAAATGCTTCAAGAAGATAGTAGGTATTACGCCTTCCGAATATAAAGAAAAGAAATAAAAGAAGAAAGGCTTTCCGCAAAGTCCATATAAGAACAATTTCGGACTCTACAAGAATGAACTGAATTGTACGGTTATAAACTAATGTGCTATTACGGCACATTAGCCGACCATATGTATTCATTAATCATCATAATCAGTTGTTTTCTTTCGTCTCACTCAGGTGAGACGAAAGAAAACAACCAAAACCATAGAAGATTTTGACTAGCAGAATACGTATTTATCACTAATTTCCAACAAATTAGTAACAGTTCCGAATCTATTTGTTCCACTAATTTCCGGAAAGTAGCATCTTTCCAGAATCCTTTTTATATTCTTTTCCGTTAATAATGACACCTGTAGCATTTTCTATCTGTATGGCCGGAATCTCGGAATCCTCCACTTTGATATTCTCCATATTTACCTGAGAAGCCTGATTGATTACAATACCTTTCTTGGCATTAGTTACAGTCATGTTCTTGATAAGGATATTCTTTAGAGGCATTTCCGGCAGTCCGTTGAAATAGACTGCCCGGCCCGCACCTCTGCAAAGAACATTTGAAATATAAATATTCCTGAAAACAGGAGTTTCCTCATTTACATCCGGTATCGGAGTTTCCGGAGAGCCATTGACAGCATAATACAAATCCATCGTCAGAGCATCATTGGGAATATCAATCATATTGATATTATCTATGAAAATATTCTCCACTACGCCACCACGTCCGCGTGTACTCTTAAACCGCAGACCTACATCTGTGCCCACGAAAGAACAGCCCGATACATATACATTCCGAACACCACCGGACATTTCGCTGCCGATTACGAATCCGCCATGCCCATGCAAAACTGTATTATTCTTAATAATCACGTTTTCACAAGGTTCCCCCCGCCTGCGTCCATCCTCATCTTTACCCGATTTCAGACAGATAGCATCATCCCCCGCATCAAAGAAACAATTAGTGACCAGTACATTTTTACACGACTCCACATCCAACGCATCGCCATTTTGCGAATACCAGGGATTGAATACCTTCACATCGTTCAAAGTCAAAGATTCGCAGGACAAAGGATGGATACACCAGCCCGGTGAGTTCTTGAAAGTCACCCCTTCCAGCAGAATCCGTTTACTTTTTACTATACTCAGCATAACAGGACGCAACCAGCTTTTCATGTAAATCCACTCTTCATCGGTTATTTCTTTCTGTCCGCTATTTTGTCCGGTCATAAGTACAGAGGCTTTCAAAGCACCCGCATCAGGATACCATACCTTTCCATTCTCATCCACTTTACCACCCGAACTCACCAGATTTTTCCATTGCCGTTCCGTCATCTTATCTTTCTTGACCGGACGCCATCTATCTCCTGCCCCGTCGAAAACACCACTGCCGGTGATGGCTATATTCTCAGCATTCATTGCCGAAATCGGCGATTGGCAACGCTTGGTGTCCAGCCCTTCGAAAGAAGCTTCGATGATGGGATATAGAGATGTATCGCTGCTAAATACAATAAGAGCATTCTTCTCAGTATATAGATTAACGTTACTCAAAAGTACAACGGGCCCCGTCAACCATAACCCTTCGGGTATGATAACTTTCCCTCCTCCTTTGGAGCTTACCGTTTTGATTGCATTGTTTATCGCCTCTGTATTCAAGGTAACACCATCACTGAGTGCGCCGAAATCACGGATATTAACCTCATAATCGGGAAAGGAAGGTTTGCTCACTTCAGGCATCGAAAACGGAAGATTCTTGTACACATCTTCTTTCTCTTTAGTTCCATTTCCCGGATTCGAATAAGCCAGGCATGATATAAACATCAATATACCTGTCATCATAACTCTCAAATCCTTTTTCAAAAGTGTATTCATCTTTTTAAAATTTATATTATCGACAAAAATAATGGAAGTACACTACCATTAAGTTCAAATATTGATAGATAAGGAGTAAAAAATAGTCGTTCGTCATTCATTTGCTAATAATACGCATCCGAAGAATTGTCCATAAAAAAGCCATAGCAGAAAATATTATGAATATTCCCTTACTATGGCCTTTTATTTAATCCTGAAAACGCCTTTAATCTATGGTTAGAGTTTCATCATCTTGCCAATCTATAGTTCCGGCAGCACCGTTCTGGTCTGTCCAACCTTTGGTTTGTCCGAGCCAGGAGTTATTGTCCAGAATATCCTTCGATAGCCCCATCATATAATAATTAGATCTCCAGCCCATCTTAATCCATTCATTATTGTTATTCTTATCCGGTTGCGCATTGGGCTCCCCATACTGGAAGTTAGCTTCCCAAAAATCGGCAACCTTTTTAAGTTGGTCCTGAAAATCGACTGACTCAGGGTCAGCAAAAATAGTCTTACGAAGATCTGCCAATACATCTTTGCTGCCAGGTGTATATCCATCTTTTACATCTACATATTTAGCTGTACGATATTTCTCAGTCAACGGAGTTACGCCCAAGAAAGAACAAGTATTTGTAGTGCTTAACTGCATATTTTCCCCTTGTCCTCCATCATAAAGCATCCAACGCCAAATATCCCAGTACCGTTTTCCTTCAAAAGCCAACTCAACCTGACGTTCGCGTAAACAAGCAGCGAGTGCTGAAGCACGATCTGTCACATAAGTATCCAATCCATAGTTGTTATCTGACGGAATACCGACACGGGCACGCAATTTTCCAATTGTTTGTTTACATAAGTCTATCTGATTGGTCGCCGCATAACATTCGGCCAGATTCAACTGTAATTCCGCGTAACGAAAATCATAAATATGTACACCTGAAGCTTCATAGTTATTATCCGAAGCCGTATTGAGCCCACTCATCTTACGTACACACACCGGACTAGTTATATTTACGCCTTCACTATATGCAAATCCACTAGTGGTTGATTCTGAAGTTCTCCAACGATAAGCCCAAACGGTATCATTAGTCAACGCTTTATGTCCCCACTTTAAACCACTGAATGCAAATGTCTGGTAAAAACGTGGATCACGATATTCCATGAAACGTAAACTTCCATCTACCACTCTGTGACTAGCATCAGGAAGGGTTCCATCAGCCATCGGGAATACATCTATTAATTCAATAGGTACACCTTTTCCACCGCTACCTCCCTGAGAAGTCAGTCGAATAGACTTTTCCCAACGATTGTTTTTGTAACCCAACGAAGAATTACTTTCCTTTGCCAATAATCTGACAACTAACGTCTCTCTATTGGAATGTTCGTTATCATCATCAGCAAGTATCTTGCCCCAAGTTACAGCATCAGTCACACCGTTCAAGCCACTGGCAGTAATGCCCGACATAGCGTCTTGAGTGGCTTTCAATGCTTGTTGCCAACGGATATTACCAGCATCATTCCAATTTTTATTAAAAATAGGGCTGGCATAGAATAGCAAGACACGACTTTTATAAGCTAATGCACCACCCCGTGTCAACCGACCGTAGTCGTTTGTCCCCCATTCGTCCGGCAATAAAGTAGACGCCTCGGTCAAATCTTTCACTATCTGATCTATACACTGAGTTACAGAAGCTCTTGGTAGTCCTGCATCGGTCGCTTCCGCATTCAACACGGTTGTCACAATAGGTACACAACCATACATACGAACCAAATCGAACAATTGCATGGCACGCAAAAAGAGTGCCTGACCTTTGGCTTGATCTTTAGTCTCCTGCGAAACGGAGGAAGCATTTATATCACGAAGTAAAACATTACAATTACGAATGCGTGTATAGGCATTATTGGTAATGCTTGAACCTAATGCCTTTCCAAAATAACCGGCAAACAACGGATCATAACTTTTACCACTGGAAGCATCAGTCTGTGTCTTTATATCATCAATTGTCGAATATTGGGTACTCGGGTCAATCCGGCTGGTAGAAGTAATACCCCACATCTCATCTGTAAACTCATTGAAGTCCTGCGCATAAGCTGTATGCAATCCCAAGTACTGAGATGCCGGAGAAGTGTAATTCTCAAAGCAATTCTGATAAAGCCCTGCCAAATACCAGGTAATTTTGGTTTCGGAATCAAAATCATCATAAGCTCCATAATTATTCATATCCAAAAAGGAATCATTACATCCGGACATGAACATTCCCAGAGCTAAAGTTCCCGCATATAATAAGTTTTTCTTTTTCATCATTGATACAGTTTTTAAAATGTAACATTAACACCTAATGACCATGTTCTCAAAGTAGGATATTCTGTAGAAGAAGAATCATACATATTACGATAATGATCAGGGTAAGGGTTGTATAAATCCCATAAATTATTACCTGTCAGATTCACACGGACAGCCGACATCTTCAACGGAGCAATCCATTTCTTAGGGAACGAGTAGCTGACAGACAAATTACGTATATAGCAGCGGAACGTACTGATCATCCAGAAATCTGAATTGGCAATAGCTGAACTGGAGATCAAAGATTCTGCTCCTAAATTGGGATACTTGCCATACGGATTGTTTACCTCATCAAACATATCTCCCCAAAAGGAATCCGGTGCCCATATCATCGTACTCTTGTTACCCCCCATAGAAGCACGGTCAATAAAGCGTACACCACCCCATGAAGTTGCAATGTTGGCACTTATAGAAAGTCCTTTCCAACTAGCACCCAATCTAGTCGAAATATTATAGGTTTTGTTTTTCTCACATAATTTCCCATAATCCTGTTCAAGAACAATCTGTCCGTTAGGACCCTGCTGTACGCCATTCACCATTTCACCTCCTAAGTCCTGGTAAGCGACCATGCCCGGACGCAAATCATCCTTGCAGGTTTTATCAAGATACTTAGTTTGTCCTCCTTCAGGTGTCCATGATTCCAGATAATACCAATAATTATTGATATCTTCTTGTGTACGCAAAATACCATCACCCATCGAAGTACCTTTCCATACTTTAAATCCCCATACAGGCAGATAAGTAGACATTCCTTCCTCCCAACTTGAGCTGCAAGGATATTTATTATAGCGTAAACCGGGAACCCATTCTTTCACTTTACTACCACTTAAACCAAAATCCATACCAATATTGTAGTTTACTTTTCCGATTTTATCACGCCAAGTCAAAGAAAGTTCACCACCATATGTATCAACACGACCAAAATTCTCTTCCGCATACGAACCACCGGCATAAATAGGTATTCCTGGTTGGCTTGCCATAAACTGATTCAGAATGTTATCATTAATGTCATAGTAAAAATCGAATACAGCACTTAAACGACCATCAAAGAAACGAGTGTCAAAACCAAGATTGAACTTATCGGAAACATCCCATTTCACATTACGATTAGGAGATGCCTGTGGTATGAGGCTGGTACCCGGTTTACCACTCTCAGCTCCGAACTGCATACCTTTCAGATCCATCTTATATTGTTCTTTCCATTTCCACATCTTGATATTATCGCGTCCCGTACGTCCCCAGGATGCGCGTATCTTCAGAAACTCGAACCAAGGAAGTGAACGTTTGAACCATCCTTCTTCGGAAAGAATCCAACCGGCAGAAATACCGGGAAAAAATCCCCAATAGTTTTCAGGAGCAAACTTCGTAGAAGCATCCGAACGGAAAATAAACTGTAACATATAACGGTCGGCATACGAATAGGCGATACGTCCCAGATAAGAAAGAGAACCTGATTCTCCTTTCAATGTTACTGTATTATCAGAAGTCAATGCAGATTTGCCATCTGTTCCTACGATAGAAGGTCCCCCTACCCCCAAATAAGTATCAGAAATATCGTGCGCCAGATCAGCATATTCAATATCACGGGAATCATAGAATGATTCGTAACGTTCAATAGACGCCATTGCCGAAATGCTATGTAATCCAAACGTACGGTCATAATTTACATAAAAGTTCATTTGCCGTCTGTCCGATTGTTTATCTTTGAATGATAAGGTACTGTTTTTATCGAAAACCGATTGTTTAAAAGAACTGTTCGGAATGGTATATACCAAATGTTGATTAGCAGGCATTCTGCCACCTACATAAGCTAATTCATACGGAAAACTGGCTTGTTCTGTAGCTTCGCTTGAATGTGAAGATGAATATGTGGCGCGGAGTGACAGTCCCTTCACAAATGGAACCTCATAAGTCAATGAAATATCAGCATTCCAGCTATTGGTCCTGTTCTTACTGAATGAGCCACTGTTGCTCAATGCGAAATAATTCCAGGAAGTAACATAGTCACGATTAAAGTTCGGACTAGTATAAGTATTCTCTATCGGTCCCAGCCAATATTCCTGATCGACCCCGTTCTCATCCGGCAACATCACACTCCAAGGCATATGATTCGGCATATGATGCAAGGCACTATAGTCCGATTTTTCTGTACTTCCACTCATTCCGTACAGTTTAAAACGCGCTCCTTTTGTATATATCTGGTCAGACTTTCCTTCATTACCGGCAACAGTGGCAGACAATTTGATGTCATTCGTCAAACGCACATCAACACCGGCACGATAAGTATAACGCTTGTAGCTTTGTTCCCCCAGATTCGCTCCTTGGTCATAATAAGTAGCACCTGCATAATAAGTAGCACGTTCACTGCCACCATTAACGTTCAGTGTGTGTGTCTGTTGAAAAGCGGACGACCAACCGGCCTTATCCAGCCAGTCATAATTCAGGTTATCCATTTCAGCCAATTCCATATCACTGTAAAGTACATCCAAATCGTCATATCCACTCGCCTTGTTGGAACCGATTGCCAAAGCATTATAGAAACGTCCGTAATCAGAACCTTTCAACACCTTAGAGTGGCTGACTGCGTCATTTACCGCAAATTTCCCGGAATAAGAAATAACTGGTATTCCCTTTTTACCTCTTTTGGTTTTTACCAGAATTGCACCATTGGCAGCACGCGAACCATAAATTGCCGCACTCGCATCACGTAAGACGGTAATGCTCTCCACTTCCGAAGGATCAAGCATATTGAATTGTTCCATGCTCGGCTGCCCATTAGTACCCAGCTGAATGACGTCATCGATAATAATCAGAGGAGTCGAGTTACCACCGTCTTTGGAAATACCGGTAAAAGTACGATTCTGACGAATATAAACTTCATTAGCATTCGTACCCGGACGACTGGAACCCAATTCTACTGTTAAACCGTTAACCATTCCTTGCAATGCTTCCGAAAGATTGGATACAGGAAGGTCTTCCAACTCTTCAGCAGAAATGGTCGAAACAGAACCGGTTATATTCTTCTGTTTCATACTACCATAACCAACCACAACCACTTCATCCAGTTTTTGGTTATCCTCCTGAAGAACTATATTTAATGTATTACTTTTAGGAACAAAAGTTTGCTTAATATAGCCTATATAAGAAACTACAACCTTTTTCCCTTCAGGAACATCCAGAGAGAAATGACCGTCAATATCAGTGATAGTACCCGTCGGAGAATCTTGCAACCTTATAGTGGCACCAATAATCGGTTGACCACTTTCATCCAATATCTGCCCCGTTACTTTCCGGGGTTGTGCGTTAACAGATAATGCAAATGCGATGAAGCATAACAGCATACCTATCTTTTTAACGGATGAAGAACTTATGTACTTCATAAATATAACGTATTTATACATATTATTTCCTTTATTAAATGCGCAGTTCATCTTCTCCATTCGGGAGCTCCCACGCTAGAACAACCTTCAAATAATTCATTCAGTTTAAAATTGTTATTAGCCGGATCGGTAAACAAACCAGTTGTCGACATTTTAGAATCACTCAGCCCAAGACTGCCCTTAGTTGATGAATGATCACTTGTCTGAAAACTGTTAACCGGACTAAAGCGATAACTTCCCGTATAGTCATCCTGACCACCAGAACCCAGTTCATTAAACTTCGGAATATTATTGTCTAAGTAACTAATTAAAATTAAGCAGCATTATGTTTAAGTTTAATACCCAAGGTATCCCCGACAGCCGCCAATGCCCTATTGACGGTGTAAAAGAGGTTGTCGCTACTTGCATAATCCTGCGGTCTGATCCATTTAGTTTTCATTATTCTCCACAAGGTTTCTGCAAGATTCAGGTGAGGGGAATACGGTGGAAGGTAAAAGAGAAAAAGTCCGCGTTTCTCCCACAGTTCTCTCAATTCCTTTATTTTCTTGTTTCGATGTACGCTCGCATTGTCAAGCACGATGAACGTATCTTTCTTTATGTTCAAGGAAAAGGTGTCAAGGTATTCAACGACCTTGTCCGCGTCAATACTTTCAGTCGTGGTGAACCCATGATAGCGGTTGTTCCTGTCTATCATGCCGAAGATGTTGACCCTTTGTGCCTTTTGGGATGGGATATACACGTCTTCGTTACGGAATTGCCAGCCGTAAGGCACATAGCCTTCGGTGCACACATGGCTTTCATCGGCGTAATAGAGGTCTATCTTGCCGTTTATGTTCAGATGTTCAAGTTCTTGCAACTTCTCGGTCTTATACGCATAGAGTTGCGGCGAGGGGACTCCCCTTGGGCGTTTTCTTATTCGCTTATATCTTGCGCCAAGGCTGATAAAAAACGCTTGAATGTCAGGTCGCTCGCTTCCTTGCCAGTGGCCTTCTGCCAGGCTTCCCGAGCTTTGCTGACGCTCTGCCTGTCCTGTTCTATGGCCTTGCGAACAACTTCCTCGTCCGTACAGTCCATGATAGGTTTTCGCCCACGGCCGGGACGGGTCTGCAAGCCGTCGATGCCTTCCGACAAGAAACGTTTTACCCAAGAGTTGACAGATACATGTGACATCTCCGTCTGCAAACCTATGGCCTTGCTGGAAAGTCCAGTCGATTTGAGCAGTACGGCACGACAGCGCATCCGAAAGCAATGGCTGTCTCCCTGTCGGAAACCCGTTTCCAACGCCAAGCGTTCGGAATCCTTTAATATGATTGATTTGATTTTGCCCATAAGTGCATATTTGAATTTTATGAGGCAAAGGTATCAAAACCTTATGATATAAACCAATTATGAACATCTACTTAATACCTATTAAATCATAGTTATTACGTTTATACCAGTCGGCAGTTACATTGATGCGGTTATCAAGGAAACCGAGGTCAGCACCAATATTAAGCTCATGCTTTTTTTCGTAGGTTAATGCACCGTTTTCAAGGTTCTTGATATAGAGAGCTGATTCTGTAACACCGCTTGATGGACGCCATGGGTTTCGGGAACTAATAACTACGCGTGAGTTGGTTACATTGCTTGGTCCACGGTCTGCAGTAAGGCTATATGATGCCTTTAGTGTGAGGTGGGACATGGCTGGTTGTAGTGCTTTAAAGAACTCTTCTTCATGTGCATTCCATGCGCCAGACACATTCCATGTAGGTAACCAGCGGGAAGAAGTGCTTCGCCCTAGTTTATTGGAACCTTCGTATCGAATTGTTCCATTAAGTGTATAACGTCCTTTATAAGAATAGGTACCGTTAGCGAAAAATGCGACATCGCGTGCATGGGTGTTATCCATCGTGAAATAATCTGAGTTTTCTTCTTTACTCTTTTTGAATACTTCATATGCGTAAAAAGGTATTTCCCCCATTGTATATTGCATACCCCAGCCACGGTTCCATGTTTTACGGCGGTCAATAGAATTGACTTCCATACCACCATAGAGGTTCATGATATGAATTTCATTAAATACTGTGTTATAAGCAGCTGATGCACGGAAGTCATAAGCCAACATTCGGTAGTCGGTACGCTCGTAGATACCCCCTTGTGGCAATACTGTAATGGGGACTGCATACGGATTGTCCGGATCTGTATAAAGGAAAGGGTTATTATCACGTATATGTGTAGTGGGCATTGCACGATAAGCCAGCGCTTGATTGGAATAATCAGTGATGGTGTGCTCCTGTGAGGTGGCCTGATATTTCACTGCTCCCAAAGCTGCCAGTTCCAGTCCTTTGACGGGTTTCCATTTCATTTCTCCTTGAAATTTCAAGTCAACTACATTGATGTCCAGGTAATTGTTTTCCAATTCATTGAAAATATTGAAATCAGCATAATTACGTGTGTAGATTTCTGTCGGATCAAGTGCGCGTGAAGTGTTTAGTGCATAAGAATATGGGTTGATGTCAAAGTCACGTTTTACTTCTCCGTTCACGGCATCGATTTCTGATGAGAGTGTTCCCGGTGCCCGCTGTTTGCGATAAGAAGCACTGGAAATTAAGTTCATCGATAGGTTTTTTAGGACATTGTAAGTAGCATTCAGGTTGGCTGTGTAACGATTTACTTCACTTTGACGTGACCATCCCGGATCGACCAATGCACTAAGAGAAGCATAGTAATTTGCTTTCTCATTACCAGAAGTAATGCTGACTGAGTGTGTTTGCATTACGTTGCTTTGGAAGAGCTCGTCAAACCAGTTTGTATTACGATATTCTGCATCACGGAGATAAGCGTTACGACTAGCTTCTGTATTCAGCAATGTACTATTAGATATTTTCTGATACATTTTCCCGTATACACCGCTTTCACTGGCATTAGCCAGATCGGCGTAAGTAAGCCATCCTTTCTGTTGCATTTCTTGATAAACAGCCATCTGGTCTTGCGAATTCATAATGTTGAATTCTGAATAATGGGGTTTCATGCGGTAGGTGAATTCTCCAGTGTAGCTGATGCGATTCATTCCTGCCTTCCCTTTTTTAGTGGTGACTACGATCACACCTGCCATAGCGCGTGCGCCATAGATTGAGGTGGCTGAACCGTCTTTTAATATCTGAAAGCTTTCAATATCGTCCGAGTTTAGTCCTGCAATGGCAGAACTGATTAGTGTAGTGGCATCTCCTGACGAAAGTTGATCGGCACTAACGTCTACAACATCTTCCATGATTACGCCATCTACTACCCATAGGGGTTTGGAGCTACCGTAGATGGAGGTAGCACCACGGACACGAATTTTGGGAGCGGTACCAAATGTACCGGAAACATTCTGTACAGATACTCCGGCTGCACGGCCTTCAAGTCCACGGCTGATTTCGGGAAGTCCGTCTAACTTTACATTATCTGCGGTTAAGTTGGCAGCTGCACCCGTGAAGAGACGTTTATCTACTTTTGTCATACCGGTAACAACAACTTCCTCAAGCACTTCCGAATCTGCTTTCATAACAATTTTCATCAGATCAGGTTTGATAGCGACCTCTTGGGTTTGCATACCAATAAATGATATTTTCAAAGTTCTAGAAGAACTTGGTACTTTATCTATGGTGAACTTACCATCAATATCGGTAACTGTTCCCATCGTTGTACCTTTCACTAACACGGATGCTCCCACAACAGGCTGATCATCTTCCTCAGAAATGACGACACCTGTCACCTTTTTAGGTGTTTGGGCAATCACTAGGCCTATGCTTGCCAGCAGGCAGGCCAATAACAGCATTAATTTTCTTTTCATAAACACGCTTTATTATTAATAATTAATAATCCGCTTATTTTATAAGTGCGATTTTACAAATATAAGCATATATTTATAAACGCAAAACAATATATCAAAAAATATTTGAAATTACTTGTATATTCATATTGATAGCAGTGATTCTAGTTTATGTATAAAGATATATCATTAAGGCAATTTTATTCATATTTTATTGGAATAACAAGCGGTAATATTATCAATATGTCACTTTATTCGTCTATTATTAATTGTTTAAGACTGTCAATGATAGAAAAAATATACTATTTCCGGACAATTTGTATAAAAAACGTTTATTACACAGTATGTACATATTTATTTGTTATATCGAAAGGGTGAAATATATAAAGTTCTTCTAGAACTTTGAAAGTTAGCTACATTGGAATGAAAACACAGGAAATTCCTATTAAATCTGGAACAATAAGAATCATATTAAAACCTGATGCCGAGGTCTTGGAAGAAGTTGTAGTGACCGGTATGCAGAAGATGGATAAACGTCTCTTTACAGGAGCGGCTACGAAAATATCTGCAGAGAATGCAAAAATGGATGGTTTGGCTGACGTTAGTCGTGCGCTTGAGGGGCGTGCTGCTGGCGTAAGCGTACAGAATGTCTCCGGTACATTTGGTACAGCTCCTAAAATTCGTGTTCGTGGTGCTACCTCTATCTATGGTAGTTCCAAGCCTCTGTGGGTAGTAGATGGCGTAATCATGGAAGATGTGACAGAAGTAGGTGCAGATCAACTTTCTTCCGGAGATGCGCAAACTTTGATTAGTTCTGCTATTGCGGGTTTGAATGCGGATGATATCGAAAGCTTCCAGATATTGAAAGATGGTTCTGCTACCTCTATATATGGTGCACGTGCGATGGCAGGGGTAATCGTTGTTACAACCAAGAAAGGAAAATCTGGCACAAATAAGATTAATTATACCGGAGAGTTTACTATGCGCATGAAGCCGAGCTATAGTAATTTCAATATTATGAACTCTCAAGAGCAAATGAGCGTGTATCGAGATTTAGAGGCGGCAGGCTATCTGAATTTTTCTGATTTATATCGCGCTTCTAAAAGTGGTGTATATGGAAAAATGTATCATTTGATTAATCAATATGATGCGACGAGCGGAATTTTCGGGTTGGAAAATACGCTCGAGGCACGAAACGGGTTTTTACAGCAGGCCGAATATAATAATACAGATTGGTTTGATTTGTTATTTAGTAATAGCATCTCTCAAAATCATGCTGTCAGTATGTCGACGGGTACAGAAAAGGCATCGTACTATACTTCATTGAGTGTTATGAGTGATCCGGGATGGAGTAAAAGAAGTAAGGTGTCAAGATACACAGCAAACGTCAATGCTTTATATAATATTTCCAAGCAGGTCTCATTGAATCTGATAGGTAATGCCTCTTATCGTAAACAGGAGGCGCCGGGAACCTTGGGCTCGCAATCTGACCCTGTGAACGGAGAGGTAAAGCGTGATTTTGATATTAATCCATATTCTTATGCATTGAACAGTTCGCGTACATTGGACCCTAATGAATATTATGTACGTAATTATGCACCATTCAATATATTTAATGAACTGGATAATAATTATATGGATTTGCATGTAGTTGATTTGAAGTTTCAGGGGGAACTGAAATGGAAACCCATTAAAAAGTTGGAGCTTTCAGCTTTAGGTGCCTATAAATATTCTACTACTACACAAAACCATTATGTAAAAGACTACTCTAACCAGGCATGGGCATACAGAGCGATGGATGATGCAACCATGCAAAAAGCTAATCCGTGGTTGTATACTGATCCGGATAAAATAAATACTTTGCCGGAATCAGTTCTGCCGGTAGGAGGTTTTTATCGTGAAACAAAATATGGTATGAACAGCTACGATTTTCGTGGAACTGCAAGTTACAATGATGTTTTTAACGAAGATCACATCTTAAATATATTTGCTGGTATGGAGTTGAACGCTACGGATCGTAGTAAAACGTGGTTTAATGGTGTGGGAACACAATATGGGATGGGAACATTGGCAGCTTATGATTATCTTTACTTTAAACAAGGGAATGAAGAAAACACAGCTTATTATACTATCGATGAGACCCGCTCTCGTGAAATAGCCTTTTTTGGAACTGCCACTTATTCTTATCAGGGGAAATATACATTGAATGGTACTCTCCGTTATGAAGGTTCTAATAAACTGGGTAAAAGTCGTTCTGCACGTTGGTTGCCAACATGGAATATTTCCGGTGCATGGAATGCGCATGAGGAAAAATGGTTTGAAGGGTTGCAACCTACACTTTCTCATGCTACATTAAAAGCCTCCTATTCATTGACTGCCGATAGAGGCCCTGCTAACGTCAGTAATTCTTATGTGATTATCAATAGTTATAATCCGTGGCGACCTAGTTCTGGGGTACAGGAATCCGGATTACAGATTAAAGAAATTCAGAATAATAACCTGACTTATGAGAAAAAGCATGAATTGAATCTGGGAATCGACTTAGGTTTTTGGGACAACCGTGTTAATATCGCTTTAGACTGGTATAAACGTAATAACTACGATTTGATAGGCATTACCAATACTCAGGGCGTAGGAGGTCAGATTGCAAAGTATGCTAATCTTGCCAGCATGAGATCTCATGGAGTTGAGTTTACTTTGTCTACTCGCAATATTGTTGGTAAGGACTTCAAGTGGAATACAGACTTCATTTTCTCTAAAGCAAAAAATAAAGTGACGGATCTTCAATCTAACTCTACTGTTATGGAATTGATTTCGGGCAATGGTTTTGCCATGGAAGGATATCCGGTTAGAGGTCTTTTCTCTATGGATTTTAGAGGTTTGAACGAGGAAGGTGTTCCGACTTTTATCAATGAGAATGGGGAGCTGACTACAAGTGATATTGAATTTCAGGAGCGTGATAAGAAGTCACACCTGGTTTATGAAGGACCTACAGATCCAACGATTACAGGTAGTTTTGGCAATATATTCATCTATAAGAGTCTGAAACTGAATGTATTCATTACTTATTCGTTTGGAAACGTAGTTCGTCTTGACCCGGCATTCCACAATAAGTATTCGGACTTGGATGCTACCCCCAAAGAGTTTAAAAATCGCTGGGTGAATTCTGGTGAAGAAAAATACACAACTATTCCGGTTATAGCAGATAAGCGTATGAATACGCAAGATACTCATTTAAGCCGTGCTTATAATGCATATAATTTTTCCTCCGAACGTGTAGCAAAAGGAGACTTTATTAGAATGAAGGAAATTTCATTATCATATGATTTTCCGAAACAATGGATGAGCCATTTAGGATTATCGACCGCTTCATTAAAGTTGCAGGCTACAAACTTATTTTTGATTTATTCGGATGATAAGTTGAATGGTCAGGACCCCGAATTTTTTAATACAGGTGGTGTGGCCGTACCTATGCCTAAGCAGTTTACTTTGACATTAAGATTAGGAATTTAATAGAATATGCATTATGAAAAAGAATATAATAACACTAACCTTTATAACTTCGCTTTTCGCGCTTGCGTCCTGTAGCGATTTTTTGGATACGGTGCCTGATAATCGTATTGATATTGATGGTGCTGATAAGTTTGCTCCTCTGTTGGTTTCCGCTTATCCGACAAAGTTACCTATGCTGATGGGTGAAATGTCTTCGGATAATGTTATGGATAATGGAGCGCAGTTTGATGATATGTTATTGCAGGAGCAGCTCTATTTGTGGGAAGATCCCACAGGCAATGACGATGATTCTCCTTATGGGCTGTGGGAAGCATGTTATAATGCTATTGCTTCTGCCAATCAGGCATTGGAAGGTATGGATGCTCTGGGTAATCCTGATAATGTCAAGGCCCAGCGTGGTGAGGCATTAATATGCAGGGCTTATTCGCATTTTCTGCTAGCCAATATCTTCTGTATGCCTTATAATCCCCAGACTGCAGATCAGCATTTGGGAATTCCTTATTGCAAAACGACAGAGAAAGAAGTTTTTGTTAATTATGAGAGAGGTACATTAGCTCAAACTTACGAACAGATAGCAGCCGATATTGAAGAAGGGTTGCCATTAATTAGTGACGCTTCATATAGTGTGCTTAAGTACCATTTTAATAAAAAGGCGGCAAATGCATTCGCTGCGCGTTTTTATCTTTACTATCAGAAATGGGATCAGGTAATAGAATGTGCAGACCGGGTCATTGGAAATAATCCCGGAACTTCCTTGCGTCATTGGGAAGAAGATTTTGGAGAATTGTCTTTAGTCTCTGATGTCGTTTCACAATATACGTCAGAAAAGAAAGTTGCAAACTTATTAATCTCTACGGCCTTCTCGGAATCAGGATATGTGACTGGTCCTTGGGATATATATAAGCGTTATGGTCATGGGCAAGAAATCTATAAACATCAGACAATAGATACTTATGGTCCTTGGAGTGTAAGAGGCGGATTGATGATGGCGAATTTTATCATATCAGTTCTTCAAAAAAATCCGTTCCCTAAAATTACTACATTCTTTGAATATACAGATAAGGCGAATAATATTGGTTATGCCCATACAGTTGTTGTTCCTTTTACCACAGATGAAACTATTTTATGCCGTGCAGAGGCCTATGTATTGAGTTCGCAGCACAATTACGAAAAAGCTTTGGAGGATATCAATAATTGGATTGTGTATCATAGTGTAATCAGTGAGGATGAAGGTGCTGACTTAACTCTTGAAGCTCTGAACAGTTTTTATGATGCTCTTCCATATGAACCGGCTTTAGTAAATACTGTTGCTGACAGAAGTTTGAAGAAGAAATTAAATCCTGAAGGTTTTACAGTCAATGCTGGAACAGAGGAGAATCTCATCCAGTTAATACTTCAATTGCGTCGTTTGGAGGGGCTGCAGGAAGGGCTTCGATGGTATGATTTGAAGAGATATGGAATTGAATTCTCTCATAATCGTGCTGGAAATGTTCCCATTGTTCTGACTAAAGATGATCCAAGACGCGCTATTCAGTTGCCGCCGGATGTGATTAATGCCGGAATGAAAGCTAATCCTAGAAACTAGTAAAAAATAGAAAGTATGAAATATATAAAATACATTGCGTTAGCAGCCTTCTTCGCGTATGGAGTGTGCTCCTGTAGTGAAGATAGTTTGGATGATCAGAGTGTATTTAGCACCGAGGCTCCACAAAGAAATGAATTTGATATATGGTTATTGAACAACTATGTATATCCTTATAATATCGACTTCAAATACCGTATGGAGGATAAAGAATCAGATCATGATTATAACCTGACTCCTGCGGATTATGATAAGTCTGTAGCCATGGCCAAATTGGTTAAATTTTTATGGATTGATGCATATACAGAAGTAATGGGAGATCGTACTTTTATATGTACCCTTGGTCCCAAAATGATTCATTTGGTAGGTTCTCCTGCTTACGATGAGGGGCAGATTACATTAGGTACGGCAGAAGGAGGATTGAAGGTGACTTTGTATAATGTAAATACGCTTGATCCTCATAACCCGGATATTGAAGTTCTGAACTTTTGGTACTTCAAGACCATGCATCATGAATTTACTCACATTCTGCATCAGACCGTTGAGTTTCCTAAAGAATTCTATGAAGTCTCAACAGGAAGATATACAGGAGCAGGTTGGGTAAATATTACGGATGAGAAAGCCTTGAAAAGAGGGTTTATAACAAATTATGCAAGTACTGAAGTTCATGAAGATTTTGCAGAAACCGTAGCTAATTATGTTACTCATGATGAGGCCTGGTGGCAACAGCAACTGAGTATTGCAGGTGACGGTGCTTCTTATATCGATCAGAAACTGGAACTAGCCAAATCTTATATGACAGAAACCTGGAATATTGATTTGGAAAGTCTGCGTGATATTGTACAACGCCGTTCTTCTGAGGTGGTGAGACTGGATTTGACAAACTTAAATGATTAGAGTTATGAGAAAAATATATAGTATTTGGTTTTTATTGGCTCTGCTGGCTTTTGCGGCATGTTCCCCGGAGGAAGACGATTTGTTTGATAAATCAGCGGCTGAACGAATAGATGAGGCTATTAAGCAAGATTTGTCCGTGTTGCGTGGAGCAAAGAACGGATGGGTAATGGAATATTATCCTTCTCCGACAAAGATGTATGGTGGATATACATTCTTGGTTTCTTTCGGTGAAGATGGGAAAGCGAATGTGATGTGTGATTTCTTTGCGGATGGCGAAGGAGTAAAAAGTGAATATGAAGTAAAGCAAAGTGCCGGTGTAATGCTGACTTTTGATACTTACAATGAAATCTTTCATTTCTTTTCTGAACCTTCCAATTATTTGGGTATAGGCGAACAAGGCGAGGGGATGGAAGGCGATTATGAATTCTTGATTCTGGAATGTACGCCTGAGAAAGTCGTACTTAAAGGTAAGAAAACAGGTAATAAAATGCTAATGACCCCATTGCCGGAGAATGAGGAATGGGCACACTATATGGGAACTGTGAAGCAAATAGCTAAAGAGGCTTATCCTGCTTTGTATGATGTCAAAGTTGGAGAGAATGTTGAGTATGCTGTGACGCAACGATATCATAAGTTTGTATTAGTCAATAAAGATGGCAGTGAGAAGGATCTTCCTTTTGTATATACAGTGGAAGGTATCAAATTCTCCGAACCTGTGACGATCGGCGGACAAGATGTGCAATCTTTGGTTTGGGACAGTGAAACGATGGCTTATGCTAATAATAATATCCGTATTGTAGCGCAGGAGCTTCCGGCTGGTTACAAAAAGTATGAGGAACTCTTGGGAGAATATATCTTTGTATATGGTGACGGAAATGATTCGGCTCCTGTACTTCTTCGGGAGGAATTATTTAATCATAGTTTTATAATGGAAGGCTTTCCGATGGACATCCGGATTGTTTTCAAAGCAGATAAAGGAGTTATAGGCATAGAGTCACAGCCTTTGGAAGGTAGTGTGTATTTATGCCCTTGGGCTCTTGGCGCATCAGGTTCTGGTCCTTTGACTAATATGTCAGGGACAGGTATGGTAGGGCAAAACTTGTCAAATGGTAGCATTTTACTAAAAGATAATGGAGTATGGGGAAATGTGGCTGACTCTTTCATTGCTTATGATTTAGCCTCTGGATCATCTATATTCCAAATTGCTTATGTAGTAGGAATGATAAAACAGTAAATCGGTGATTATGAATAAGATATTGTATACTTTGTTGGCTATACTCTGTATTGGGGTATCAGCTTGTAGTGACGACGACGCTGTTGAAGTTGCTTCATTGAATATTGTGCAGTCCACTGTTGATTTTAGTGCAGCGGGGGGAGAGGGCTTTATAACGTTAGAAAATGGAAATGATAATTTGGAAGTCTTATCTAATATGGAGTGGTGCAGTATTAAAAGTGTGACAAGTGATAAGATCACATTTAATGTTGCTTTAAATAATGATCTTGTTACAAGAGCTGCTGCAATAACTGTGAAATTGGGTGGAGAGATGAAGAGAGTCAGCATTACTCAATCTGGGGTAATTGCTAAATATGCTTCAGATACCTTCTATCGTTATTCTGAGAATGTAGCTTTTTCAAGAACCATAAATTTCACCAGTACTTTGCCGGTATCTGTGTCCATTAATTCTGATGCTCAGGATTGGCTCTCATACACAAATGCTGAGGGTGGCTATGTATTTACCGGTACGGCAAATGATACCGGGAGTGCACGTTTGGGTAAGGCTACTATTTCATCCGGTAGCACTTCGGTAGACTATTATTTCTATCAATATGGTATAGATGATCTGTTGGGGCAATATGCAGGAGCTATTCAAGTCTATTCGGATGTTTTTGGCCTTGATGGTGCTCTTCCGCTTGAAGATAACACTTTAATTACTAGTAGTGTAACTGGTGATGGGACCTATTTGATACAGTTGCCGATGTTGAATTTGTTGGGTGCAGTCTTAAAGATGACTGCCACTTATCGAAATGGCGCATTCGTTATAACGACTCCACAGCAGCAAGCTTATCAGATATCGGCTGGGTATGGTTCTATTATAGCTAAATCGGATGATGGACTATATTTGCAGGCATCTATTTTAATTGCTCCCACATTATTGTCTAATGGGCGAATAGGACTGGCTTATGGGTCCGATGTCTATCCAATTCTGGGATTGTTTAAGAATAGAGTACCTACGGCTAATAATTATACGGGATATTCTATCGATTTCCCTGTTCTTTTAATGCAAAAGGTTGTCCAATAATATAAGATATCAAACATACATGGATAGCTGATTGAGCTTAGCTATTCATTAATTAATAAGAGTTGCTTTCTTCGGGGAGGCAACTCTTGTTAGTTTAGCAGATTTACCTCAGAATCTTACTGTATTTTAATGTTGGGAATGGGTATTTTCTCTGCTGGAGACAAATGGGCAGAATATAAGTATTTTAATTTGAGTGTACGGGAATAGTCTTTCTCCTGTCACAGAACGCTTGATAAGTTCCATTTCATTAGAGGATAACTTGTTTTTCTTTAATGCTAAACTTGTTTTTTATTTAATGTAATCTATAAACGCAAGTTCCGTTTTTATAATTGCAAGCTTCAATTATAAAAACAAAGCTTTCATTTTTATAAATGAAGCTTGCAATTATAGATTGGTTTTATGTAAGAACCACTTTGTTATTAGGGAAAAGGAAGTTAGTATCGGAAGGAAAACAACTTTTCTATTAATGGATGACAGGGGAAAGAGCAGCCAATGTGATATAAACGAGTAACAGGTGAATGTTACGGTAGCTTTTATACCTTTGGATCGATGATTTGGGAATGTTTGTGCTCCCAAAGTACTTAAATTGCGGGCTCACTTTTATGGGAAAGTGAAGAAACTTGGTATTCTTATTGTTGGAAGAATGCTGTTGGCATCTCCTAAATGTTTGAAAATTAATAGAGTGTAAAGTCTGTGTTTTCTTGAAGTATAAGTGGCAGTGTGAGGAAAGATATAATGATGATGTAAATTAAAATGGGTTTCTACCAATAAGTTCTTGCAGAACTCTGCAAATCAGTTATATTGGTATGCGGACTCAGGAGGTTGCTATTAAATCTACTCCTTTGCGAGTGATATTGAAACCGGATGCAGAAGTTTTGCAGGAAGTTGTTGTAACAGGTATGCAGAAGATGGACAAACGTCTCTTTACAGGAGCAGCGGATCAGTTAGCGGCAGCTAATGTTAAGATCGACGGAATGCCAGAAATTAGCCGTGCATTGGAAGGACGCTCTGCCGGTGTGTCTGTGCAGAATGTATCCGGTACGTTCGGTACTGCTCCGAAGATTCGCGTTCGTGGAGCTACTTCCATTTACGGTAGCTCAAAGCCGTTGTGGGTCGTAGGTGGGGTCATCATGGAAGATGTGACGGAAATCAGTGCTGATGCATTATCTTCCGGTAATGCCGAAACTTTGATATCCTCTGCTGTTGCGGGATTGAACTCTGATGATATTGAGAGCTGTCAGATTCTGAAAGATGGTTCGGCAACCTCTATCTATGGTACGCGTGCCATGGCTGGTGTGATTGTAGTAACCACTAAAAAAGGTAAAGCGGGAACAAGTCGTATTAACTATACCGGTGAATTTACGATGCGTATGGAGCCTAAATACAATGACTTCAACATTATGAATTCTCAGGAACAAATGGGTGTTTATAAAGAGATGGAGGCCAATGGCTATCTGACTCTTGCTGGTACTTTCCGGGCAGCCAACAGTGGTGTATATGGGAAAATGTATCACTTAATTAATGATTATAACCCAGTTACAGGTGGCTATGGATTGCTCAATACGGAAGAAGCACGCAATGCTTACCTACGTGAAGCCGAATACCGTAATACGGACTGGTTTGACGAACTGTTCAATACGAATGTAATGCAGAATCATGCAGTCAGCCTGTCTACAGGTACAGAAAAGGCATCGTATTATGCTTCACTTAGCTTTATGAATGATCCGGGGTGGACCAGGCAAAGTTCTGTGCAGTGTTATACGGCAAATGTGAACGCATTCTATCATTTGAGTAAAAAGTTTGAATTGAATCTGATTGGGAATGCGGCTTATCGTAAACAGAAAGCGCCTGGAACATTAGGATCGGGCATTGATGTGGTTAGCGGTGAGGTGAAACGTGATTTTGATATCAATCCTTATTCATATGCATTGAATACTTCCCGTACGCTTGAATATTATGTCAGAAACTACGCTCCGTTTAATATCACGAATGAGTTGGTGAACAATTATATGGACTTGAATGTGCTTGACAGTAAGTTTCAGGCAGAACTGAAATACCGACCGATTTCAAAGGTGGAATTAGCTGTTTTGGGAGCTTATAAGTATTCTACAACTACTCAGTCGCACTATATCAAGGATTACTCCAATCAGGCATGGGCGTACCGTGCAATGGATGATGCGACGATGCGTGACGCTAATCCATGGCTTTATACAGACCCGGATAAAGCAAACTCGTTACCGGTAAGCGTACTTCCCGTAGGAGGGTTCTTTAAAGAAACCAAATACTCTATGAATAGCTGGGACTTCCGTGCCACGGGTAGTTACAATGATGTATACAATGAAGATCATATTTTCAACTTCTTCGGAGGTATGGAAGCAAACTCTGTTGACCGCTCGGAAACGTGGTATAATGGAGCCGGTATGCAGTACGATATGGGTATGCTGGCGGCTTATGACTATCTTTTCTTTAAACAGGGAAGTGAAGAGAATGCCCAATATTATACAGTGAAGTCTACCTCTACACGTTCGGTTGCTTTCTTTGGTACAGCTACTTACTCCTACCAGAGACGATATATGCTAAGCGGTACGGTGCGTTATGAGGGAACCAATAAACTGGGTAGATCGACCAGCGCCCGTTGGTTGCCGACATGGAATATCTCCGGTGCGTGGAATGCCCATGAAGAAAAATTCTGTCAGACTTTGGAGCCTACGCTTTCTAACTTTACATTGAAGGCTTCTTATTTGCTGACAGCCGATCGTGGTCCGGCTGACGTGTCAAACTCACTTGTTATCATTCAGAGTTATAACCCGTGGCGTCCTTTCACGAATGTGAAGGAGAGCGGACTTCTTCTTAAAGATGTAGAAAATAGTGCTCTGACTTACGAGAAGAAGCATGAGTTGAATATCGGAGCTGAAATCGGATTTATAGACAACCGTATTAACTTCGCAATCGACTGGTACAAACGTGACAACTATGATTTGATCGGATTGGTTAATTCTGCCGGTACAGGTGTCAAGATAACCAAGTTTGCTAATGTAGCAAGCATGAAGAGTCATGGTGTGGAATTGACGTTGTCTACTAAGAACATCAGAACGAAAGATTTCAGTTGGAACACCGACTTCATCTTCTCGCATGCGAAGAATGAAGTGACCGACCTTCAGTCCAATGCCCGGGTGATTGAAATGATTACAGGTACTGGATTTACGATGGCAGGCTATCCGGTTCGTTCTTTGTTCTCCATTGATTTTCAGGGATTGAACGAGTACGGTTTACCCACTTTCATCAACGAAAACGGTGAGTTGACCGTCAGTGGCCTCAACTTCCAGAAAACGATGAAGAAAGCTCATCTGGTTTACGAAGAACCTACAGATCCTACTATTACGGGTAGCTTCGATAACACCTTCCGTTATAAAGGTTTTAATCTGAATTTGTCCATCACTTATTCATTTGGTAATGTGGTTCGTCTCGATCCGGTATTTAAGAACACATATACGGACTTGACATCTATGCCTCGTGAATTTAAGAATCGTTGGACATTGCCGGGTGACGAGCAACATACCAGTATTCCGGTGATTGCAGATAAGCGGTTGAACCAACAGGATTCTCAGCTTAACTATGCTTACAATGCCTACAATTATTCAACAGCACGTGTTGCGAAGGGTGACTTTATCCGTATGAAAGAGATATCATTCGGATATGATTTTCCGAAAAAGTGGATAGAGCCATGGAAGTTGAATAACCTTTCGTTGAAATTGCAGGCTACCAATCTTTTCCTGATTTATGCGGATAAAAAACTGAACGGTCAGGACCCTGAATTCTTTAACGCCGGTGGTGTGGCAGCCCCTATGTCTAAGCAGTTTACTTTAACATTACGTGTCGGACTTTAAAGCAATTAGAAAATTATGAAGAAAATAAATCTATTATATACCGCCGTTATAGGAGTGACAATCGCACTTTCTTCCTGCAACGATTTTCTGGATAAAATGCCGGATAGCCGTACAGAGGTGAATAATGAGAAAAAGATTACTGCGATACTGGTGTCAGCTTATCCGCAGACCTATCCCATCATGTCTTATGAGCTTGCTTCGGACAATACGATGGATAATGGCTCCAACTATGATCCTTACTGGAAGTCAATTACCCAGATGTATCGTTGGGAAGATGTGAATGAAATAGATGATGACGATCCTAAGGGTATCTGGGAGGGATGTTATAGCGCTATTGCTTCTGCGAACATTGCCTTGCAGGCCATTGAAGAGTTGGGAAGTCCTGCCAGCCTGGATGCGCAAAGGGGCGAAGCGCTGGTTTGCCGTGCTTTTTGCCATTTTGTATTGGCTAATACCTTCTGTATGCCTTATAATCCGCAGACTGCAAAAACAGATGTAGGAGTTCCATATGTATTTGTATCGGAAACGAAACCTATGGAATTACCGGATCGTGGTACGATGGCCGAACTTTATGCAAATATTGAAAAAGACCTTGTAGAAGCGCTGCCGCTTATCAATGAAGATATTTATACTGTACCTAAATATCATTTCAACCGGAAAGCCGCTTATCCTTTCGCAACCCGTTTTTATCTGTTCTATACACATGCTGATAAGTCCAATTACACGAAAGCCATAAACTGTGCCAATGTAGTGCTTGGAGAAGGTGATCCTGCCAACTTACTGCTTAGTCCGATTCTGTCAGTATGGGGTTATGCACACGGACCTTATTCAGGACGTAACAGACGCTATGGTAATGCGAATACGCTTTTTGCTAGAGAAGGGCCACAGGCTGCCGGGTCATGGGGTACCTATTCTAATTTGTGTACGGTAGGAAAACAGTTCGGATTGTCTCAGAAGTCGTTTGTGCCGAAGATGAATGCTTATTTCGAATACGGTGATAAGGCAGCCGGTATCGGGTCTCTTCACTTGGTAGTTCCAATGTTTACCACAGACGAAATATCGCTTTGCCGTGCTAAGGCTTATATCTTAAATGGAAATCTGGATGCCGGAGTGCGAGATATCAATTACTGGCTGAAAAACCACACCGTGACGTATCAGGCGAAAAGTCGTACTGATCTGGTTGACTTCTATTCCAAAATAGCTTATATGCCTACTGTTCCTGAGAATATGGGCCAGCGTACAATTAAGAAGTAACTGAATCCTGTAGGTATCAGTGTTGAAGATGGCGATCAGGAGAATCTGATACAATGTGTGCTGCATTTACGTCGTGTTGAGACTGTGCACGAAGGATTGCGTTGGCTTGACATCAAGCGCTATGGTATTGAGATTTCGCACAACCGCGATGGTGAAACGCCGGATGTTCTGACTAAAGATGACCTGCGTCGTGCATGGCAACTTCCGCAGGATGTAATTTCTGCCGGTGTTCCGGGAAATCCGCGTAAGTAATACGAACTATTAACGAAATTAAAAAAGAGCATGAATATGAATAAGATATATTATTTAGTAATAGCTGTCGCAGCTCTCGTTTCGTTCGTTTCCTGCAACAACGATACAGATCTCGATCACAAAAGTATTTTCCCCGATGGCGTGGATAAGACTACGCAGAATGAGTTTGACCTGTGGGTAGATGCATATAATGAACTGATGGGACGGGATTTTTTGCGTCAATATTCTCCTCGTATGATTCAGCTGATCGGTTCGGCAGAGTACAAGGAAGACAGTTCTGAGGTGTTGGGTACTGCCGAAGGTGGTATGAAGATTTTCTTTAACAAGGTGAATTTGCTTGATCTTAAGAAACCTGATATGTCTGTTATCAGATTCTATTATATTAAGACCATGTATCATGAGTTTGGTCATATCCTCCAGCAAACCAAGAATTATTCGACGGATCTCAATACGATTTCTACCGATTATCAGGGTCCTAGCAGGGTGAATGTAGGCGATTATGAGAATGGCCGTGATACGGAAGCGCTCGAAATGGGTTTCATCAGCGCCTATGCTTCTTCGGAACCGGGTGAGGACTTTGTTGAGATACTATCTTTCTATGTCGTTTATGGTAAAGAATATTGGGAAAGAATGCTGACTCTTGCCGGTGAAGACGGTGCGGAGAAGATGCTTCGGAAATATGCTTTGATCAAAAACTATTTGAAAACGAAGTGGGAGATTGATATTGAGAAACTGGAGCAGATTGTTCAACGACGTATGGAAGAAGTGCCGGATTTGGAATTGACTGCACTGGATTAAGCAACGTAATTAATAAGAAACATTATGAGAAAACAGAAGATATATACTATGATTGGTTTGCTGACACTTTTACTATTGGGTGCCTGCTCGCTGCATGAAGAAGAGAACTTTTTCAATGACTCTTCAGCTAATCGTATGAGTGAAGCGTTGAAAAGTTATAAGGAGATACTTGTTGCACCGGAGAACGGCTGGCTTATGCAATACTATCCGGGCAATAATCAGGCTTTTGGAGGATACAACCTGCTGGTTTCATTCGATGAAAACGGAAGTGCGACCATAGCCGATGAACTTGCTGATGCTGATAAGTCTGTAACGAGTCTCTATACGTTGAAACAGAGTGCAGGCCCTGCGCTTACATTCGATAGTTATAATGATATAATGCATCTGCTCAGTGAACCTGTTGGTGGCTTGGGAGGTGATTTTGAGTTTACTATCATGAGTGCTGCTCCGGATAAAGTGGTGATGAGCGGAACAAAAACGCGGAATATGATTACGCTTACCCCGATGCCAAAAGAGCGGACATGGACTAGTTATTTGGAAGGTGTTCTTGCAAATCAGGACGCTATTTTTCTGGGAACGTTCAAATTAATGGTGAACGGAAAAGAAGTCGGGTCGGTTGTGCAAGATTATAATGTGTTTACTCTTACTTATAATGGTGCAGACGAGCGTGACCCTAAGGTGGAAATTCCTTTTTTATATACTGATGAAGGTATTAAATTGTATGAACCGATAATTATAAACGGAGTAGCGATGTCTGCTTTTAAGTCTGATGTTGCAAGCGTTTCATTTGTTTGTGCGGATGCAGGTGTAGACGCCAAACTCGAAGCTTTTTATCCTGGAGGCTATCGTTTCTACGATCAACTGGTTGGTACCTATAAAATGGGAACTAGGACGGTTACGGTGACTGCAAATGCTGATAGAAAGATTTATACACTTACCGGCTTTTATAGTCTTTCCAGAGTTCAGGCGGAATATGCGCGTTCAATAGGTACGCTTTCCATCAAAGCTCAATCTGTAGGTATGGCGTATGGTTACTATGCACAGTTGTGTGCATGGAATACTTCTAGTGGAAATTTGAACTGGATGGAAGGATTCGGCATGATGGGCGTAAATAGTACAGACGATCCATTGACTATTTCTTTCGTCGATAATGGTGTATGGGGGGAATCTGATTCATTCATTGTATATGCTTTCAGTGGGCTGCCGCCTGTAAATGGAAATGCTGTTGGATCAATCGAAAGAATAATTGGACCAGTATTGGTAAAACAAGATTAGTGGAAACATGAAAAAGTAAGTAAATTATGAAGAAATTATATAGTTTATTCTTCCTGTTAATGGGCCTTCTTTGCTTAACTTCGTGTGGCGATGACGACTATACGTATACTGCACCCGAAACATTGAATGTAACGAAAGCCGATTTATATTTCACATCAAGTGGTGGCACAGGAAACATTGAGATAAAAAGCAATAATGGGTTACAGGCAACATCATCTGTCGATTGGTGCACAGTCAGTGTGTCTGGTGGTGTAATCGCTGCCAAAGTTGCAGAGAATACTTCAATAGAGAGCCGTGCGGGTACAATAACTGTGAGTGACGGTGTCTTGACTTCTTTGGTAGCTGTTTATCAGGAAGGACTTGCCTGTACTATTGATACATCAACCTTGAAAATCGTTAATGACAATGGTGTGAATTCATCATATATTACTATAGATAGTTCATCGTCTTATGCCATTAACATTCCGTCCTATGCTACTTCCTGGCTAAGCTGTATAGACGAAGCAGGAAAGGTGACTTTCAATCTTACGGCTAATGAAACGGAAGTGCCCCGTGCGGCCAATGTTATCATAACAAGCGGCGAAAGAAAGGTTACCCTGACAATTGCTCAATATGAATTTGCAGGAACATGGACGGCTGATTTTCTGAACTCTAAAGGAGTTTCTACTACCGAGCAAGTAGAAATTGCAGACCTTGGCAATAATAAATTTGAGCTTAAGTTTAAAGCGCCTTATGCTAATGCACCAAATCCTGTATTCCAATGTACATACGCTAACGGAACTTATAAAATAGCGAATGGAACTGCAATGGGACAATATGCTGTTTATTATCTCTTTGGTATTTTCTCCTCTGAGGATGGCTATTTTTCCTGGGATACTAGTTATACTTACTCCAGTTCTTTTGATGTGGCAGAAGATTGCATTATCTCTTCCGTTTGGAGATGATGGTAGTTGGTCTGGTAAAGTGACTATAGGTATGGGAGTGGTTGCTTTTACTTCTGCTACTCCTTCTGGTTTAACGGCTGCTGCTTATTATGCAGTTTATGACAACTTGGTTTTGTGTAAATGACACCTTAACGACGTTCCGATATAAGTATGTATTATAATTCTGAAACAAGAAATACGACTTATACGGAGTGAGACTTTCCATAAATTCGACTCTTAAAGAGACAGGGGCAAAGTGATTTACTCCTGTCTCTGTTTTTATATTATATAGTTAAACTTATAATTATACGTATAAGTATGGTCTTGCATGCATGGCTTAAAACGTTTATTGTAGCAATATTTTCTATAGTGGTATACCTCCTATATCTAAGACTTTATTTTCCTCTTCTATTTTTATTAATGCATAATAACTTGGATATTTGGCAATTTGTATGCCATTTGAATTTAGTATGGAAATGGTTCCATCTTGGTTTATGTAATATGCGGAATTCAAAAAAGTTCTGGAATCCTCGTCATCGATTTGAAAGTAATTATTGTTTTCTAATGGCATTATTTGAATGCTTTGTCCTGATACAAGAATATTGTAGAGTTTGGAAACCGGTAAGGCTATGCTATCATCTGTCCCAGAATTAACAAAAGGATCGCCTTTGACTAGTTTGAGAGTAACGTTAATTCTATATGTTACTATTGGAATAATATAAAAACCTCCACTACAGACAGGTTTTGTCCACTCTGTTTTATAAGTTACAATATGAAAAGTACCCTTATCAACTTCTAATACACCTTTTGTGAAGATAGCTGAAGAAGGATCTATATGGAAATACATTTTGTCATCTTTGATGATGTAGAAAACGGTGCTTTCTGTTGTTTCTTCTTGGCCTTCTGCAGGATTGGAAATTACCAATTTGTCATTTGAATACTTTATTTTATCAGCCCTCTCCAGTTCGCTTTTCATAATTACAAAATCAGACCTTTTCGCATTATAAAAAATATCTGAATACTGATTTCTGTCAAAGTACTGTTCCGTTTGCTCCTCTTCACCTGTTTCGAATCTGATAGGCATTCCAGTAGCATTGTGGTAATATGGTAGGAGAAGGGGAGGATATAATATTTTGTTTTCACCAGTAACATAAATGTCTAATATATAATTCAGAGTTTGCTCTGTTGGCGGAGTAGATTCTGCAGGTAAGGGAAAGGCGATGGTACCTGTTCCTTTATTACTGTTCCCGCTTCCACCAGGCTCACCACCTGAAGTACCTCCAAATAGAAGTGCATAGGCATCACTAGGGAGGTAAATTAGAATAAATCGTCCTGTAGCATTATCGAAATGAATGTGATATAGAATGTCTCTAGAGTTAGAAGTACTGCCTGAATTTGCAACTAGTGCTTTATCGGCTATTTCATTTTCTAATTTTGAGTTTCCTCCTAATGAGGACAAAGATGAATCCTGTTCACAACTCCATATTATAAATACAGAGCATAGAGTTAATAAAAATGTTTTTGTTTTCATGATGTTATGATTTAAATTTAAGAAAAGATTATTACCTTAAATATAATCATAATTATCGGGAATGTATATTTGTTTCGTATGTTTTATGACATGTAATTTGGACGTATATTTAGAGGTAACAATAAAAATATCAGCTGTTAACTTTACTAAAGTATTATTCTTGATAAAGTATATTATATTAATAATCTCTTGATGAGGTTTTGAAATAATACTGGCATCTAAGAGATCAAATTAATTTGTGCTATTGTTGCGTGTGGATTTTGAATGAATCGCCTGAATATTACGCATCAGTCCATTATACTTGGCTCTTTTCACCGCACTACCCTTGAAAACGTTTTTATATTGCTCTTCGCTCAGCGAATGCCAGTCGTCCTTTCTCATACTCAACAAAGAAGGGGACGGTTGAAATTCCGCCGTCCTGCAAGGACGGGCGAAGCGATTCCAGGGACAAGCTTTCAGACACTCGTCACAGCCATATATCTTATTCCCCATTTTTTTGCCCGTTTCGGGCTTTAAATCCCCGCGGTATTCGATGGTAAGATACGAAAGACATCTTTCGGAATTGAGTCTGAAAGGTCCTTCTAATGCTTTTGTCGGGCAAGCATCCAGACAACGTGTACACGAGCCGCATTGGTTGCGCTGTGGAGAGTCATAGCTGTCAGCTTCCAGATCAATGATAATTTCTCCCAAAAAGAAGAAGGAACCGGAGCGGGGGATGATGAGCTGGGTATTCTTTCCTATCCAGCCTAAGCCGGAGCGCCATGCCCAATAACGTTCCAGTATAGGAGCTGTATCGCAGAATATACGACCTTGAACCGGTGGTGTGGTAATCTCAGCTTCGGAGGATGAAACTTCTTTCTGTATAAACTCGAAAAGTTCCTTCAGTTTAACCTTCATGACATCGTGATAATCTTTTCCATATGCGTACCATGCTATCTGATACTCGCCTTCGGGAATCTTCGTTGCCGGATAATAATTAAGCGCAACGCTGATAACCGTACGTGCCCCTTCCACCAACAAGCGCGGATCGAGCCGTTTATCCTCATAATTCTGCATATACGCCATCTCTGCCTGGCAGCCGTCCGCCAGCCATTGGCGGAAGGCGGTAGCCACAGTTTCATCCACAGCTTCGGCAGGCGCCAGTCCACAGGCGGAAAAGCCGAGACGTAGTGCTTCGGCTTTAATTCGGTCTGAGGAGAGGAGCTTTTTCATAATGGATATGAACGAAAACCTTATCGGTAATTAAAATACTTTGAACGTATACCCTTCCGCTTTCAGAAACTCGATGGCACGGGGGAGGGCATATTGCAGGTTCCCGTTGTTCCATGATTTCAAGGAGTCGTGGAAAGTGATGATAGAGCCGTTGCGTACGTAACGTTTTACGTTGTTCAGTACCTGTTCCGGGCGCATTCGCTTACTGTAATCACGGGTTACGAGATCCCACATGATGATACGGTAATGGTGGCGAAGGGTGTAATATTGCCGGAATCCCATGTGCCCGTGTGGTGGACGGAACAGGTCTGAGTGGATCATTTCGTCTACTTTTCTGGTGTTTGCCAGATAATCCGGATTCGAGTATTCAAAGCCGCGGATGTGGTTGAAGGTATGGTTGCCGATGCGGTGTCCGTGTTCTACCACCATCCGGTATTCGTCCGGGTGTTTGCGGATATTGTCACCTACCATAAAGAAAGTAGCTTTAATATCGTGTTTCTTCAGTAGCTCCAGTACCCAAGGGGTAACTTCCGGTATAGGGCCGTCGTCAAAAGTCAGGTAGACTGCCCGTTCGTTCGGGTCCATCCGGAAGATGGCTTGTGGATACAGCGCTCGGAAGAACCAAGGTGGTTGTTCTATAAACATGCTGTTGATAGATAGTTAATTATAAATATGTTGAGAACTTTTTAAACACGGATGACGCGGATAACGCGGACTTTTTCTGATGTAGAATCCGTGTTATCCGCGTCATTCGCGATTAAGAGATGGGCATAGACTTCTGATACATGCTTATCCTCAACGTTAGTTATTTCCCTTTCATTCTCGCAACGTACTCGCTGTATAGCTGGTCGAGTTGTTCCGAGTAATGTTTTGCCAGATCTTCTGATTTGTATTTCTCCATCAGGCGTACTTCCGCGTCGAGCAATCCTGCGTTGTACATGAAGTTTTCGCTGGCGATGGAAAGCTGATAATCAGTCAGGCTGAGATACCAGACCATGTATTCGAGAGACTTGTTGGCAAGCTCGTCGATGATTTTGTTCGCTTTCTCGTTTTGTCCTAGCTGGTAGTAGGCTTCCGCCATTTGGAAAGCGCCGTTTGCCCAGTCGTATGGTACGTTGTATGACGGAATCATCTTCTCGGCGTAGTCGAGGGCGGCGAGTGCCTTGTCCTTCTTGCCTTCCTTGATGAGTTGTCCTACAAGTTGTGTGAAGATGCGGCGGTGTGTGTAGCACATACGCATCACGTTTTCGTCGATATAGATGCCCGGTTTCTCGATGCCGCCAAACTTGAACTTGTTCATCAGGTTGTCGTACATCTTTTCGCTGTTGATCTTGCTGTTCAGCTTATCCGTATCGAACGGAGTGAAGCGGTATGCCAGTCCTTCCTGCATGAAGTGGTTGTCCATGCCGAGATGGTTTTCGCTGCCTACGGTGATGGCCATGTAGATAGGACGTTCCCAGTTGGCATTGGCAAGCATTTCGAGCATCATCAGTTCGCTCTTGTAGAGGGCGCGTTTCGGGCTGCCGTTGGCGTCTCTCAGCAAGATAGTCATGTATTCGGGGATGGAGTCGCCCAATGCTTCCGGTATTTTCATGCCGGAACGGCGGACAGCTTCCTTGTCGATCTTCATTACGATGCTGTCAGTAGGGATGACACGCAATCCTTCCTTATCCGAGCGTACCCAGTATTTGAGGATATTCTTCAGTTCGTACGGGTTTTCTCCGAACTGTTCTTTCAGTTCGTTCATTACTTCCGGATTTCCGTTTTCGAGCGCGCTGTCTGCTTGCGCATACATTTGGTCGATGTTCTTTTTTACTTCCGGACGGATGGGGATGTATTCGTTCTGTCCCTCCACGTATTCCACACGATCCCAAGTGATCGGGAGCGAAGGAGAGTCGTAGGCCGGACGTTTCATCTGGTCGATGTACCAGTCGGTCTGCAAGTAACTGAGGTTACAGGTACGTGCGTCGGTACGGAAACCTTCTGTTTCCTGATTGTACCACAACGGGAAAGTATCGTTGTCACCGTTGGTGAAGATGATCGGATTCCCTTCTTCCTGCAATGTCATCAGGTAGTTCTGACCGAAGTCACGGGCTACGAAGCGACCGCTGCGGTCGTGATCGTCCCACGTTTGTCCTGCCATTTGAATGGGAACAAGCAGGCAGAGTACTGATGCGAGTGCGGCAGCCGGAACCTCTTTCATCTTGCAGTAATCCTGCAGCAGACGGATGATACCCGCGACTCCCATACCGACCCAGATGGCGAAGGCATAGAACGAGCCAGCATATGCGTAGTCACGTTCGCGCGGCTGTGCAGGTGTCTGGTTGAGGTAGAGCACGATGGCGATGCCTGTCATAAAGAACAGGAAGAATACGACCCAGAACTGCTGGATACCCCGTTGGCTGTGGTAGGCTTGCCAGAAGAGTCCGATCAAGCCGAGCAGCAGAGGCAGGCAGTAGAATACGTTGTGTCCTTTGTTGTTTTTGAGATCCTGCGGAAGCAGTTCCTGATTGCCCACCAGCAGGTTGTCGATAAACGGGATTCCGGTGATCCAGTTGCCGTGTTCTATTTCTCCGCTGCTCTGGATATCGTTTTGTCGTCCGGCAAAGTTCCACATGAAGTAGCGCCAGTACATGAAGTTGAGCTGGTAGGAGAAGAAGAATTTGATGTTTTCCCATTGGTTTGGTACGTTGACCATTACCATTTCACCGCATTGGTCGTAGGGTACGTCATGCCCTTTGATGTCTACCCACTGCTTGTAGAGGGAAGAGTGTGCCGAGCTGTACATACGTGGGAAAAGCATATTCTGAGCGTATTCGTATTCGATACGTCCCGGAAGTTCGATGTATGAGTCTTTTTCGTCCGGTGAAGTCTTTTCTTTGCGGACGTATTTGCTTCCCGTCTGTGATTGGCGGGGAACGCAGTATCCGTCTTTCACGTCAAGCGCTACCTTCGAAGAGAAAGCGGGACCGTAGAAAAGGGGACGGGTTCCGTATTGTTCACGGCCCAGATATTCGCCCAGCGTGAAGATATCTTCTGGAGAGTTCTGGTCCATCGGAGTATTGGCGGTAGAACGGATCACGATCAGTGCATAAGAAGAGTAACCGATCACGATCATCATCGTACACAGCAGTGCTGTATTCATGGTACGGGCAGAAATGCGCCATTTCTCTTTGATCTTTTCCTGTACCTGCGGTGCAAGGTAAATGCCTAATAAGGCGATAACTACAATACCGATCAGAATACTGCTCACTCCATGACCGTAGAACGGAATACCCAGCAGGGCAATGGTCAGGATGAAGGAGATCGCCATACGGAGTCTGCTCTTTTCGGTGTAGCTTTCGTACACACTCCAGATAAGGATTGCGGCAAGCAGAATGATATATACCACTACGCCTGAGTTGAACGACATACCCAGTCCGTTGACGAATAGCAGTTCGAACCAGCCGCCCACTTTTACGATACCCGGCACGATGCCATAAAGCACGGCAGCAACGAGTACACCCGATCCGAGGAGGGCGAGCAAGGAGCCTTTAGCGGTGGCGTTCGGCGTTTTCTTGTAGTAGTAAACCAGTACGATTGCCGGCAGGCAGAGGAGGTTTAGCAGGTGGACACCGATACTCAATCCGGTCAGATATGCGATCAGAATCAGCCAACGGTCGCTGTGGGGCTGATTGGCTACGTCTTCCCATTTCAGAATCAGCCAGAATACAACGGCTGTGAACAGGGAGGAGAAAGCATATACTTCGCCTTCTACGGCAGAGAACCAGAAGGTATCGCTGAATGTATAGACCAATGCGCCGACCAGTCCGCTACCCATCACTGTGATAAGCTGGCCTGTCGTGATATTGTTTTCGTCGGTGATCACCAGTTTGCGAACCAGGTGGGTGATGCTCCAGAAAAGGAACAGGATACAGGCGCCGCTCATGAGGGCACTCATGTAGTTTACCATCTTCGCTACGGTAGTTACATCGGAGGCGAATTGAGAAAAGAGATTCGCTACCAACATAAAGAAGGGTGCGCCGGGCGGGTGTCCTACTTCCAGTTTATAACCGGTAGTTATAAACTCGGGACAATCCCAAAAACTGGCAGTAGGTTCTATCGTCAGGCAGTAGACCGTTGCCGCAATAATGAAGGTAATCCAACCTACAAGGTTGTTTATAGTTCTGTACTGTTTCATTAGCACTATCGTCGATTTTTCGTTAAAAACAGATTACGTGGGCGCAAAGATAGTGATTTGTAAGGATAATGAGGCAGAAAGTAAGAAATATTAAGTAACAGAAAGGTGATTTACTTTATCTTATGTCCTTTTAGTGAAATTGGAGAATCAACAAGAGGGTGTCCTGCCCTATGGGGTATTAAGGGTGACATCCTCTTTGGGAGGTGGGTCGGCAGGGCAACTTTCACAAGCCATCCTGCAGTCTGATGCCTCCATATTTAGTCTGGTTCGGATTATAGAATTGTTCTTTTGATGAAGTGATATTCTTCATTTCTGTACAAATTTGGCTCCAACTAGCATCAGGAATGGCTGTTTGTTGGTGATATCGTTCCAACGTGCAGGACATATAGATACAGCGTACAGCATGTATAGATCCAATATGCAGGCCATATATAGCCTGTATATTGGATGTTATACTTCTCTCGGTGACTTATTGTGCATTCATTCCTGATTTGTTTTGATCTTTTTCTTAGCATTATCAGAAAAATCGTAGCTTTGCAATAACTTAAAAAAGAGACTGATATGGAACAACAGGACAGATATATACGTTTTGATTGGGCAGTGAAAGTAATCAGCAGACCATTGATGATAAGTTCAACCGTGTGGACATCAAAGCCAGAAATAGTAAAGATGAAATAATCATTGTAGAGATTCAGAATACCCGTGAGTTATATTATCTGGAACGCATCCTTTACGGAGTGGCGAAAGTGATTATGGAACATATTTCTTTGGGTGAACGCTACTACGAGGTGAAAAAGATTTATTCTATAAGTATCCTCTACTTCGATATCGGCAAAGGGGGCGATTATTTGTATCATGGTCAGAATAACTTTACGGGAGTACACACCGGAGATCGGCTCGAAATAACCACTAAAGAAAAGGATGCCCTCGTCCGTAAACTTCCCGCAGAAGTTTTTCCGGAGTATTTCCTGATTCATGTGAATGAATTCAATAAAGTAGCCGTTACTCCACTGGAAGAATGGATTGAGTACCTGAAGAAATTCAGAGATTGTAAGAAGTCATTATTTTATATGATATTGTTTCGTCCCATTTCTTTTCTGTTTGGAAGGAAGTGGGACGAAATGTTTGTATATGTTCCCTTTTCAATATAGTACAGTAGTTCCTGGACGTACATTTTACAGTGAACGTTTAGTGATGATGGTGATGTTCACCGAGAACGCGGTGTGGCAACGTGCCGTGTCCTAACAGTTCGATGGGGCAGTTGAAGTTCTTTTCCAGCCATTCTGTAGAGACGCCCGTATCGGGGTGGTAGTCCAGTGTTTCGTTGACGCAGGCGATGGACTTTACTTGTTGCAGTACGGTGCCGATGTCATGGCTGACGAGGATGATGGCGCATTCCTTGTTTATTTCAGCCAACAGTTCGTAGAGGCGTGCTTCAAAACGTTTGTCGATGTACGTGCTGGGTTCGTCGAGAATCAGTACCGAAGGATCGGAGATAATGGCGCGTCCGAGCAGTGCACGCTGTAGTTGTCCGCCGCTAAGTTGGCCGATGGAACGGTGCTCGAGTCCTTCGAGTCCCATGCGGACGATGATTTGTTTGCCTTTCTCCTTCTGTTCGGGAGTGAAGCGGGAAGTCAGTGATTTCTGGATACTTAGTCCGGAGAGAATCACTTCCTCCACCGAAATCGGAAACTTCCGGTCGATGGTGCTGTACTGTGGCAGATAGCCGAGGGAAGTCTGAGCACCGGAAGTGACGGTTTGGGGCGTGCCGGATGGTTCTGTAGGAGTGTGGAAGATGATTTCTCCGGCAGTCGGTTTCAGCAGACCGAGGATGCACTTGATCAGTGTCGTCTTGCCGCCTCCGTTCGGACCGATGATGCCCAGAAAGTCCCGTTCGTAAACGTTCAGGTTTACGTCGTGGAGTACAGTACGACCGTCGTATCCGGCAGCAAGGTTCTTTATTTCGATAATCGGTTTCATATTTGGAGAGTTACTTCGTTTATGTATGATTCGGTCGTTCATTCTATAGAGTCCCGTTTTTATTCGGGGTCCATAGGGGTGAGTGCTTTGGCTACGTTCAGCATTTCTGTCTCCCAGTCATAACTTAACGGGTTGATGGGGACTACCTTTGTGCCGGTTTGCTGCGCGATGGTCTCTGCGTTGCGCTTGTCGAACTCCGGTTGTACGAAGATGACACCTACTTTTTCCGATTTGCACAAGTCTATCAGTTCTTTCAGATGGGCAGGTGAAGGTTCTTTACCGCCTTCCTCGATTGAAATCTGATGCAGTCCGTAGTCGCGGGCGAAGTAGGAGAGAGCCGGATGGTAAATCATAAAGGATTTGGCCGATTTCGGGGCGGAAAGTTGCCGGCGGATGAGGCTGTCGGTATGTTGGATACGACGGCAGAGGGAGTCGTAGCGTGCCAGATAATAGGCCTCGTTGGGCTTGTCGAGCATGCAAAGTGCCTTAAAGGTGTTTCCGGCAAGTATCAGGGCGTTGGTGGTAGAGTTCCATATATGTGGTTCTACGGCATGATTGTGCCCGTCGTGGTCATGATGTCCGGCTGTGTGTTCCTGTTCGTTGTTGTTCAGAATTAGGTCTACACCTTTTGAGGTGTCGAATACTTGGATGTGCGGAGTGTTATTCATCAGCCGGTCCATCCAGGTCTGCTCAAAGCCGATGTAGCCGATGCGGAGGTATGCTTTGCTGTCTCCCAGGGATACCAGTTGTTGAGGAATCGGGTCGTATGTCTCCGGACTGGAACCTTTCGGGACCATGCTCACTACCGTAAACTTGTCACCGGCAATCGCTTCCGTGAAGTAGCGTTGCGGTTCAATGGTGACGGTAATGACCGGTTTTGCTTCTTCGTTGCCGCTTGCTTTGGACGTTCGGCCCGTGCAGGCTGCCAACAGGAGGCAGGAGCCAAGAAGAAGGAGTGTTTTCAGATCTTTTAGTTGTTGTTTCATGACTATTGTATTAATATCGGGGGTTGCTACTTTTTCCTTGTATCTCTGTATTTCTATATTTCAGCTTCTTGCTTTTCTTTCGGCTTCAGGGCACGTAGTATTTCCCGCTTTCCTCCCGGAGGACCGGGAAGGCGCTCTACGGTAAAGCCTGCTGCCTGCAACATGCGCCGGATGACTCCTTTGGCGCAATAAGTGGTGAGGATGCCTCCTTCATTTAATAAAACATATAAACGGTTAAATAGTTCCTGCGACCACATTTCCGGTTGCTTTTCCGGAGCGAAGGCATCGAAATAGATAACGTCAAATGATAATGGAGAATGGATAATGGACAATGGAGAATGGCTGTGCTGTGTAATGGTACGGTTTATTGCCCATTGTTCATTATTCATTATCCATTTATTAACGTCGGCTTGTATTTTACAGAGAGTGAAGTGTGGGGTAAAGGATATTTCTTCTTCCCACGGTGATGTATGAATGCCTCTGAATAGATCGATGGCTGCTTGTTGTCCGCTATTGATCGCTGAATGCTCATCATTCTCTTTCCCTATATATCCCAGTTGCTCCACCATCTGCCATTCCAACGGGTAGAGTTCGAGGCCTGTATAGTGTACGTTGCGTCCGCTTCTTTCTGCTTCTTCAAGGGTAAGCCAGGCATTCAGTCCTGTTCCGAAACCGATCTCCAAGATATGTGGGGAGGGGGAATCGGAGGCTTTCAGTCCCATATTGATGAAAATATGCTGCGATTCCGTACGTGCTCCTTTGGTCGAATGATAATGTTCATTCAATTCCGGAACAAATAGGGTAGCACTCCCGTCGTCAGTCTTTTCAATTACTCTTTTCATCCTGCAACAACATTCCATGCGCTTTCCAGCACGTATAAAAGTAAGATGTAGCGTATCAGTTTCCCGGCAAACATGGAAGCGGTGGTAAGCCATACATTGCTTCGCATGAATCCCAGTGCGATGGAGATTACTTCTCCGACAGCTGGCAGGAAGGCGAAAAATGCCATCAATGCTCCCTTTCCTTGCAGGAACTTCATCATTTTGTCTACTTTCTCTTTCTTTACTTTGAAGTATTTCTCAATCCAGCTTATTTTGCCCAGACGTCCCATATAGTAACAGGTCATTCCGCCTGCGGTGTTGCCGAGCGCGGCAGCCAATATACAGGCGGTAGGGTTCAGACCGAGTTTCACCAGTGCTACCAGCACCAGTTCGGAACTGAACGGTATGATACTCCCTGCAAGTAGGGCCGAGATAAACAATCCCGGAAGTCCCCATTCGATGAGGAGTTGTATTGTTGAGTCTATAAAAGCGTCCATACGTTAAAACCGAATAAGAGGATGAGGCAGACCAGAGAAACAATGAAAAATACATTCGATGTTTTGCTGTTGGTCAGCACGAAAAGGTGTCCGATCAGTATACTGCTGCTTATCATAAGCAACGGCAGAAGGTTGCTGCATTGCGACGGTTGCAGCGCAATCAGTATGAAGAGGAAGAGCGTCAGGTCTATGAGAAATTGTAAATAGGCACGTGTACGTATCTTGTCTTCGAATCCGGCAACGACGCAATGGGCGGCGCTGACGATGAATAACACAAACAGGTAACCGAGTGTTGCCAGTTCCCAAGGCTGGAGTACCTGCAGGTTGAGTAAATCTCCAAAAGTAGCCAGTTCCCTGAATGGGTGATAGAACAGCTCCATCTGATCGTGGAAGAAAGCATGTCCGAACAGCATCCAATAGGGCATCGTCCATCCTATTAATGCACCGCAGAAACTGCGGAACGTAAGCGATTGGAAACGGTATGCCTCAAACAGCCAGAGCACCGAAAAGAAGGTGAGCTGGGGAAAGAAAATGCTTCCTGCACCGATAAAGAGGAAGGAATAGAACAAATATCCTGCCGCCTGCGACTGTTGATAACTCTTGAACAGAAAATAGATGGAGAATAAAAAGGCAATGGCAGCCACGTCTCCTGCATACAGCAGGTGCATTTCCGGGCAGACCGTGACCAGCAGAAAATAAATGGCCGTCTGTACGGAAGCCCGCATACGAATGATGCCGAACCGGTTGTTCAGCTCAATCAGGAAATAGCCGGCAGCTGCGTAGATAAGAAAACTGACAAGGTGTTCTGCCCATGTGGGAAGCAACAGCGTGCGGGCGGACTGCCAGAGGACGGAACCACCTTCTTCGCCCGCCGGCATGGTGAGTCCCGGCAATAGGACAGAGGTCAGCACCCAACAAAGGGTGCAGATGAAAATGGCAGCAGGGAGTGTCCACCGCCCTGCTGTGACCTGACCTTGTAGTCTCTTGTTTCTCATTATAAGTCGAATCCGATATCGTGACGGAAATACTTCTTGTCAAAGTTGATCATGTCTGCCACTTTATAGCTCTGTGCCAGTGCTTCTTCCTTCGTGGCCCCGTAAGAGCAGACAGCGATCACGCGTCCTCCGTTCGTTACGATTTGTCCGTCCTTCATGGCTGTTCCGGCATGGAAAATGATGCTTTCGGTAGCGGCAGCCTGTTCCAGACCGCTGATAGGGAAGCCTTTTTCGTATGCTTCGGGGTAACCGCCGCTCACGAGGATAACGCAGCCTGCCGAACGCGGGTCTATCACCAGCGTCTTTTCGTCGAGGTTGCCTGCGGCTGTGCCTTCCAGCAATTCTACAAAGTCGCTCTGAATGCGGAGCATGACGCTTTCTGTCTCCGGATCGCCCATGCGGACGTTATATTCGATTACCATCGGTTCGCCTTTCACTCGGATCAGTCCGAGGAAGATGAAGCCTTTGTAGACGATGTTTTCTTCTTTCAGCCCGTTGATGGTCGGTTCGATGATGCGGGTGCGTACTTTCTCCATGTATTCTTCGTCGGCAAACGGAACCGGAGTCACGCTGCCCATACCGCCTGTGTTGAGACCTTTGTCTCCTTCGCCGATGCGTTTGTAGTCTTTCGCTACGGGGAGTACTTTGTAGTGTTCGCCGTCGGTAAGCACGAATACGGAACATTCGATGCCGCTCAGAAACTCTTCAATAACGACTGTTGCCGATGCGGAGCCGAACATGCCGCCAAGCATTTCCTTCAGTTCTTTCTTGGCTTCGTCCAGCGTAGGGAGAATGAGAACGCCTTTTCCGGCACAGAGTCCGTCTGCCTTCAGTACGTAAGGGGCTTCCAGCGTTTCGAGGAAAGCCAGCCCTTCTTCAAGGTTTTCGGTTGTGATACTTTTATATCGGGCTGTCGGGATTCGGTGACGCATCATGAAGCCTTTGGCAAACTCCTTGCTGCCCTCCAGCTGTGCTCCGTTGGCGGACGGACCGATAACGGCGATATGTTTCAGTTCGGGACGATTCTGGAAATAGTCGTAGATGCCTTCTACCAATGGATCTTCGGGACCTACTACCACCATTTCGATGTTTTCTTTCAGAGCGAAAGCGCTGATCGCTTCAAAGTCGGTAGCTTTGATGTTGACATTCTCGCCTACGGCGGTTGTTCCGGCGTTTCCCGGAGCGATGTACAGCTTTTCAACTTTCGGACTTTGGGCAATTTTCCATGCCAGTGCATGTTCGCGGCCACCCGAGCCTAGTAATAATATTTTCATAATGAGTATTGGGTTATGGGTTTTCAGTTATGAGCTTTTCGGTATGGTACTGTGGGCTGTCGGTCTTTATAGGTTCTGCTCAAAGTACCGGGTGATTTTCTCATGCAGATGTACGCGGTCGCGGCCTGATACGTTGTGCTTGTGGCACGGGTAAATAAACAGGTCGGGATAAGTGCGGGCGTCTACACAGGCTTTCATAAACGAAAGTGTGTGTTGCGGTACGCAGGTGTCGTCGTGGTCGTCATGGATAATGAGCAGATGACCTTTTAACTGTCCGGCAAGGTTCTTCAGGTCACATTCTTTGTAGCCTTCCGGGTTGCTTTCCGGAGTATCCATGTAGCGTTCGCCGTACATCACTTCGTAGTATCCCCAGTCGATGACAGGTCCGCCGGCTACGCCTACCTTGAATATTTCCGGGTGGCGGAGCAGCAGGGCAGTGGTCATGTGACCTCCGAAGCTCCATCCGTGCACGCCGATGCGGTTTCCGTCTATGTAGGGGAGAGATTTCAGAAATTCAATGCCCTTCACCTGGTCTTTGCCTTCTTCAATGCCGAGCCGGCGGAAGGTGGCGTTTTCAAATTCCAGTCCCCGGTTGGCACTGCCCCGGTTATCGAGGGTGAACATGATATAGCCTTTGTTGGCCATGTAGATGTCCCATCCGCGGGAACCGTTCAGCCAGCCGCCGGTGACGAGTTGCGCGTGTGGTCCGCCGTATACGTAGACGATGACCGGATACTTCTTGTTCGGGTCGAAGTCTGCGGGTTTGGTGAGGCGGTAATATAGGTCGGTGGTTCCGTCTGCAGCTTTAATGGTACCGGTTTCGATGGTGGGCATCTGATACCCCTCATACGGGTTTAGGGCGGTCAGCAGGTTGACTGTTTTCAGGCTTTTGGTATCCACGATGTCAATGCAGCGCGGAAGGGTAGGAGTCGAATAACGGTCGATGAGGTAGGTTCCCGATGCGCTGAGCGTTCCGTTGTGTTCTCCTTCGGTGGTAGAACGGAAACTGAACGGGAGACTTCGTTTTCCTGTGTTTACATTCACCGCAAAGTTATTGCAGCCTTTGCCGTCTACTGCCTGGAAGATGACTTCCTTCCGCTTCGCGTTGAAGCCCAGAATGTCGCCTACCAGCCATTTACCTTCGGTCAGTTGTTTCACCGGGATGTATTCGATATGCTTGCCGCCTGCGGCTTCGCTTTTCCAGTCGCCTTTGAGGCTGGTGGTGATGTCGCATAGGTATAGGTGATTGTATCCGTCGCGCTGGCTTTGGTAGATGAATTTATTGTTATCCCACGGTAAGAATACGATGGGGTGTTGAGGCTCTACATATTTAGGGTGCGTTTCTTCCAGCAGTTTGCCCGTCAGTTTGCCTGTCGTTGCATCATATTGGCAAAGTACGGCGTGGTTCTGGTCGCGGTTCAGCTCGATAAGGTAGAGGCTTTTTTCGTCCGGCGACCAGCTGATATTGGTGAAATAACGGTCGGTCGGATCGCCTGCATCCAGATAGATCGTCTTTTCGGTAGCAGGGTTGTAGATGCCTACTTTTACTTGGTGGCTGGTCATTCCTGCCATTGGATAACGGACGTTGTTCACTTCCCCTACGCGTGCGGTGATGTCTACAAGCGGATATTGCGTGACCATGCTTTCGTCCATGCGGTAGAAAGCGAGCAAGTTTCCTTTCGGGCTCCAGAAAGTGCCTTTGTTGATGCCGAATTCATTGCGGTGTACGGACTGACCGCAGACAATGCCTTCGGGCTCGTTAGTGATGGCCTGTTCGTTCACATACAGGTTATTGTTTACTGTGTAGGCTACGTTTCCGTTGGCTGCGCAATAGTCCTCGTTAGCTGCTTTCTCCTTCAGTTTCAGTGTGCTGACAATCCGGTTGTTCTTGAAATCGTATACGATGAACTTGCCGGATACTTTCAGTAGCATTTGCGGCTTGTCTGCCCATGGGTAAAGGATAGAATACGGGGGCGACAGTTTCCCTGCTTTATGGTCTGCAAGTACTTTGTTGATTTGTTCAAGGGTAGTGAGTACCGCCTCTTTCCCCGTTTGGGGCTGGACGGTGTAGATGGTGTCGGTACTTGGTTTGATACACACATCTCCCCACCATTGCAGGCCGTACAGGTTTTCTGCATAGCGGTAGGTTTCGCCACCTGGAATCAAATCTTCCAGTGTCAGCTTTTTAGTTTCCTGTGCCATAACATTGATTACGATTGGTAGTGCCAGCAATATCAAGATGGCTCTTTTTCCAATTTTACTCATTGCTTTTTACTTTATTTGTTTTTAAATCCTTCTATTTTTACCCTGTCCAAGGAGGTTGTCTTTATTTGAATGGCATACCTTTCCTTGTCGGATGATAGACCTTTTCCAAATATTGATAAGGTCGCATTTTGCAACCTTATATTGATAGTCAATGAAGGAATGAAATTACTCTTCTTCCTTCTTCGGAATTCTGGGCTCCCGATTTCCTCTGAACTCTCTCGGAGCTCTCGAATCTCTTTCTCCCCGGAACTCGCCTCTCGGCTTTCTGTCTCTGTCATCCCGTGTAAAGCTTCCTTCTTCTCGTCTGGGTTTGAAGTCACCCTCCCGACGTGGTTTGTACTCTCCTTCGCGGCGTGGTTTATATTCACCTTCTCTGCGTGGCTTGAATTCCCCTTCGCGACGCGGTTTGAACTCACCTTCCCGTCTGGGTCTGAATTCTCCTTCCCCACGTGGCTTGAATTCTTTTCTTTCCCGGGGTTTCGAAGCATCATAGCTTCCTTCTGTCTCTTTTTTCTCTTCTCCTTCTCCCTCCTGACTCTTGAACTCTTTATATTTTCCGTCGAAAATCTCATATTTGCGGAACTCGCATTCCAGTGCACCATTGAATAACGGTACTTTCTGACTTGCTTTCAGGCCAATCTGATCGAAACATTCTTCGCGGTAAGAGAGTACCCAGGCTTCGTTTCCTACAAATGCATGTTTCAGACGCTCACCAATCATCTGGTACAATCCAAGCAAGTCATTGGTGGAGATACGTTCACCATAAGGGGGATTCATGACGATAATGGACTTTTCCTGCGGTTGTTCAAACTGCTGGAACGGTTGCAGTTTCAGTGTCACATCCTTGGATACGCCTGCCGCTTTTATATTATGTGTTGCTATTTCGTTCGCTTTCGGACTGTTGTCATATCCGTAAATCTTATGCGTAAACTCGCGCTCCTGGCTATCATCATTGTAAATCTCGTCGAACATCTCCGAATCGAAATCCACCCATTTCTCAAATGCGAATCCTTTGCGGAATACTCCCGGAGCGATGTTTCTTGCTATCAGTGCTGCTTCCACAGGAATCGTTCCCGAACCGCACATCGGGTCAATCAGGTCACATTCGCCGCGCCATCCTGTCATCAGAACCATACCGGCAGCCAATACTTCGTTCAGCGGAGCTTCTACCTGTTCCTGACGGTATCCGCGACGATGAAGCGATTCTCCGGAAGAGTCCAGCGACAACGTACAAGTGGTATGTGCAATGTGAATATTGAGCAGTACATCCGGATTATTGATGCGTACCGACGGACGTTTGCCTGTCTTTTCGCGGAAATAATCCACAATAGCATCCTTCACCTTATACGATACAAACTTGGAATGACGGAATTCCTCGCTGAATACAACTGCATCTATCGCAAACGTCTTGTTTACATCAAGATACTCTTCCCATGGAATAGCCTGTATCTGGTTGTAAACTTCATCAGCATCCTTTGCCGTAAAATTCTTGATCGGTTTTAGAATGCGGATAGCAGTACGGAGGCAGAAATTTGCCTTGTACATCATACGCTTGTCTCCTGTAAATGAAACCATGCGGCGTCCTATCTGGATATCGTTGGCTCCCAGTGTTGTAAGTTCTTCAGCAAGGATCTCTTCCAGTCCCTGGAAGGTCTTGGCTATCATCTCGAATTGTTCGCTCATATATAGTTAATTGATTTTATTTCTTTGCTTTTGTTTGTACTATTTTCGCTCCGGCGGGGATATTCTCTGTTACCCAGATATTACCTCCTACGGTGGCGTCTCTTCCGATAGTAATTCTTCCCAAGATAGTAGCATTGGAGTAGACAATGACATTGTCCTCCAGAATCGGGTGGCGGGGAATGCCCTTGATCGGTTTTCCGTCGGCATCCAGCGGGAAGCTTTTCGCTCCCAGGGTGACACCCTGATATAATTTGACATTATTTCCGATGATGCTTGTTGCACCGATCACGACACCCGTTCCGTGGTCTATGGTAAAGTGACTGCCTATTTTCGCTCCCGGATGGATGTCGATTCCCGTTTCGCTATGTGCCATTTCCGTAATCATGCGCGGAATCAGGGGAACACCCAGTTCCAGCAGTTCGTGTGCAATACGATAATTGCTGATCGCTTTGATAGCGGGATAACAGAAAATAACTTCACCGTAGCTCTTGGCAGCAGGGTCGCCGTTGTAGGCGGCTTCTACATCCGTTGCCAGTATTCTTCTCATAGCGGGTAGTTTACTGATAAACTTCGCGGCTAGTCGGGCAGCTTCTTCTCTTCTCGACTCCGAGCAGACGTTGCATTTTCCTTCTGTCGTTCCGAAACATAATCCGGCAAGGATTTGCTCTGTGAGCAAGTCAAATAACTTTTCGATATTTACACCGATGTGATAATTGATTGTCCGGCTGTTGATGGTGGAATTTCCGTAGTATCCGGGGAAGAGAATGGCACGTGAAAGCTCGATAATTTCATACAAAACTTTAGCAGAGGGCAATGGTTCGCCATCTTTATGTTGATGAAACAGCCCTTTGTAAGATTCGCTTTCCGATAGCTCATCGACTGCCTGTGTCAGAATGTGGGTAAAGTTCAATGGACTCATTAGGTCAGTTACTCATGTTTATATGGGCGCAAAGGTATTAAAAAAATAATAAATTTCGTTGAGATTCAATATAATTAATGTATTTTTGTGGCATTCAAAATTAGACACGGACGAGGGGACGAAATAAAGCGAAATCTGCTATGAAGCTATTTGGGTTGATAGGGTTGGTGATATGGTTGAGCTGCAGTTGTGTGGATAAGCATCGCAGTCACTCTTTGTGTGAGCAATCATTTATTGACTCTTTGGAAGTCCGTGCACAGGATTCTCTGTTCTCTAACTTGCCTTATTCGCGTTCTTTATTGCGTAATGCACTCCACCAGACGCAGGATTCGATGACATATTACCGCCTGATGGCATTGTATGGAAAGACTTTTTTCGTATCGTCCGATTTTGATTCTATCCTCTATTATAACCGCCCTGTGAAAGAGTATGACAAGCGTGCAACTGCCTGCCCGCGCTGGAATGATGTGCTTTCGGATGTATATAACATCGAGGGAAATGTCTGGATGCAACTCAATCAGCCCGATTCGGCAGTTGCCTATTATGAGAAATCCTACGCTTATCGTCTGAAAGGAGACAAGGCGCATCTTCTATCGGATATTTGTATGAATCTGGCTGATGCTCATCTGCATCGTGGGGAACTGGCACATACCGCTTCTTATTATCGGAAGGCATTGTTTATCTGCGACTCCCTGCACCTGTCGGAACATGCCAAGTTTCCAGTTTATTGCGGATTAGGACAGACTTACATGGATTTGCGCGACTTTGATTTGTCAAATCATTATTACGAGCTGGCAGGGCAGTTTTTTGATGAAATGACTGTCAGCGAGAAGTGGGTGTATCTCAATAATCGGGGAAATCATTACTATTACAAGAAAGATTATCAGGAAGCACTGGTTTATATGCGGCAGGCGGCTGATATGATAGCGAATTATCCGCAAATGGTATTTGAAAGTAATCTCTCGAAAGTCAATCTGGGCGATCTTTATCTGCTGACTAACCGTTTGGATTCTGCTGAAAACAATCTGAATGAAGGTTATCGTTATTTTTCGGAGATAAAGAATAACTCCGCCATGCACTATATTGAGACACTGATGATTGAGCTTTCCTTGAAAAAAGGAAATATCGCACGTGCCAGGGAGATGATTGCACGGACTGCTTCTACCGGCCATGTGGATGCCAATATGCTCACTATACGCAACCAATATCTGCAGCATTATTATGAAAAGGCCGGCGACTACCGTAATGCATATAAATATCTGAAGCGTGATTACCAACTGAATGACTCTATCCGTAGCGAGCGGATTCGTACTCGTGTGGCCGAACTGGATATGCGTTACCGTCAGGATACGATCGTATTGCGCAAAGAAATGCAGATTCAACGGCAGGCTGGTGAGGTACGGGTTTTGAGGCTGAGCATGTATATCTGGGTGCTTGTCTGCCTGTTGCTCGCAGCCGGAACGGTAGTGATCATCTGGTATATGAGGAAAAAGAGAGAGTTTCTCCGCGAACGTTTCTTTCAGCAGATCAATCGTGTCCGTATGGAGAACTTGCGGAGCCGGATTTCTCCTCATTTCACTTTCAATGTGCTGGGACGGGAGATTAATCAGTTCAATGGGTCGGAGGAAGTGAAGAATAATTTGATGGAACTGGTCAAATATCTCCGTCGGAGCCTTGAACTGACTGAAAAGTTAAGCGTATCTTTGCAGGACGAACTGGATTTCGTGCAGTCGTATATCAGCCTCGAAAGCGGTCGTATCGGCGAAGGCTTTACAGCGTCGGTGATAGTAGAGGAGGGACTGGATGCAAAACGTATCATGATTCCTTCCATGATTGTTCAGATTCCGGTAGAGAATGCGATTAAGCACGGACTGGCTGGAAAAGATGGAGAAAAGGAGTTGTCTGTCCGTGTTTCCCGTGAAGGAAAAGGAATCCGTATCTTGGTTTGTGACAATGGACGAGGGTATCTTCCGCAAGTTGTTTCTTCGACTAAAGGGACGGGAACCGGACTGAAAGTGCTCTATCAAACGGTCCAGCTGCTTAATACAAAGAATAAAAACGAGAAAATGCGTTTTGACATAACCAACCGAAACGATGGTCAGACCGGTACGCAAGTGTCTGTGTATATACCGTTTCATTTTTCTTATGAATTATGATGAATGTAGAAGATAAATATAAAGTTGTTATTGTGGATGATGAGCGTACTGCGATTGATGCTTTGCGCAGGGAGCTGGGCGCTTATCAGGAGTTTGAAATAAAAGGAACAGCAAGCAATGGAGCAAAAGGGAAAAAGATGATAATGGAACTGCGTCCGGACCTGTTGTTCTTGGATGTGGAGCTTCCGGATGTGCTGGGGCTTAACCTGTTGAGTGAGATACGCGATGAAGTGCTGTGGGATATGAAAGTTGTTTTTTATACTTCATATGATAAATATCTGCTTCAGGCTCTGCGTGAGTCCGCTTTTGATTTCTTGTTGAAACCTTTTGAGACGGAAGATCTGAAGATCGTTATAGAACGCTACCGGAAAGCTGTCGCTTCGATACCGGTGGCTCCTTCGTCCTCTTTTGCTTCTTCTGTCAGTGCCCTGATGCCGCAACAGGGAATGTTTATGATCAGTACGGTGACCGGTTTCAAGCTTTTGCGGCTGGAAGAGATCGGGTATTTCGAATATCTGAAAGACAAGCGCCAGTGGCAGGTAGCTCTGTTCAATCAGACCCGGTTGAACTTGAAGCGAAATACAAAAGCCGAAGATATCATTGGTTACTCACAAGCTTTTATTCAGATTAGCCAGTCAGCTATTGTCAATGTTAATTATCTTGCAATGATTGATGGGAAATGTTGCCAGCTCTATCCGCCTTTTCATGATAAAAGCGATCTGATAATCTCCCGAAGTTTTCTGAAAGGTCTGCAGGATCGGTTCTTTGTGCTATAAATCTACACTTTTGCGAATATACGCGAAAACGCCGTTTCTTCATCAGGAACGGCGCTTTCTTTTTGTTAGAATATTAGAATGAGAGAGTATATTGTTAAAAAAATGCTGTTACAAATTAGTATTGTCCATGGTTACTGTCATCTCCGGAACTAATACGTAAGCACGTTTCTTGGTGTTCCATTTATAGTAATTGGTCGTTACAGTTTTTCCTTTATAAGCATATTGGATACGGAGATCTTTTTCCCATTCTTCTTTAGTACTGTTCCATTTCAAGGTCTCGCTTTCAATCATGCGCTTATTGTCGTCGTACTTATAGTTGTATTTCATATAGTTGGCAAGTGTGTTTCCGTTCATCTTGTAAACAGTCTGACCTACCATTACTCCATTTTCTTCTACCGGATTATAAACCAGCTGACCATCATAACTGCGTGCAGAAGCAACAAAAGAGGTCATCAGAAGAACTACGGATAGAACATACATTTTTAAAGATACTTTTGTTTTCATGGCTATTTGATTTTAGAATTATACTTTCATTTGTCTATCAATACTCTTGTATTGCGCTGCAAAGTTATATATTTATTCGGTATTTATGCAAATATAAAGCTGAAATAATATCAAAATGTCAGGTAATGGCTAGGGGACTATCTTGCTTTTTGCCAAGATTGGTGACAAAAAAATATCCGGCAGTCAACCTGCCGGATATAGAACGGAGCACTTCGTTGAGGAAGTGAACCTTTTTCTTGCTTTCTGGATAATGGGTTAAATAATGTTATAACTCATTCTTTCCTTTATTTGGCTGTTCAGCCCTGCTTTGCTATAGTAGGATAAACATTGTTTTAGTGTGCTTCGAGCCAGTTTTTGCCCCATCCGCAATCTGCTTTCAGGGGGACATGCATGCGGTATGCATTTTCCATTTCCTCAATGACGATCTCTTCTACCCGTTCTTTTTCGTTCATCGGTACACTGAAGTTCAATTCATCATGCACTTGGAGTATCATTTTGGCCTGTATGCCTTCTGTCTGGAAACGCTGATAAATACGTGCCATTGCTACTTTTATGATATCTGCGGCACTTCCCTGAATTGGTGCGTTGATGGCATTTCGTTCTGCATAGCCGCGTACAACTGCATTTCGTGAGTTGATATCGGGCAAGAAGCGTTTCCGGTGGAAAATCGTTTCTACATACCCTTTTTCCTGAGCTACCTGGATGCTTTTATCCATATAAGCCTTGACGCTTGGATAAGTTTCGAAGTAACCGTCGATCAGTTCCTTGGCTTCTTTCCGGTCTACGTTCATACGTTCGGCAAGTCCGAATACGGAGATGCCGTAGATGATACCGAAGTTGGCGGTTTTCGCCTTGCGGCGCATGTCAGAGTCGACGTCTTTCAGGTCTATCTTATATATTTTGGCAGCTGTTGCCGCATGGATATCATGATTGCTGAGGAAGGCATCGATCATATTTTTGTCTTCGCTGAGATGTGCCATGATACGGAGTTCTATCTGCGAATAGTCGGCAGAGAAGAAAAGACAGCCTTCGTCCGGAATGAATGCCTTGCGGATTTCTTTGCCGTTCTCGTCGCGGATAGGAATATTCTGCAGGTTCGGGTTGCTCGAACTGAGGCGTCCGGTAGAGGTTACAGTCTGGTTGAAGGATGTGTGTACCCGTCCCGTACGTGGGTTAATCAGTTGGGGAAGTGCATCTATATACGTTCCCAGCAGTTTTTTCAATCCGCGATGTTCCAGTATTTTTTCTACTACGGGATGTTTGTGCCGGAGACTTTCGAGCACTTCTTCCGAGGTGACGTACTGACCGGTTTTGGTCTTCTTTGCTTTTTCTATGATCTTCAGTTTGTCAAACAGTACCTCGCCGACTTGTTTGGGCGAAGCGATATTGAAGGTTTCGCCCGCCAGTTCGTAAATCTCTTGTTCGATGCGCTGCATCTGGGCGGTGAAATGGACAGACGATTGTTTGAGCGCATCTGTATCCAGCAACACTCCGTTTCGTTCTATGTTGACCAATACCGGTACGAGCGGCATTTCGATATCGTAAAACAAACGTTCGGCATCGTTCTCTTTCAGTTCCTTCTCCAGCACATTTTTAAGTTTCAGCGTTACGTCTGCATCTTCGCATGCGTAACGGTAGACATCCTTCGGGTCGAGATCGCGCATGTTTTTCTGATTCTTTCCTTTCGGACCTATCAGTTCGTCGATGTGAATGGTCTGATAGTGAAGATAGATTTCTGCCAGATAGTCCATTCCGTGACGAAGTTCCGGTTGAAGAACATAGTGGGCGATCATCGTATCGAAGAGTGCACCTTTCACCTGCACTCCGTAATTTTCAAGAACGATCATGTCGTACTTGATATTTTGTCCGACTTTCAGGGAATTCTCATTTTCGAAGACCGGTCGAAACTCATTGACTATTTTTAACGCTTCATCATGATTGTCGGGGACCGGAACATAAAAGGCCTGATTTTCGGTTATAGAGAAACTCATTCCGACCAGTTCGGCATCCATTGGTTCTGTTCCTGTGGTCTCCGTGTCTAACGAGAGAATTTTCGATGTAAGTAACTTTTGAATAATTTCGCTTCTTTTCTTCTCTGTATCAATGAGTTGGTAATCACAGTTAAGCGTTTCTAACGTCTCTAGATTCGATTTTTTCGCTTCGCCTGCCTCGTTGCCCGTAAAATTCGCAAATAAATCGCCTTGGATGGCTCCTCCTTCTTCGGGAAAAAGAGGAAGAGGAGAGGGGGCACTTTGAGGGGTTGCCGTTTTGTTTCCGGTAGGCGTAGTTACTCCACCTTTTGAACTTTCCTTTTTCAGTACCCGGTCGATAAGTGTCCGGAATTCCAGTTCTTCAAAAATCCGGCGGAGTGAATCCTCGTCTGCTTGTTCGCGGACGAGCTTGTCCATTTCGAGTTGGATAGGAACATCGATCTTGATCGTGGCGAGGAATTTGGAAAAAGTGATCAGTTCCTTGTTTGTTTCCACTTTGGTTTTCAACGCTCCTTTCAGTTGGTCGGTATGTTCCAGCAGATTCTCGATGCTTCCGAATTCGGCGATTAGTTTTTGAGCGGTCTTTTCACCGACACCGGGGCAGCCCGGGATATTGTCGGAAGAGTCGCCCATCAGTCCGAGCATATCGATCACTTGCGCGGGCGACTGGATATCGAACTTCGCTTTCACTTCTTTGATGCCCATCACTTCAAAGCCTCCCGTATGTTTGGGGCGGTACATGAATACATTGTCTGTCACCAGCTGACCGTAGTCCTTGTCAGGGGTCATCATATAAGTAGTGATGCCTTGGCGCCCGGCTTCTGTGGCGAGGGTCCCGATCACGTCATCGGCCTCGTAGCCTGCCACTTCCAGAATCGGGATGCGGTAAGCGTGTATGATCTCCTTTATAATAGGTACGGAGAGGCGGATGGCTTCCGGTGTTTCTTCGCGCTGGGCTTTATATTGTTCGAAAGCTTCGTGACGGAAAGTAGGGCCGGAGGGGTCGAAGGCTACTCCTATATGTGACGGGTTCTCTTTTTTCAGCACCTCTTCGAGGGTATTGACAAAGCCGAGAATGGCTGAAGTATTGAACCCTTTGGAGTTGATTCTGGGATTCTTGATAAAGGCGTAATAAGCCCGATATATCAGTGCATAAGCGTCTAAAAGAAATAATTTATTGTCTGACTCCATAGATTTAATTAATTTTTCATGGTAAAAGTACAAAAAAATACCGTATTAAGCGTTTTATTATTACTTTTGTGCTCAAATAGTGTTATGAATGGATAGTATCTCACTTATCAAAACCCCGATTGAAGCGGAGCTGGAGGATTTTAAGGATCTTTTTGATAGCCCTCTTTCTGATTCGAACGCATTGCTCGATAGCGTAATAACTCATATACGCAAGAGGAATGGTAAGATGATGCGTCCTATTCTTGTCCTATTGGTGGCACGTCTTTATAGTGCTGTTTCTCCTGCTACTCTTCATGCGGCAGTCTCTTTGGAGTTGCTTCATACGGCCAGTCTGGTGCACGACGACGTAGTCGACGAGAGCACCGAACGTCGCGGCCAGCTTTCGGTGAATGCTGTTTTCAATAATAAGGTATCTGTACTGGCGGGTGATTATCTTTTGGCTACCAGTCTGGTGCATGCCGAGCAGACCAATAATTATAAGATTATCCGTCTGGTATCCTCGCTGGGGCAGAAGCTTGCTGAAGGAGAGTTGCTTCAACTTTCGAATGTAAGTAATCATAGCTTCTCGGAGGAAGTTTATTTTGATGTAATACGTAAAAAAACGGCGGCACTTTTCGCTGCTTGTGCCGAGGCGGCTGCCCTGTCGGTAGAGGTGGGGGAAGAAGAAGTTGCTTTTGCCCGTCTGCTGGGTGAATATATCGGCATCTGCTTCCAGATTAAAGATGATATTTTCGACTACTTTGATAGCAAGAAAATCGGTAAGCCGACCGGTAATGACATGCTTGAAGGTAAGCTGACGCTGCCTGTCCTGTATGCATTGAATACTACGAAAGATGAATGGGCGGAGCAAACAGCGTTGAAGGTGAAGGAAGGTACGGCTACTCCCGATGAAATTGTTCGTCTGATTCAATTTACCAAGGAGAATGGCGGTATTGAATATGCCTGCCGGATCATAGAACAATATAAAAAGAAAGCATTTGATTTGCTGGCTTCTCTGCCTGAATCCAATATCTGTGTGGCCCTCCGGACTTATCTGGACTATGTGGTCGACCGTGAGAAATAACTACTCTCTGCTGTTTCTGAGAAGAGAGTAGCATAGGATTAATTCCTCCCAATCTTCTATTTTATTCGATTTCATCGCTCCTCCGATGAGGAAACTCTTGTCTATTTCTTCCGGTGTGCGGAGGATTTCGGCACACGCTGCGCTTGCTTGTTCGATGTATTCCCAAGCTTGTTCTCTGGAGATGTAACCGCAGTCTTTGGCAGCCCGTGCCAGCCCGACTACTTGTGCCATATCCCATCCGATAACCCCTCTCTCCAAGTCATTAATCCATACAATCGGATCTCCTCTTTCTTCTATATACTCTTTGAAATTGTATAGATTTCTGCCTTGCTGAATGAAGCGGTCTATTCCATAGAAGCGTTCGCGGATGGTGTTTTCAAACTGCTGTAAGTTCTCTGTAGAGAGCAAATAGGGGAGCATGATAGCGTATGAAGACCTGTTTCCTTCGTTGATGAGAAACAGAAATAACTGGCTGGAAGAAATGGTGTCTATACAATGGAATTTCTCCGATAGCAGTTGGGCTAGTTGCTGCGGATGTACTCCGGTTTTTATGCAGTTGAGATAGAAGCCGTTTAATGCAGCTTCCATATAGCCGATGCGCAGGCCTTGTTTTCTTCTGGCACCGAGTATCAGGTTTAAGGGGTTATGGTTAAAACGTAAACTCTTTGTGTGTAACTTCATTTTATACTCTTTATCACTTATGGTTAACTAAAAAAAGCGTGAGAACTGCTGCAATATGTCTTTTCCTGGGGTTTCGGCAAACCGTTATGACGACATATAAGCAACAGTCTCACGCTCCGTTCGATATATAACAAAAGTATATACATGAAGGTGCGTGAGACCCGTTTGCTTATTACCATTCATAACTTTGAATTTTGCCGAATTCCAGGAATCAGGTAATAAAAGAAACGTTCTCTAATACAGTAGGTTAGCTATATTACTATAGCTACCTTTATGACAAAGGTAATGAAAATAATGATTTTTCCCTATAAGTATCTTTAGTTTTTATTAGATAAAAAATACCGCACTTCTTCCCGTATGAACGGAAAATGAAGCGCGGTAAGGCATATTTGATTGCTAATGTAATTCCTTAGAAGAACTTGATCTCTTCGCCCTTGATGTCAGAAAGGAGAAGATTTGCCAGGCGGCTGGTTCCCAGACGGAACAGTCGGTTGTTCAGCCATTCTTCGCCTAATATTTCTTTCACGATAGTGTAATAAATAATGGCATCATTGACTGTATTGATTCCTCCTGCCGGTTTGAAACCGATCTTGTTATTTGTTTTCTGATAGTATTCCTTGATTGCTTCGCACATTACATAAGCGGCTTCCGGAGTGGCGGCAGGCTGCTGCTTTCCGGTCGATGTCTTGATGAAATCCGCGCCTGAATACATGGATAGGATAGAGGCTTTCTTGATGTTGGAAGCTGTTTTCAAAGCTCCTGTTTCGAGGATAACTTTGAGGTGGCGTTCCTTGCAGACTTCCTTTAATTCCTGGATTTCTTCGCACATTGTTTCGTAGTCACCGCTCAGGAATTTGCCTATCGAGATCACGATATCTATTTCGTCTGCACCGTCGGCGATAGCCAGTGCTGTTTCCGCTACTTTCACCTCAATGAAAGTCTGCGAGGAAGGGAATCCGCCCGAAACGCAAGCGATGTTGATGCCGTCTACTTGCAGCGTATTTTTTACAATATCCGCAAAATTGGGATATACGCAGATAGCGGCAACGTTCTTCATATCGGGAAATTCATTGTCGAACTCATTCACTTTTTCGGTGAAATGCATCACGCTTTCATCGCTGTCCGTGCTGTTCAGTGTAGTCAGGTCGATACAGTTGAACAGGAGTTTTTTGACTTCTTCCGTATTGTTCTCCGGCACTTTCTTTTCAATCAGGTCAGCCACCCGAGCCTGTATGTCTGCATCGCTCAGATTGGTGTTATACTTTGCCAATGCGGCATCATACTTGTTGGATTGTGAGCTATTCTCTTCCATGATCGTTCAGTTTTGGGTTATTGATATGTCTTTTATTATCTCGTTTCGTTTTCTTTTCCAAACTTTTTCGGAAGGCTTTGGTGACGTCTACCCCTGTCTGGTTGGCGATGCATAGGAGCACCCATAAGATGTCAGCTATTTCTTCGTCAAGGTTGTCTTTTTCGCCTGCTTTGAAGGACTGGTCGCCGTATTTGCGGGCCATGACGCGGGCCAGTTCTCCGACTTCTTCGGTCAGTACAGCCATATTGGTCAATTCGCTGAAGTAGCGGACGCCGTATGTCTTTATCCATTTGTCTACCTCTTTTTGAGCTTCTTCCAGAGTCATAATTGCTGTTGATTTATGATTATTTGTTTGATAATTGAGTAAGGTTTCACTCTTTATTCTTGGTATCCATGCATATAGTAACAGGGCCATCATTTAAAAGTTCAACTTTCATGTCGGCTCCGAACGTTCCTGTGTCTATTTCTTTGCCCAATGCCCCGCTCAGGTCTTTGCAGAACTGTTCGTAGAGTGGGATAGAGATCTCCGGTTTGGCAGCTTTGATGTATGACGGACGGTTACCTTTCTTGGTAGAGGCATGCAATGTGAACTGGCTGATCACCAGAATTTCGCCTCCATCTTCCAGAATGGATTTATTCATTATTCCGTTTTCATCGTCAAAAATGCGCAGATTTACTATCTTTTTGCAGAGCCAGTCTATATCTTCCTGCCCGTCGGATTCTTCAATTCCGACCAATATCAGCATTCCTTTCCCGATGGAGGACTTGCAGTGTCCTTCGATGGTTACTGATGCGTGACTTACTCTTTGTACAACTATTCTCATTGATATTTTCTCTATTTTATTGAATGTTACGAAAGGCAAATTTACGAAATTAAGAAGAGAAAACGATGGATTGAAGGGAAATATTATAGGATAAGTATTAGGTATTAACCGTAGTTGTCATTCAGCGTGTCTATTTGTTGTGCAGAAGCATGTCTATCTGTCATTCAGACGATCTGTGGGAGGAAGAATCTCCTCTTTGTGCGCACAGGAGAAGAAGTATAACATCCAATGCACACACTATATATGCCCTGTACATTGGATCTATATGTCCTGCACGTTGGAACTATATCCCCAACAACCAGTCATTCCTGATGCTTGTCACGGTGACTTATTGTGCATTCATTCTTGTACAGTGATGAGGACTCAGAATGACAGCTACGGTTAATACCTAATACTTATTACAGTCCTTCTTTTACGGTCTGAGCCTTCGCCTCTCCTATGACCTTTGCGATCTCCTCAAGGGATGCCTCTTTGATTCGTTTTACGCTCTTAAACTCCTTTAATAGGGCTGTTTTGGTCTTTTCTCCAATGCCTTTTATCGTGTCCAGAGCCGATGCAACCTGCCGTTTACTGCGCTTATCACGATGGAAAGTAATCGCAAAGCGGTGTACTTCATCTTGAATCTGCGTCAGCAGACGGAATAAAGAACTTTGCTGCTTAATTCCAATCGTCTGTGCGGGAAATCCGAAAAGCAGTTCTGACGTGCGATGCTTATTATCCTTAGCCAAACCTGCAATTGGAATATTCAGATGCAATTCATCCTCGACCACCTCTCTGACGACCTCCATTTGTCCTTTACCACCATCGGTAATAATCAGGTCGGGAAGAGGAGAACTCTCTTCGATAGCGCGCTGATAACGGCGCCTGACCACCTCTTTCATCGAAGCATAATCATCGGGTCCTACAACCGTCTTGATATTGTATTTGCGGTAATCTTTCTTCGATGGCTTCGCCTTTTTGAATACCACGCAGGCCGCTACGGCATCTGATCCCTGTATATTCGAGTTATCGAAACACTCGATCTGCAAAGGCGGCTTGTCCAAATGCAGTTCACTCTGTATCTCCTTCAGCAGACGCATGCTGCGCTGTTCGGGATTCAGTTTCTCAGCCTGTTTCAATCGGTCGGCCTTATATTGCTTCACGTTTAAGATAGAAAGATCGAGCAATTTCTTCTTGTCTCCCCGTTGAGGAACGGTGAAAACGACATTATTCAACTCCAGATCGAGCTCAAAAGGAACAATAATCTCTCGTGAATGACTCTTATAACGTTCCCGCATCTCAATAATGCCCAACGTCAGCAACTCTTCTTTCGATTCATTCAGCTTCTTCTTATACTCAAAAGTGAATGCCTGATTGATGGCACCATTCGTAATATGCAGATAGTTGACGAACGCCGAATTTGAATCGTCCTCTTCGATGGAGAAAACGTCGATATTGTGTAGCACCGAACTTACCACCTCGGACTTAGCCCGATAATTTTCTATCAACAGATACTTCTCCTTAATCTTCTGGGCCTCCTCAAATTTCATCTCACCGGCCAGTTCCTGCATCTTCTCCAGCAGCATACGGCTGATCTCCTGAGTATTTCCCTTTAAAATCTCCTTGATTTCATCGATGTTTTTAAGATAATCGTCTTGGGACTGTAGTCCGACGCATGGACCTGCGCACTTCTTGATATGATATTCCAGGCAAACCTTGAACTTTCCCGCCCGTATATTCTCCGGAGAGAGATTCAGAGTGCAGGTACGCAGCGGATATAGATGCTTAATCAGATCGAGCAGTGCGTACATGGAGGGAATGTGACTGTATGGACCATAATAAGAAGAACCGTTTCTGATGATCTTCCGGGTTCTGAAAACCCGGGGAAAATACTCGTTCTGCACACAAATGGAGGGGTAGGTCTTGTCATCCTTCAGCAGTACGTTGTAGCGGGGTTTGTATTTCTTGATCAGGTTGTTTTCCAGCAATAATGCATCTTCCTCGGTGTTGACTACGATGTAGCGGATATCGGCAATCTTGCTGACCAATACCCGTGTCTTTCCGGGTTCATGCTCTTTGCTGAAGTACGAATAAACTCTTTTCTTCAGGTTTTTAGCCTTTCCAACGTATATAATCGTGCCTTCGGTGTTCAGATACTGATAGACTCCCGGCTTTTCAGGCAGGTTGCTTACAATACCTTTCAGATATTCATTCGTCTTGGTCTCCGGTTTTGTATTCATAATCGTTATAGATGAAATAGCGGGAAATAAAAAGGGCGTAGTTTTTCTACGCCCTGCAAATATAAGCAATTTGTTTATAAAGTCAATACGGATTCTACTTCTACGTCATCTCCGAACATGGATTTACCGTTTAAGTCTTTTAGCTCGATGATGAAGTTTACATATACCTTTTTAGGCTTCAATTTTTTCACGAGTTCGCAGGCTGCTTTCATTGTTCCTCCTGTTGCCAGCAGATCGTCGTGTAGTAAAACAACGTCGTTTTCATCGAGTGCATCCTTGTGTATCTGCACCGTGTCCTTACCGTATTCTTTGTCGTAACTTTCCTCGATTACCTCTGCGGGAAGTTTGCCCGGTTTACGGATGGGGATAAAACCCGCGTTCAGTCGGGTAGCCAGGATAGGGCCCATGATGAATCCCCTTGATTCTATACCTACTACTTTGGTGATACCTTTATCCTTGTACATCTCAAACATAATGTTTGATAATTCTTGTAAGCACCAAGGGTCTTTAAACAGAGTGGTGACATCGTAGAAAAGGATTCCGGGAATCGGAAAATCCGGAATTTCCCGGATGCTTTTAATTAGCGTTTCTTTGCTCATAATCATTGATTTATCTCGTTTCTTTAAATGCTTTGTTTCACGTGAAACGTTGCCGCTTATCGTCCGCAAAGTACCAGTAACACGTTGATGTCGCTAGGCGATACTCCCGGAATCCGGCTCGCTTGCGCGATGGTTTCCGGATCAATCTTCACTAGCTTTTGACGAGCTTCCGTGGATAGCGACTGAATGGAAGCATAATCAAATTTGCCTTTGATCTTGATGCTTTCGAGGCGTGCCAGCTTTTCTGCTATCATTCGTTCTCTGTCAATATAGCCTTGATATTTGATCAGTATTTCTGCCGCTTCCAGAATCTCTTCTTTGCGGTCGGAATCTGCAGCGGTTGCTTTTTCTAATTCTCGTTGGAAGGCGGGGACATGTTCTGCGATATTCTCAATCGTAATTTGCGGACGGTTGAGGACTTCGATCAATTTGCATCCTTGGCGTAGGGGAGTCGTTCCTAACTTTTCGAGTGCGTCATTAATTAATGCCGGTTTCATCGAATAGTTTTTTGCGAAATCTACAATCTGATCCAATGCCTCCTTTTTGCTTTTCATCAGCTGGTAACGATCCTCCTTAGCCAGTCCGAGGCGGTAAGCCCTTTCGGTCAGTCTCATGTCAGCGTCATCCATGCGGAGAAGAATGCGGTATTCGGCACGCGAGGTGAACATACGGTAAGGTTCGTCTACTCCTTTTGTTACCAGGTCGTCAATTAATACACCGATATATGCTTCATCACGTGCCAGCGTGAAGGCTTCTCCGCCGTGGCAGTTGATGTAGGCATTGATTCCGGCAATCAGTCCTTGGCCTCCGGCTTCTTCGTAACCGGTCGTTCCGTTCACTTGTCCGGCAAAGAACAGATTTCTGATAATCTTCGATTCCAGCGAATGTTTTAATTGCGTAGGGTCGAAGTAGTCATATTCAATTGCATATCCGGGGCGATAGATGACGATGTCCCTGAATGCCGGAATCTTTTTCAATGCGGCTATCTGAATATCCATCGGAAGAGAAGAAGAGAATCCGTTCAGGTATAATTCCTGTGTTGTTTCTCCTTCGGGTTCGAGGAATAGCTGATGTTGTTCTTTATCGGGGAAGGTGACAATCTTGGTTTCGATGCTGGGGCAATAGCGGGGGCCGATGCTTTGAATTTGTCCGTTGAACAGGGGTGAATCCGGAAGTCCTTCGCGCAGAATCCGGTGTACCTCTTCGTTGGTATAGCAGGTCCAGCATTGCAGTTGCTTCAGATGACGCGTACTGGTATTCATGAATGAGAACTTATGGAAGTCACATTCTCCGTCCTGCGTATCCATCAGATCGAAATGGACGCTGCGGGCGTCGATTCGTACCGGTGTACCGGTTTTCATTCTTCCGTAGGCAATGCCATGTCGGGCGATGGATTCTGTCAGTTGGTAAGAGGCGGGTTCTGCCATTCTGCCGCCCGGTAGTTGGTGACGACCTACGTGCATCAGTCCGTTCAGGAAGGTTCCTGCCGTCAGTACGATGCATTTCGCTTTGAATGTGACACCCCAGAGGGTAACGAGGCCGGTTACTTCGCCGTTCTCGACGAGCAGTTCGCTCACAGTGTCCTGCCAGATATGAAGGTTGGGGGTGTTTTCCAGCCTTTCACGCCATGACCAGATAAACTTGGCACGGTCGCATTGAGCGCGGGGGCTCCACATGGCCGGTCCTTTCGAACGGTTCAGGATTCGGAACTGTATGGCGGTTTCGTCCGTCACCAATCCCATCTGTCCGCCCAGTGCATCTATTTCACGTACTATTTGTCCTTTGGCGATTCCTCCTACTGCGGGGTTGCAACTCATCTGCCCGATCTTGTTCATGTCCATCGTGATGAGGCAAGTCTTGGAACCTAAATTTGCAGCAGCGGCTGCTGCTTCGCAACCGGCATGTCCGCCACCAATTACAATAACGTCGTACTTAAAATCCATTCTACCTTATTTATTATCAAACGCTGCAAAGTTACGGAAAAGTTGCGAGA